>Ga0209770_10000425_pt1 | contig 23388 bp, 15 predicted proteins | sample LauGreSu1BDMLBDD_2_FD_187572 | JGI IMG/M metagenome (GOLD analysis project Ga0209770, IMG submission 187572) | Freshwater lake microbial communities from Lake Michigan, USA - Su13.BD.MLB.DD (SPAdes) (version 2) | ecosystem: Environmental > Aquatic > Freshwater > Lake | place: Lake Michigan, USA...
ACCATATAATCATCTCACTTAATAACAGCTTCGCACCATATAATCATCTCACTTAATAACAGCTTCGCACCATATAATCATCTCACTTAATAACAGCTTCGCACCATATAATCATCTCACTTAATAGCAACTCTGCACTGCGTAACTATTTTTATAAACTTATTCTGTTTTTAATAATTATTTTTATTAATATTTTTATATTATATCGCGTACTACTCTATCGGTATTAATTTTTTTTTAAAAACAGTTATACAGGATAAAAAAAATTAATTTTAGCATTACAAAATTAACTAAGTTTAAAAGAACGTTAAAATTTTTCTAAATAAAAATCCCTAAAACACTTCGTTCGTGTATTCTTTATAAAACGAGAAGTTTTTATTTTTTTTTTCATGAATTTTTGCATATAAATTTTGGTTTAATATCGATTTTATGCCTTATAGAATTATAAAAATTTTTGTTACTTAGTTTTTGTACTTTTATTAAAAATTCTAAATTAAAAATTTTGTTTTTTTTTATTTTAATTTTTAATAAAGGGAATTTAAAATAGTATATCATTAAATTAAAAATAATTTTTTATCAAAATTTAAAATTTTTTTAATAATTTAAAAATAAAAAATTATTTTGCGTTATTGTTAAAAGATATATATATATATATCAAACTTTTTTATGAAAAAAAGAATTAATTGTAATTTTAAAAAAAAATAAATAAGGGTTTTATTTTTTGAAAATTTAAAATAACAATATTCGAATAATAAATTTCAACATTTTTATTAATAAAACTATTTATATTATTTTAAATTAACAACGTTTCTAATGTAATTAGAATAGGTTCCACCAAGAATCGAACTTGGAAAAACAAAGTATGAATCTGTCGTTATACCATTTGAACTATAGAACCTTATTAATATTTATAGTTTGTTATTTTATAATTTTTTTAAAAAAAATTTTAAAATAACTATTATTTTTTTATACATTTAAAAAAATTAATTAAAAAATTCTATAAAATATTAATGAAATATTATTTATTAAATTAAAAAAAAAATAGATATTATGAATTATATTATTATTTTAATTAGAATAATAAGAGAAATTATGTACTTTTTTTAACTTGTTATTGATTATTATAAAATAATAAAAAATTAAGTATAGTTTAATAGACGTAATGAGCAAAAGTTGTTAAGAATATAAAAAATTTTTTTTATCAAATTAAAAAAATTAAATTAAAATTAATTTTTATGCAAATTTGGTTGAAAACTTAAAATAAATTGTAGGATTTATTCAAAAATTTACAAAAATCTTTATAGTATTTTTTGAGATTACTATTTTTAATTTAAAAAATTAATAGAAATTGTAGGTATTTTTATCAATTTGTGTAAAAGTAATTTTTTATAGTTTATTATTGTAATTGGTTATCAAATCACTAAAAAACTGCTCTTGAATATACTTAAAGAATTTTATATAGTCGCAAAAGTGTAAATTTTTAATGCTTTTTTTATTAAAATTTAAAAATAGTTTTGTTATAATAAAAGCGTTATTCATTACAAATTTAGGATACCCTCATAATAAAATATGATTTAAATTTAATAAAAATATTATAAAAAAGTTTTTTGTAAATTTAATTTTTTTTATATAATTATAAGTAATATAAGCTAATACTTGAGGATTATTGATAAAAATATCATAAAAAAAGTTTCGTTTATGAATTAAAATTTTAAAACCGATGTTTAATTTAAAAATAAAAAAAATAAATGAAATTAATTGAACAAAAAGAACAATTTTTAAAATTTTAATTAAAATTATAAAGAACAAAAATCCAATTACCCCTAATTTTTGAATATCTTTTACAATAAAATCAGTGTAGTTGTATAGTAAATTGTATTTATAGCTTTCTTCCCAACTTACGTTTTTTTTGTTTTTTAGCTTATAAAGATCTATAATTAAGTTTAAAAATAAGATCATGCTTTTGATTTATAAAGTTCAAAGAGTCAACCCGAATCCTTGCATATAACACTTCCGTTAATACTATTAAAACATTGCAAAATTTCCATTTGTTGTTCAAAATTAAATTCACAAACATCATTAAATACTTTAAAAGTTGTTTCGTACGTTTGCGTACCGCATAAGTTTACTATTTCGTCCCGATCGAGAATATTTAAAGCATGCTTAGATTTATAATCTTGCACTAGAGTCAAAGCTAGAGTTTTTTTTATAGTATTATTAAGGTTAGTAATTTTAAAATTAAACATAAATTTATTTAAAAGTTTGATTCGTTCATATGAATGTTCTAAACCTAAAGTATTTTCTATATTATTAATTGGTTTATTTTGAAAACTATTATTAGCAACAAGCGAGAATATCAAACCTCCATTTTTTTCACTATAACTAGGTTTAAATAAAATACTTCTAGTATAAAGGTCTAAAGAATCATAAAAAATACTGTAAGGATATACTTCAATTCCACATATATTTTTTGCATGAGTGGCGATTACTACAGGACTATATTCCGTACCGTGATCTATTCTATAAGACAAATGATCTTTAATATTCTTAAAAACCACACGACCGGCGTCATAATCGGTATTTTTCAATTTAGGGATTAAAACAGTATTTATAGAATTTAATAAAGTAACACTATCTTCAAAGTCCCCACTATTGGATATTTTTTTTCAAACACTTATATTTTTAAAAGCTTCTTTAATATGCAAATAGAAATGAACGGAATTGAACCATTATAAATTAATATTTGTTTAATTGTTTTACCTTTTAAACTACATTTCTTAAATTTAGAATAAAATACATATAATATAATTAAAGTATTTAAAAAATAAACAGACGTATGTAAGGATCGTTATATATGTATAATATTTATTAAAAGTTGTTTAACTACTTATAGGTAGATAAATCTTTTCACCGTTTAGCTTCTTTAAAAAAATTAACCTCGTCGTCTACATTTTCACACGAATATATTAAAAGATGATTAAAATATTCAAAATTTGAAGGTTTGAGGAATTCTATTGTTATCACATTATTTTTCTTTAAATATTTTTTTTTTTCTTTTAAAAAAAGATCTATATTGCAATTATCTTCTCAAAACATTACCTCATTATTATTTATTTTTTCATTATTTAAATATAAAATTCTATCATTTGCGTCGTTATAACCTCCTAATGATTTCAACGCCGCCACCATTGTAGCTTTTTTAAAATCTTCTTCTTCAAAATGTACCGTAGAAAAAGGTAATCCTATTTCTATTTTTACATTATCACATAATTGGATATTTGGAGCTTCTATAAATGCTTCAGCGCCCATTATCATTTTAAACATTTTTTAACACATTATTTAATTAATAAAATATATTTATTTTTTAAAAAATAAATATATTTTATTAATTAGAAAAGAAGTAGTTTTGAGAAAATTAGTAAAGAAAATTGAAATATAATTTGCTAAAGGTAACAAATTAGAGAAAGATAAATAATTTTTATAAAAATTTTTAGCATAAATTTGAAAAGTTAAATTTCGGCTAAGTATGGTTGTAACTAAAAAAAAAAAAAGGATAAAATAAACTCCAACTAAGTCAACTAAATTAGTTAATAACACCATGATTTCAATAAATCATCAATGGTGTCCAAAATGGAAGAAGAAGGGGGCTAAGATTATATTCGTAAAACGATAAATCCAGTAAATAAAAAATTCATGCATAGGAGAAATGAACGGAATTTAACCGTTATTTGTTAGTTTTATTAACTGTTTTGATATTAAACTACATTTCTTAAATTTATAGTAGAAGCAAACCAGGTAGAATTGAACTACCTAAAAGTCGATTATGAGTCGCTTTTTCCGCCAGGATTGGTTTGGTAAGAATGAAAATGGCTGGACTCGAACCAACGGCAGACGGATTAAAAGTCCGTCGTTCTACCAACTGAACTACATTTCCTTATAAATTATTTAAGAATTATTGTGAATATAAGATTTAAATTACATATTTTTTTTAACTTCAAAATTCACATCTTGTTCATTAAAAAAATATTTATTTTATAGTCTTTAATTTATTTATAAGAAAAAAATAAAGGTAAATTTCTTACTTAAAATAGTTTTCAGTAATTATTTAATCTTAATTTAACTTAACAACTTACTTTATTAAAATAATTGTCGAATCATTGATTAATTTATCTCGGTCCTCTCGTACTAGAGCAAAATCCTTTAATTTTTCGTATTTAACAGCAGATAGGGACCGAACTGTCTCACGACGTTCTAAACCCAGCTCACGTACCATTTTAACGGTAGAACAGACCGACCCTTGGAAGATTATTCTCAACCAGGATATGATGAGCCGACATCGAGGTGCCAATCAACTCCGTCGATGGGAACTCTTGGGAGTCATTAGCCTGTTATCCCTAGCGTACCTTTTATCCGTTAATCGATATCTTTATCAATAAAATATATCGGGTCACTATGACAGGCAAATTTTTACCCTTTTAAAACTTGTAGGTTTTAAAATCAAGTTTAATTTTATTCATTACAATAATCATATAATAAATTATATTTAATTAAACCGTTGCACACCCCCGTTACTTTTTAGGAGGCCACCGCCCCAGTGAAACTAGCATCCTTACAATATAAAAAAAATCATTTATATTTTTTTTAAAAGTAAATTTTAATATATATGGTATAATGAAAATTCTTCCATATAATATTAAAAGTTTACTATAATATAAGGTTCTAGTAAAGGTGCATAGGGTCTTTCCGTCCCGCTGTACTTTTTAGGCATTTTCACCTAAAATTCAATTTCACCGAATTATGACTGGAGACAGTAAGGCAGTCGTTACGCCATTCATGCAGGACGGAACTTACCCGCCAAGGAATTTCGCTACCTTCGGACCGTCAGGGTTACAGCCGCCGTTTACTGGGACTTAAACTAATAGGCTACACCTATAGTTTTTCATCTTACAGCACTGGGCAGGCGTCAGACTCTATACATCATTATAAAATTTTGCAGAGTCCTGTGTTTTTAGTAAACAGTCGCTACCTTCTCTTTTTTGTTACTATAAATAGTCCTCCTTCTCCCGAAGTTACGGAGTAATTTTGCCGAGTTCCTTCAATCACATTCTTTCGTTACCTTAGTATTTTCTACTTATTCACCTGTGTCGGATTTTATACATTTTTTAATCTATTTTATTTCTAGTTCTTTTTAATTTTTAATAAAAAATAACTTTATTTTAAAAAAAAATAAAAAGAAGTAATAATAGAAAACTCATTAAACATACGACTTTCGTCTTTTTTTAAGAGAATGGATTTTACACCAAGGCTTTCCCTTGTGGTGAAACTTTAGAATTTTCGGTAATAACTACTTTATTGTTATTTATCGTTACTAATGCTAGCATAATTAAAATTGATTTCTTAAAAAAATTTTACAATTTTTCTTCAATGAAATACAAAACACTCTGCTACCAAAATTAATTTTGAAATTTCGGTTAATAGTTTAAATATCCCTACATTATCGAAAAAAATTTAACATGTATATTTTATCATTATACTTTACTTAAATAGTGAGCTTTTACGCTTTCTTTAATGAATGGCTGCTTCCAAGCCTATCTTCTAAATAGTATATTAAATTTTATTCTTTTTACTTAACTATTATTAAATACCTTAATTTTCAATCTGGGCTGTTTCCCTCTCGACATATCACCTTTGCGCGATTACGTCTGAATTGATGTATAAAAAAATTTATATTTATAGCTTCTAAAAACGTTACGTCTTGAGAAAATGTTTTGTTTTAAGATTACTTTACCTTAAATTTTTAATCACATCTTTATTACTTAAATAATTTTCGCAGAGAACCAGCTATCACTGATCTTGATTAGCCTTTCACCCCTAATTACAAATCATCTCAGAATTTTGCAACATTCACGAGTTCAGTCCTTTTGTTATCGACTTGTTCATAATTAGATCGATCAGCTTCGGGTCTAATAAAAATAACTTAAAATATTTTCACTACGCCTATTTAATTAATTAAGCTTGCTATTTTTATTAACTCGCTAGCCCATTATGCAAAAGGTACGTTATAGCTTATGCATTAACAGATTTAACATTAAGTTTCAGGGTCTTTTCACTTTTCTTTTATAATAGCTTTTAACCTTTCGTTCACACTACTATTCTCTATCAATATTAGACGATTAAACTTTAAAAGTTGATTCTTTTATATTCAATTGTAGAATTTCATTTTACAATTTACTCAAAAACACTAATTAATAAAAAACAATCAAGTTAATAAAAATTATTTTTTAAAAAAAGATGCAATAAATTTATTTAATAAAAAAATAACATTTTTAATAAAAAAAAAAAGTCATTTTAAACTTAAAATATTTCATGAATATTGATCATGACTCATGATTTTTAAAAAAAGTCTGCAAAAAAAGAAAATGAAAACTAAATACATAAATAAAAAATAAAAGTCTCCGGAATCTACAAGTTCTCAACCAAATTTTTCAGAAATAAGAAATCCTAAAAATCCCGCAAATAAAGCAGCAGCTCCTCCAGATACTATATCGTACTGAGGCACTCTAGAGTATTTTAACTTAGTATATATTCTTTCTTTTTTTAAAAAATTAATATCAAATAAAGATCATAAATTAGAAGTTTTGTAAAAACTTATGTTGTTAAGATTAAAATCAAAAGATTTAAATAGTCGTTTTAGTGATTTTTCATCAAATAAATTACCAGATGTTAATAAATAGTCATAAATTTCTTTACCTACTGCTTTAGAATTAAGAACTTTATGTTTAACTTTTATTCTAGGTTCGTAAACTTTTTTAAAAAAATTTTTTTCTAAATCTGACAAAAAAATAGAAGAATTTGAAAAATTATACTTTAAAGTGAAAAGTGTTTGGTTAGTGGTTAATTTATTTAAAATAAGATTTTCTTTTTTTAAAAAAAATTTCTTATAAAAAGAAAAATCATTGTTTAAGATATTTGTAGTTTTGTTAATATTAGAGATTTTTAGCGAATAAATGTATTTAAATATTCAATATTGATTAGAATGTGAAACTGTTTGTTTTGAAACATCTAGAATTATGTGATTTGGAAATTTCATAAAATAAAAAATTAAAATAAAATTGAATTAATTTTTAAAATATTAAATTTTTGTTTTTGTCGAAAATTTATATCTACGCTAGAGCATTTATAATTTTTTAAACTATTAAAATTAAAATTTGGATTAAAATTTGGATTAAAATTTGGATTAAAATTAATAAAAAAAAAATAGTAAAAACGCATGTAATTTTTTATAAAATTAAAAAAAATTAAGTTTTTAAAAAATTTATATAAAAAATTAATAAAAGGGCTAAAGTTTGAAATAGTAAATATTTTATTTTTAAAAAGATAATTCATATTAGACATATTTAAGTTTAAGAAATATAAATTTAAAAAGACATTATATTTTTTAAAGTTATTAAAGTTAGAAAATAAAAAAAATAATTTTTTATTAATGTTTTTATTTATTTTAAAATTAATAAAAATATTTGATTTAGTTAATTTAAATCAAAGTTTTTTGAAAAAATTAAAAATTGATAAAAAAAAAAAAATACGAAAATTAAAAGTTTTGATATTAAAAATAAATCAATTTATCAAAAAAAAAGTTTTTTGTTTTCTTAAGTAAAAAAATAAACACTCATTTTTTATTAGTATAGAGGGCATTTTTAACACATTAAAATTAATTATTTAATTCAGTTAATCACGAATATTTATCAAAAGAGACAGTCTTAACATAATCGGTGTATCCCCTATCGTTAATATTTCACATATTGTTGGCACCTGTTAAAAAAACAAAATGAGTACATCATAAAAAGAATAAATCACGTTTCATAAAATAAACAATAATAGGCATTCAATGGTGATAACGTCCGCAAATCTCCATGCATTGACCTCAAAAAATACCAGAGACGAGAAAAATCATTACTTTATGAGAAGAGTACCCAGGTACGCAGTCAATTTTTATACCAGCTGAAGGGATTGCTCAAGAATGAATAACATCTTTAGAGGAGGCTAGTATCTGAAGACGAATTTCTATAGGCATGGCAATAGCTCCTGTTGCGTGTAATCGAATCATGTTACTAATACCTTTTCTCATAGGTCTGTATTGATTTTTGTAAAGTTCGGAATTATATTGTAAAGAATTAAAAGAATTATTGTTAAAAAAATAGTAAAATAAATAATTAGTTATTAACTTGAGATTAATTACATCTTCATAAGATTTTAAAAAAGATTTAATAACAGTAAAGTTGAAAAAATTTAATGAATTAAAATAAACATCTCTAGAATATTCGTTTGCATGATTAATAGGGTCTAAAAATAAAAAGGTAGATTTAATTTCATTAATTAAAGGATTGTTCGGATTATTTGTAATAAAATAAGGTAAATTAATTATTTTATTATTATTCAAGAAAAATTCCCTATAAAGATATTCTCTTTTTGTTAAAATATCAATTAATGTACCGACATTATAGTAATAAGATTGAATTGAGTTTTGTGGTTTTCAATTTAATTTGGAATAAGTACTGTTGCCACTATGTGAAGGAGTAAATAAAAAACTATTATAATTCAGAAAAAATAAATCATTTCAATATCAATTCATTTGGTTTAATAAATACTCAACCGATGTTAAAGAGTTTTCACTTTGTTCTAAAACATCAAATAAGATGTTATTTTTATATCAAGAAGAATTTTTAGCGTAAAAATAAGGGGTGTAGGTTCAATTGGGTAAATAATTTCTTCTTGCTCTAGATAATCGTAATAAGTAAGTTTCGCTTTCATTTAATAAATCGCTATTGGAGGTGTTAAATTCAAAATTTTTTGAAAAATAAGGCATACCGTAAATAGCATATCGGGAAGAAGAAGAAGGCTGAACTTCATAAAAACCTCATTTAGCGAATCAATCGAATCATAAATAACGAGAAGCGTCACTTTTTAATGCCAATAAAAAAGGAAAATCAAAAAAATAAAAATTTAATGATGAATTATTATCGTAAAAATTATTGAAATATTGATAAAAGTTGTTCTTATAAAAGTTAATTTTAAAAAAATTTTCTTTAGTTTTTCCTAATAATTTTTCGTATTGTATTCTAGGGGAATTAACAAACGGTTGTTTTAAATAAAGATTTCCTAAATCATTTAATTTTGCATTAGAGCGATATTCGTCGAATCTTGTTCTAAAAACTTTTTGAATTGCATTATATGTAACTATTGAACTTTTTACAGGATTTCTAACATTTAAATTATTACTAAAACGTGTTAGTTTGTTAACGTTATAATCGTTGTTGAAGTCAAAATTTGAAAAATCATAAATATTGTCAAAAAAATTAAAATTGTTTAATAGGGATAAGTTGAATTGTTTTTTAATAAAGTTATTTTCATCTGTAAAAAATGAAAATTGATCGTAATCGGACCGAAACATATCAAAAACAAAAAAATAACTATATGGTTGAAAATATGAGGTGTTCATATTCATAAAAATTTTACTGTTGTTATTAAAATAATAATTTAAAAATTTTAAAGATTCGTAAGTATCGTCTAATTGATTTATTGAATTAAATAGTGGGAAAATTGAAAAATTTTTAGTATTTAATAATTCAACAGGATTAAGGAAATCGTCTAAATATACAGAATTTAGATAAAAGTTACCTGTAGAATTTGTATCTTTAAAGAAAGGTTTATTTAAAATTTTATCTTTAAAATTAAAGTTTCTATTCATTTTGGTATAAAATTGATTAAATTTGTCAGAAAACTCAAATTCGTAAAAATCTTTTGCAATATTTAAGTACTCATCGTAAGTATAAATAGAATAGATAGATTCTCAATAAGAATCTTCCAGTAATTCTAAAGCTTGTCAATTTCTAAAATCGTAGTCGTAATAAAAACTAAACATGGGTAAATAAAATGATTTATGAATTGAATGGTAATTTAAATTATTATAGATTTTTCAATTAATATTTGAATTTGATCAATAAAAATTTCAATAAATACCTGTTAAATAGGACGGCATCGATTCTTCTTTACCTTGTAGCGGAGTAGGTACTTCCTCAACATCAGTATTTGATAAATTATCATAGTTAATAGAATTAATTCCAGGGTTATTTGATAAAACAGCTGAGTAGGGGTAATCTATTGAAATTTTAGAAGAAAAGTATCTATTAGAGGACATTAAATTCGACCAATCTGAATTAGCTGAATTGAAAAAGAAAAAATTATTTAAACCTAAATTTGAGTTAGCATCAAATAAATAATCATTTACAGTATTCAAATTAGTGGAATAATTGTAGTGAGATAATGAAGGAGAATTTTGTACAAAATTCCTTACATAACGATTAGTAAGGGGGATAGATTGATTTGAAGAAAAAAGAGTTAAATTTTTAAAAGAGTTGCTTTTGTTAAAAAAGAAAGATTTAGATTCATTAGTTGATTCAAAAACGGATAAATCGGTGTAATTATTTAAATTATTCAAATTGGTATTAAAATTGAAAGAGTGTGTTTTTATTTTTGCATTAAAAAGTTTATACAACGGATAAGTTGATTTAAATTTATCACTATTGTTATTAATTAGATTTAAATATGAAGGGTATAAAATAGAATTATTCAAAAAAGAAGAAGAGTCTGTAATATTAAATTTGTTTAAAAAATTGTTAACTTTTAATGACGATATATCTATATTTGAGTAATTATTATACTTAAACATATTATTTTCGTATTGTTGATTTAAGGTTTGATTTATATTATAATTATTTTTAAAATTAAAATTAATAAATTTGTTTGCGCTTTTAAGGTTTAAAAATGTCGATTGATTATTCAATAAAGCACTAGTTGAAAGAAAATTATGTTGACGTTTTAAACCGTATAAATAAGAATCTGTAAAAATAGAATCATTTATATATAAAGAAGATAGGGTTTTGTATTTATTACTATAATTATTTGGTACAAAAGTTAAATTAGAAGTGTAGGTTTTTGAAAACATTCTAATTTTTTTAAAAGCGTTCATTTCTTGAATAGAACTAGATCCGACATCATTAAAATTTAAAAAATTTAATAGTTTATAATTATCCATGGGAATGGCTAAAATATAAGCAGGGGTTATTACTTGATCAGTTGATTTGTTTTGATAATATTTTCAAAGATTATTAGTTCTTAGAGTAGTGTCAGAGCTTTTAGTATATTTTAAAGAATTTCCGACAAAAGACGAATATGAAGGTTTAATGTTATAATTGAGATCTATGTCTTTAGGATAGTAATATTCCCAACCTCATTGATACGCCCGTATACCGACGACTAATTCAGTAGTACCAAAACCATCATAATAATCGATAGCGTCCGTAGATTCATTTACAATAATAGAAGTTGCTCAAGTAACTGGAACTGTGGCGGTAATCAAATCTCCACATTTTGAACGACTAACACCTCTTGTTTCTCTTCTGGGTCTAACTCTCATATTACATCAACGTAACGTACATAAAAAAGTTATAAAAAAAAAACAATTAATGAAAATAAAAAAAAATCACAATCAATACTGATAAACTAAAATATGAACAAATCATAAATCAGAGTGCATAAACGAAGGCGAAGCAATAAAAGGTTCCGGATAAGAAAGTCTTACATTTGGAATAGAATAATGATATACGGAGGTGATATTTTCTAAATTATTATACAAATCAAGATCTTCGATTTGATTTATATAGGTAATTAATGATTTTGAATATAAGTTTACGTCATCTTCGAAATTTAAAAGAACTGAATCGGAATAAAAACCTAATAAAAAAATAAAATCGCAATTGGATGATAATAGATTGGTATTTAAGCTGCAAAAGCTTTCTGAAAAGATTAAATTCTCAGTTGTAAAATTTAAGATTTGCGAGAAAATCATAGATTAAAAAATTAAAAAACATAAGAAAACAAATTTAAAAATTTTTTTCTTTTTATTTTGGAAGAAATAGGGCCATAAAGATATTTCGATTTAATATCTTGTTTTTTTTTAATCATAATAATACTGTTTTGATTAAAATAAACAACAGAACCGTCATTTCTAGTAATATTATATTTATTTCTAACAACAAGACCTCTGCATATATCACCTTTTTTATTATATTTAAATTTAAAACCTTTGTACTCTAATCGAGGAGGTTCGACAACTCTAGCAGAACCTTTGATAAAAAATCCAATTTGAGACGATTTTCTATAGAATCCTTTATATAAATGAAAAACTTGAAGTCACCTTACATTCGTATTGTCAGATATGCTTAATCAAGTTTGTTTAAAAATCATTTTTTTTTAATATTTTTTTTTTTATTCACACCCTTGTTCCCGTTGAAGTATTTTGTTGTTTTATAAAATTTTGATTACGAATAAAAAAAGTAGAATTAATTTCATTTAAAAAATTTATGTTTTTTAATTGACTTAAATTTAAAAAAACAAAAATACGTTTTATTAGAAAACATAAGTTAATTGATGCAAAAATACCATAAAAAAGCATAAAATTTATAACAAAAAAACCAAAGGAATTATTGTAAAAATAAATTTCTCTTAATAAATTCAAATCAGTAATACAAAAACTATAATAAAAAGAATAATAATTATATCAGCTTAAAAAAAAAAATCAAGATTTTTTTAATTGATAATTTAAATTAATATCATTAGGAAGGGAAATGAAGTAAAAGAAAATAAATATAAAAAAAAAAAAAAATAAAAATAAAAATAAATACTTACTAGATAAATCAAAAAATGATTTTTGGTGTAAAAAATTTGAAAAATGTAAAATAAAAATAAAAAAAATTAATCCAACACCTAAATCAATAACCCATAAAAAACCAATAAATATATCAGCATCGTCCAATAACATTAACAATCCCAAAACAATTAAATAAATACCGGCTAAATATCATAAAGTTATAATATTAATAGTATTAATGAAAAAAATTAAAGATATTATACTTAAAATTTGTAAAAAAAAAACTTCATTTAACATTTATTATACACAAAAAAATTACTTATCAGAAAAGGTGTAAGTTATTAATGTAGTTTCAAAAGGTTCAAAATTTAAATAATTCGCGTTATTAAGTTTAATTGAAGAGGGTTTTGTAAATCTAAATAAGGTTAAACCTTTTTGCTGAACATAAATTAAACGAGAAGTTTCGTATAGATAGAAATTTAAAAGAGTGTTGTACCTACTAATACCAAAAGTGTTTCTAGTAACGGCGCGACCTTGTCTTAAACTATCAAATATCATTATAAAAAAAGCCATTAAACCAGCTACACTAAGCATATGACCGGCAGAAATTACACTATGTCAACCTCCCATAGAAGCTGGGTAATCGAGAACTCGTCTGGGCATACCAGCATAACCTAGTCAAAACATGGGAATAACGGTCATTAATTGACCAAGAAGATAATAAACGTAGTGTAAATAAGCGTAAATTCTACTATATTTAACACCAAAAATAGCTGGAAAATAAAAATAAAAACCACCGAAAGATCCAAACATGGCGGCACCTGCAAGCATGACATGGAAGTGACCAATAACATAAAAGGTATCGTGAAAAAGTACATCCATTCCAGTGTGGGCGACGCACATACCGCTAATTCCACCCGAAACAAATAGGAAAATAAAAGTGAAAGTAAAAAGTAAAGGTAATTCTACAGATATAGCACTATTAACAGTAGTAACACATCAGTGCATAATTTTCGTTGCAGCCGGTACTGAAATCATAACAGTTAAAGTACTAAACAACATTCGAGTAGTATGAGCTAACCCTACCATATACATATGATGACCTCATACAAAGAAACCTAAGAAAGCAATGGTGTACATCGAATACATCAAACTTGCACGAGCTGAAACTCTTTTTTTAAGATAGTAAGAAATCATGCTATTGGTAAATCCAAAAGTTGGTATAATAATAACATAAACTTCGGGATGACCAAAAAATCAAAACATATGTTGAAATAAAACTGTATCACCACCACCGGAATAATCAAAAAAAGAAGTCTGTCAGTGTCTATCTGATAATAACATTAAAATAGCAATAGCAAGCATAGGATTTGCAAAAATCATCATTCAACAAGCTACAATAATACTTTCTGTAAAGAAAACACGAGCATCTCTCATTTTTCTATTATTTAAAGTAGATAAGTATCTGTAAGTTACTAAAAAATTTGCACCACTAATTATCGAAGAATTTAAAACTAGGAAAACACCCATTAATCCAATATCTGTTTTTCCAACAGCAGTGTATCGGGTTCGTGCCGAAAATGGGGTAATCATAGCCCACCCCGGTAACAAATCTTTTGCGTTTCGCTCAATTGATCAGAAAACCCCATCTTCGTTAATGTATCTTCTAAATAAGGTTTTTTGATGACGAGCTGCTAATAATTTACAACGTCAAGCTTCACGAGTAAATTTTAATTGCCTTCAGTTTGAATATATACGTTGTTGCATCGAACTAGTGTTAAACATTTTATAAAATTTCTGATTTAAAGTATTTAATGAAATTCATTTCTTATTTGTAAATAATGAATCTGTTGAAAGAACATAGAAAAAATTAAAAAATGGATCAGTATTATTAAATCTGCTAGAAGATCAACTATGAATATTAAAACCGGGGAATGTATTTGTATTTAAAATACTATCGTAGTAGTTATTAAAATTAGCATTAAATGCTTCGAGGTATTTATCGGATAAAAATCATGAAGAAGTTCTTAAACCACTAGTCAATTCAGATATGGTTGTAAATAAAGAAGTGTACATTTCTTTATATAATTTAGGAAAGTAGTCACCTGATTTATAATCATATTTAAAAACTGGGTTATAAAATCTCAAATAACGAGAGTTGGAAGAATTTTCTTCATTTGAATATTTATTAAAAAACGGGTTATTTAAATTATTAAAATATTTAGAAGAGTATGAAAATTTTTTGTTATCATAGTTTGAAGTAGTAAAGTTATTAAAGATTTGATTATTAAAAAAGGCATTATAAAAATAAGAATGGACGCTGTTTGTCTTATAAGAAAATAAAATGTTATTTAATATTAAAATAATTGATGTATAAATTTCAACAAAAAAAAAAATAAAGTTGGAGTATAAAGTAATAAAGAAATATACAAAATATGAAAAAAATTCCTGTAAATTAATTTTATTATGAGAAATTAAATAAATTTTTCCAAAATAATTAAAAATTGATTGAATAAAGTTAATTAAGTTTACATAAATTTGACTAATAAAGGTTAAATTAATTTTTTCGAAAAAATTAAAAGTTAATAAGGTTAGAGAAGAGAAATTTAATTCGAAAAGTGCGGGAACGTATCAAAGGGAAAAATATTCATATACGTAGAAAAATGAAGAAATTAAGTAGTTTAAATTAAAAATATTTTTAAAAAAATTAAAAAAAAAAAGGGGTAAATTTAATAAAAAATTAAAAAATGTATAAAAATATATAAAATAAGAATCGTAATTAAAAGAATTGTTAAAATAAGGCGAGAAGGTTTTGGAAGTAAAAGATTTATTAATTAATAAAGAATCGTCTGTTGTTAAATTTTTAGTATAAAGTGGGGATTTTTTATCAGTATTTTTATTAAAAAACGAGTTAATGTTTAAAAAATTTTTTAATGCCATAAAAATATTATAAAAATATCCATATATTTGAGAAAAAAAAGTGAAAGAAGAAAAAAAACGAGGAGAGGTGTTATAGAAAAAAAATATTTCTAAAAAATTAATAAAAAAGAAAAATTCATATAAAAAATTTTTAAAAAAAAGAGAAATATTAAAGTTACCGTAAAGAGGGAAATTAAAAGTTAAGTTATTAGAAAAGGTGATATTTAAAAAAATGTTTTTAAAGATTTCCTTATTTGAAAAAAAAACTTCAATAAAATTTTTTGTAAAAGAATCAAGGAAGAAATTTATAGAGTATAAAAATAAAAAAATGAAATTATTAAAATTTTTAAAAAAATTAAAAAAAGAGTCTATGATTTCATAAAAAAAATCTATTAAAAAAAAAAAAATTAAAAAAAGGGTTTCGACTAAACTAACAATCGAATCGTAGATGGAGAGAGATAAATTTTTAAAAAATTCAGAAAAATGAGTTAAATTTAAAGAAATATTGGAAAAATTTAAAAATAAAGTATTTATTAAAAAAAAAATATTAAAATTGCTAAAATTAGTGATAAAAAAATACAATGCAGATTTATTATTAATAAATTGTAAATTTGAATCAAAAGTATTAAAAACGTAAGACGAGCTTCTTATTTTTGCAGTATATTCAATTCCATAGTTATAAAAAACAAATATATTGTTATTTATAGAATTAATATTATTTGTTTTAAATCTTAAACCCATTGCAGTTTTATCTAATAAAATATGATGATCATGCGTATTGATTAAATCAGTAAAAAATTTTCTTTTTAGAATAGATTGTATTTCTCTAATATTAAAGCAGTTCATTCGTTGATAACGACGATCGATACAAACTAACTGGCAAAGCATTAACAAACCTCCTGGTAAAAATCAGAAAGCTGCGCTGTTTAAACGAGGGAAAGCGACATCGTGTACACCCAATTGAGTCGGTATTAGAAAGTTAGCAAAAGCTCCGAATAATAAAGGCATAATCATAAAAAAAACCATAATTACTCCATGGGCGGTAGCCATACTTAAATATTGTAAACTATCACCGGCAAAAATACCAACACCAGGGTAAGCGAATTCTAGTCTAATTAAAGTAGCTAAAACCATTCCAACTATTCCAGATAAAATTACAAATCAAAAGTAATTAACCGCTATTCGTTTATGGTTTGTTGTATAAATTCAATTATTTACGTAATAAAGTACACGTATTTTTGCTCAAAAAAAAATATTTAAAAGAGATTTAAAAAAATCAACAAAGTTAAAAAAGGTGAAAGAGGTTGTTGTGTTATTTAAAGATAAAAATTTATAATTTAAGAAGTTTTTTTTTAAAAAAAATAAAATATAAGAAAATTCTTTTTTAGAAAAAAAGGTTTTATTTGACATTTTTTAACACATTATCGTTAAATATTAATTTAATTAATTAATTTTATTTCAATTAATTCTATTAAGATATAACTTATTTTTAAATCGATTTGAAAATTTTATAAAATTATTATCATAATCATTTAAATTAATAGATCTGGTAATGATGTTTTGTAGTAACATCAATACTAAACCAATTCCGAATTCAATTGCAGAAAAAACTAAGAAAAAAAAAGTCAAGGATAAAACATTTATATTATCGTAAATTAATCCAATAAAAAGTACGATTGTATAGAGAGTAATTCACAATAATTCAGCAGTTAATAACAAGTGTAAAGACGTATTAGTATTAATAATTATACTAAAAAATATCAAAAGGAAAAAAAAAAATAACATATTTAAACTTTCGACCATCATTTATTTTATATAATTTTATAAAAATCAAAAAAAACTAACAAACTTTCATTTAATAATCTATTGATTAATTTAAGATTAACAAAAGATGTGGAATTAAAATTGAAAAATGTATTTAATAACTTTTCTGAAAAATTTAAGCTAAGTCTATCCGGTAAAGAAGCGGGAGTTATAAATTCATTACAAAAAAAACAAACCTGATAATAAATAAAAAAGAAAATAGAAATTAAAATCAAAAAAAGAGATACAAAGTTGTAAACATCTGATTTTCATTTTAATCTATTTAATCTATTTTCTATTTTGTTAGAATCGTCAAAGGATGTATCTTGTCTCGAGTATTTCATTTCTACTTTTTCAAAAAGATTAACGCCTAATAAAGAGACATATGTTATATCAAAAGCTACGGTTCCTAATTTCAATTTTTGTTTTAAAATTTTGCGTAAATTTAAAAAATATTTAATTTGAATTAGATAATAAATAGAATGAGTTTTTCTAAAATTTAAAAATAATTTTTTTAATAAATGTTCAAAATTCAAATTTTAATTCAAATTAAAATTTAAAATTATTTGAATTAGATGATAAATCAAAAAGAGAAGAGTTTTCTTGGCGAGTTGATTGGATATAATTATCTTCAACATAAGAGCAGTTAACCGAATGAACTTCAAAAACAATTAAATAACAAATGTAGAAACCTAAAGAAAGTCGTAGAATTTCTTCTAAAATAAAAAAAATAAAAGTAAAAAGTTTAGCTCAACAAACAAAATAAATATAAAAAATATCTAAAAAAAATTCATTTTCATCTTCTAAAGAGAAAGCCCTATCATCGTTTACATCAAAATCATAAAACATTAGTCCATACATTGAAAAAAAAACTTCACTGAAATATTCATCGTCATCGAAATCTCCGACAAAAATATAGTATGAATCGTAAAAATCATCCAATGTATCGTAAACATTTAAACGAAAAAGTAGGATAAAAAATCTTAAAAAAAGGGCAAATGTATTAATAAAATCTCTGAAAAATTGAGCAGTAATAAAAGAAACAGTTCGTCCTTCAGTAACAGAAGCTTCTAAAAAAGCAAAGTAATGAATGGAGTATTTATATAATAAAAATAAAATCAAAGTGCAGAAAAAATAAAAAAAACTAACATCGAACATCTCTATTAATTCTTCTTGATCATCATCAAAAGTAGCAATCATCATTGATCAATAAAAAAAAAAAAAAAGAAAACTTGTAAAAAAGCTTCAAATTGGATTCTCATTTCTCTTGACGAAGAAAATAAGTAATTTAACAAACGAATCATGTAAATTTCAAGAGGATTATTTCATTTAACTAAATGAAAAATATTGACAAAAATAACAACCCCTCATATAAAGGAAAAAAATAAAATAAAATATTCAATAAATTCAGAAATAGCTGTATTTAAAGAATCGCTAAACAAATCAAAAACAGCTGCAGGAGTGTAATTAAAAGAACTATTTAATCAAAATAAATTAATATAATCAGTTAATGCTAACATAAGTTCGGGAGAGTAATAAAGTAAAACTACCATAAAATCTTGGTAATCGGTGTAGAATAAAAATTGAAGAGGTAGGAATTTATTATAAATTGTTGATGTTAAGTCTCAAATAAAAAGATCATAAAGTTCTCTTGAATAAGAAGTTTTGTTTGTTTCGATTAAGAACATAATATCTAAAAAAGATAATTTTGTAAAAGAATCTAAAAAAAAGTGGCTATTAAAAAAAAAGGGGGTAGTTAAAAAGTTATAAATTGTAAAATCCGATAGAACTAAATCAAAAGCTTCTTCTCAATTAACGGCGTCTTCTAATCATAAACTGTCGTTATCGAGATAAGATTCTAATCAACTATATTCTGCTGGCAAAATCAAAAAATAAAAAAAATTAAAAAACTATTCATAATTTTAATCCTAAAACACCTGTAAAAGTTCTAACTAAATTTAAATGATATAAAATTTTATTAGTAAAAGTAGAATGGCTAGTAAAACCGACGTTGTGAAAAACAGTTCTAGTTCGAGCATTTCCCGCAACACTTATTTTTCCTTTTAATTGAAATTTAATTCCATTAATACGTAGATCTTTAAATATAACTCAAAAAAAATATCTTAAAACATATTTAATGTAACGTAAAAATGTTTTATATTTTCAAAAACTAATTTTCTGCATAGTAGAAACCATTCAATTAGATAAAACATAAGGATCTTTTAATTTCAAAGATAAATAGATAATCTGCAACGATTCATTTAAAAAGAGACGCGGACCTAAAACTTTTCTAAAATATTTTACTTTTTGCGACCATAACAAACACTGAGCTTTTTCATTAAAATTTAAATTAGTATTTAAAAAAGGGTTTAATTTCAAGTAGACTTTTTTACCGGAGCAAAATTCTAGAAATCTTATCAAAGTAGAATATTGTCATAAGATAGTAGATATATTAAATTTACTATAATTAAAAATTTTTAAAATTTGTTTTTTAAAAAAATAAGAAAATGAATAATCTGGAATAATATTATTATATATTTTTTTATTTTTCTGATAAAAAAAATATTCAATAAAATAAAAAATGCTATCTTTAAAGCAAAAATTGGTATCTTTTTTTAAAAAATTTAAAAACAAATTAAAATGTTTGAAGAAAAGAGGTTTAAAAAAAAAAAATAGAATAAATTCGAATCTATTTATAAAAAATAAATTATTATTTTTTTTTAAAAGATTATTATTTAAATTTTTGTTAAAGATTTTAGAAAAAAAATGAGACTGGGTTTTAACTCTATTTATTGAGTATTTTTTTTTAAAAAAATTAAAAAACGATTTATTTTTTTTTTTTAATGATAAAAAAATATTTTTTTCGAAAAAACTATCATCGTTAGTGTAAATAAAATTAAAAAAGGGATTTATATTTGTTGAGTTCGAGAAAATTGAAGTTTTATTTAAAATTTTAAAAGTAAAAAATTCATTAGAATTTAGAGTAATCGAGGACTTAGTTAATTTGGCTAAAGATTCATTTATTCAATCATATTTTGAAAATTTAAAGAAATTAAAAGATCTTTTGTTAAAAAAATTACGTGTAGATATAAAATTAAAAAAAAAAAGTTTTGATAATAAAAATAAAGACAAAGTCTGAGTTTTTCTTTTTTTAAAAAAAAAAATTGAATAAAATTTTAATTTATCATTGGTCAATAAACTATAAAAATTATTAAATTTTCTTAAATTCGGTGTTTGAAGTTTTTTTTGAAAAAAACAAAAACTATGCCTATAGAAATTAAAAAAGTTGACATTATCAGATAGATTCTTTTTTTTTAAATTAGACGCAAAAGGTAATAAAAAATTAAATTTATTTTTTAAAAATAAAAAATTATTTAAATAAAAGTTATAATACAAAAAGTGTTTAGAATTTAAATCAAGAAATTCTTTAAAAATAAATAATAATTTAATAAAAATATTATAATGTCCAATCTTATTAAAAAAGGGGATTCAAAAAGTAAATATTTTTTTTTTAAAAAATAATGTACTTGTTTTTTTATCAGTTAATTTGCAATAAAAGAGGAGTTTATTACATAAAATCAATTTATTATAAAAAAATAATTTATTGGATAAAATTGATTTGTTATATGAAAAATGCAGAAATATTTTCTTATTAGATGGTTTATTTTTAAACAAAAATGGTTTATTTTTAAACAAAAATGGTTTATTTTTTAAAAGATTTATCGTAAATTTTTTATTTAAATTGAGAATTTTAAGTTTTTTATTTTTATTTTTATTCAAAAACAAGGGTAGCAGGAATCGAACCCACATATATGATTTTGAAGACCATTGTTCTACCATTGAACTATACCCCTTAAAAAACATCTTAGATACCGGACTTGCACCGCTTTGGTTATTTTTTTAAAAATATTACTAGATGTTGTTTAAATTATTAGTTTTATGAATTTCGCTCACCGCTACTTTCCAATTCTCAGTTGATTTTTATAATTTAGTTACTAAGATGTTTCTCTTCACTAAAATAAATTATTTTTTTTACTATTCCCTGTAATTCCTTTACTCTTAGTAAATATCGAGATTCCATATCGATTTTCATCTAACATATAGGCATTCACTTAATGCAACGTATCTTAATATTCATAAAAACGGTCTCAAAATTATTAAAATTTTATAAAACAGATAAAATTAAAAATAAATTATATATAATCCAACAGCAGGTTCCCCTACTATTACCTTGTTTCAACTTCACTCAGATTGCTATGCCCGCCTTGATTCACAAATTTTAATCGTTTTATGTATTAAATGAATACTTTAATTATTAATTAAAAAAATGGAATTTTATTAATTAATCTAACAAGACTTGTCAAATTTCCGAAAAACACAACTCTCCGAGCGTGATGGGCGGTGTGTGCAAAGTTTGATATATCATTCACCGTAACATTCTAATTTACGATTACTAATGATTCCATCTTCATGTAAACGAGTTTCAGTCTACAATCTGAACTTAGTTAATTTTTATAGATTTGCTTTAATGTAAATTATTGCATCTAATTGTCTTTAACCTTGTAGCGCGTGTGTAGCCCAACATATTTAGACCATAATGACTTGACTTCTCCCTAACTTCCTCAAAACAGATTAATTTTTTTAAAAAAAATTTATAATTATCTGCTTTGTTGTAAATATAAATAATATAAATATTTATTAAGCAAGTTTCTTTAATAAAAAATTTAAATAAAATTTATAAAAAGGGTTGCGTTTGTTAAATAACTTAATATTACATTTTACAACACAAACTGACGACAGCCATGCAGTACCAATTAAAAATATATCGAAACATTAAATAAAATATATCTATAATATTTTTAAATACATTGGTAAGATTTAACGTGGATTGTCGAATTAAACCACACGCTCCACCATTTATACAAACTCCCGCCAATCTTTTTAAGTTTTATCTTTGCAGATTTACTCCCCAGGCGAGATATTTACGCGTAAGCTTATATATAAAATCAAATTTTTATATATTATATCCATATATTCAGGGCACGAACTACTAGGGTCTCCAATCCTGATTGATACTCGTGCTTTAGTGATTCGATGTTAGGGTATAAATGGAGAGCCGCCGAGGCCGCTGAAGATCCTTACAATCTGTTAGAATTTCATCTCTAAATTGTATGTATCGCTCACCTCTTCATCCCTCTAGTATTAAGGTTTTAAAAAAATCTTCGTCTATTCTATGATTTTTTTTTTAAATTCTTAAACAATCTAGCCACTCTTTACGCCTAGTAACGGCCAGTAACGCTCCCCCGTCAACGTCTTACCGCAGCTGCTGGCACGTTGTTGGCCCGGGGTTCTCTTTGAGTTTAAAATCATTTTTATAACTCACGGACGGACTTTACAGCTGTCTTAGCCTTCATGATTCTATGAATCTATCATCCCCGCAAAACGCTGGTTCAAACTTTCGTCTATTGACCAATATTCTCCACTGCTGCCAACGGTGAGGTGTTTTTCATACCCCATGTGACTGTTCAATCTTTCAAAACAGCTAAAACTATTCGACTTAAATTATAAATATCTAGTTTAATGTGAAAAAATCAATTAGGCATGATTATATTTTTTTATCAATGTTTTTGTAAAAATAAAATTACATATAACAAATTAATTATAAAATTATTTATCATTAAGATAATCTAATTGGTAAAAGATCACATATTACTCACCAATACGCTATGGGGATAAAAACTTATCCCAATTAACTTGCATGTGTCAAGACATTTTGCACGCGTTCACTCCGAGCCAAAGTCAAACTCACAGTATTTAAAATATGTATAATCCATGATTATTTAATCGATTATTTAATCGATTATTTAATCGATTATTTAATCGATTATTTAATCGATTATTTAATCGATTATTTAATCGATTATTTAATCGATTATTTAATCGATTATTTAATCGATTAT
>Ga0209770_10000427_pt1 | contig 23343 bp, 23 predicted proteins | sample LauGreSu1BDMLBDD_2_FD_187572 | JGI IMG/M metagenome (GOLD analysis project Ga0209770, IMG submission 187572) | Freshwater lake microbial communities from Lake Michigan, USA - Su13.BD.MLB.DD (SPAdes) (version 2) | ecosystem: Environmental > Aquatic > Freshwater > Lake | place: Lake Michigan, USA...
GGTGCAATCGCAAAACAGTGCGAGGCTCGTCGTTCACCACGTCTTCGTCGTATGCGGCTAACAAGAATGCAGCCATCGTGCGGTTGGCACCAGCGGCAGGCTCAACGACATAGGGAACGTATCGTTCGTTGGTTGCCTGATCGAAATAGTCGAGTTTCTGCTTTGAAAATTCGGCATGTCGATTGAGATCGAAGTTTGTTCGTTGCGCAATACCTTCAAGCTCTCCCCAACCCCAAGGGAACTTGAATTCAATATCGCTTGTGCCACTTGAATAATGCGAAAGTTCATCAGCATCATGCGCGCGAAGGCGCAACATGTCTGCTGGAATGCCTAAGTCGATGTACCACTGCATGCGGGTTTCGCACCAGTACTCGTACCACTTCGCGCTCTCTGCCGGTGGAACGAAAAATTCCATTTCCATCTGTTCGAATTCACGCGTTCGGAAAATGAAGTTTCCTGGCGTGATCTCATTGCGGAAAGACTTACCAACTTGCGCAATTCCAAACGGAGGCTTCTTGCGCGACGTTTGCAGAACATTTGCAAAGTTAACGAACATACCTTGCGCTGTTTCCGGACGCATGTACACAGTTGCACCTTCGCCCTCAACTGGGCCGGCATGGGTCTGAAACATCAAGTTAAAAGCGCGTGCCTCGGTAAAGGTGCAGCCCTTCATTTTCTGCGGGCAATCGCGTGCGTCGAGTTGATCCTCACGGAATCGGCGGTTGCACACCGTGCAATCAACAAGCGGGTCGCTGAAGTTAGCCAAGTGTCCGCTCGCTTCAAATACCTGGGGAGGACCAAGAATGGCAGCGTCAATGAGCACGACGTCATCTCGTTGTTGGACCATGCTGCGAACCCATGCATCTTTTACGTTGCGCAGCATGAGCGAACCGAGTGGACCGTAGTCATAGGACGAACGGAAACCACCGTAAATCTCGGCGCTTGGATACACAAACCCGCGACGCTTGCAGAGGTTAACTATTTGCTCTAAATCGCTCGCTGGCATGGGTACAGACTACAACCCGACTAGTGACGGGGACTGAACATTGCCACTGATCTCAGTCGCCGTTCAATGTGGTGTTCCATTGCCTGCGTTGCAAGTTGAGATATTTCAAAACTTGCTGGTGACTCTGGCTGCGCGAGCGCGATATTGAGTTGTCCACCAAGCACTTGTTGCAATAAATCAATTGCGGGTGGAGAAATGCTGACCCCCGTGCGACAAGACCGACATTGCACTCCACCTTGGAAAATATCGAAGGCAACGAGGTCTTGCGTGGCGCCACAGCCGACGCACAATTGCACCTGCGGGCTAACTCCTTCGGCCGCTAACAGCTTCCAGTAAAACGACGCAAGCATGACTGGAGATTCCTGCTCCATCAAGGCGTTCAGAGCGCCTTGGAGCATGCGATACAAATGCGGCGACGGCTCCCTGTCTTCTGCAATGTAATCAACCGCTTCCAGCATGGACATTCCTTGCGTCAACTTGTCCAGATTGTTATGCAACCGTGCTGACGAATCAATCAATACGACTTGGGACACGGTGTCGAGTTCTCTACCTTTATATAACTGAACTTCTACGTGGCTCATGGGTTCTAAGCGAGCACCTATTTTCGACTTCGTTTTTCGTATTCCTTTGGCTACCGCACGTACTTTGCCGTGTTGCTCGGTCATCAACACGATGATCCGATCGGATTCTCCAAGTTTGTAACTTCGAAGCACAATTCCTTTGTCGCAATACAGCGTCATGAATCGACTCCACCAAAGCGACGATCCCTGCGCTGAAAATCGTTTATTGCTAATTCAATGTCTTCGCTATTGCAATGCGGCCATTGCGTATTCAGATACACGAGTTCGCTGTAAGCAAGTTCCCACACTAGAGATGGCGGCAATTGCGTAGGGTCTCCGAAGATCACCACTAGGTCTGGTTCACTCGATGCTGGATGCAAGATTGCATTCGCCAGATTCTTTTCCGTAATCTTTTCATCCGATAGTCCATTGACCGCACGGACAAATCGCTGCTGACCATCTGCACACATATCGATCACAACCGATGTGGAACCACGAAGGATGAGCTTTCCATCCTCAAGCACAGCACCAAGCGCGTTCGAGATGCTTTCTGCGAACTCACTGTCGCCAACTGTATTTCCGTTTCCAGAATATGGATACACGCTGAGCCAACCAGCACCAACTTGTTCAACGGATGATCTCAAGGTCGTGACGTATTCAGACCACTCCGCAACGGTCATCGACTTCCATTGATCCAACGATCCTCCGACAACAAGTACATGTCGCAATGATGAGCCGTCAACCACACCACTATTGTCGCACGCCATCACGGCCCACATCAGTAAGGTGTTCGGAATGGACACGGCGAATCACGAGGCTCCTATCCATATCGCCTGCATTATGGACGGCAATGGTCGTTGGGCCAAGCGTCGTGGACTTCCCCGCACAGAGGGCCACACTGCTGGTGAAGACAATTTGGCCGAAGTGGTTCGCGTTTGCGCAAATCGCAATGTTGGTTGGCTCACCGTTTTTGGTTTCTCTACAGAAAACTGGGTTCGTCCTCCAGCCGAGGTGAAACACATCCTTTCTCTCCACAAACGCCTCTTTGGGCGCATCGAAGAACTGAACGCCAATAACGTCCGAATCCAATGGATCGGGCGTCCATTTGACGAGCCAGGTTCCAAAACTCCTGCATTCATTCAGCGTGCAATTTTGCAAGCAATCGAAGACACCGCACACAACACTGGCATGGTGCTTACCGTTGCTTTTGACTATGGCAGTCGCGCCGAGTTGCTTCGCGCGGCCCAGCGTGCTCGCTCGAAACAACAAACCGCACACGACATTGCTACAGAAGACATATCTAGCAACCTCTATTCGCCGAGCATCCCTCCAGTTGACGTAGTGGTCCGTACGTCAGGCGAATCGCGAATATCCAATTTCCTCTTGTGGCAAATCAAGGGAGCAAAGGTGTACTTCACTGAACGCACATGGCCCGATTTCGATGCACACGAAATAGATAACGCTCTCAAGTTGGTTCATGGTCGCTAAACCGAACCACGAACATAACGTTCTCGATCTTCTTCAGGCAGTTGTTGCAACACTTCCAAATGTAGAAGCACGCTCTGGTCAGGCAACTATGGCCTCTGCAATTGCCGATGCCATCGAGAATCAACGCCACTTAATCGTGCAAGCCGGAACCGGTACTGGCAAAACACTGGGCTACCTCGTTCCCGCAATTGCATCGGGCAAGCGAATCGTGGTGTCTACGTTCACAAAGGCATTGCAAGACCAACTCGCAAAACATGATTTACCGGTATTGTCGTCCGCACTCACGCCCATTATTGGACGCGAAATTACGTGGGCCGTTCTTAAAGGAAGAAACAACTATCTCTGCGCTCAACGGATCGCTGAAATTCGTGAGCCAAAGCAACACAAACTCGATCTTCAAGAGTTAAGCGTGCAGGTTAAGTCCGACATTGACAAACTTGTTGCGTGGTCAGAAACCACATCGACAGGCGATTCAGGAGATCTCTCGTGGAGCCCACGCGATGCAGCATGGCGTCACGTCAGTATTGGTAGCGACGAATGCCCAGGTGCGAGCAGATGTCCATCTGGTGACACGTGTTTCGCCGAGCGTGCACGCGATTACGCATCCGTCGCAGACGTCATTGTTGTGAATACACACATCTATGGCCTAGACGTCGCAACCGATGGCGCGCTACTCCCCGAACACGATGTGGTCATCTTCGACGAGGCTCACCAACTGGAAGATGTGATCAGTGCTTCCGTGAGCATGGCCATCAGCCCGGGAACGATCCAGCACGTCATTAATGCGCTCCGCTCGATCGTGAGAGATGATGCGTTGACCGGATCACTACAGCAATTGGCAACTGAACTCGGCGGTTATTTAGTTGGTGACATTGACAAGCGAGTACCGCTACCTCTCCCCGACGACATCCAAGATGTTCTCGCACGATTGCGCCTCAAAATCGATGAGGCGGTGTCTGGACTACAGGCAATTTCAAGCAATGACGAATCAGCCAAACAACGTATTTTACGGGGCCAAATGCTGAGTAACCGATTGATCGACGTCATCGATGGTTCCCTTACTGCGGGCAAGCGAACTGTGGCCTTTGTCAGCGGCACTAAAGAACGTCCAGTCCTGGAGCTCGCGCCCCTGCACGTTGGACCATCTCTGCAAAGCGGTGTGTGGTCAAAGCGAACTGCGATCCTTACTAGCGCCACAATTCCACTCGCAATGCCCGCACGCGTAGGGCTTGAAGAGGAAGAAGTTGACGCGATAGATGTTGGAAGTCCTTTCGACTATGAGAATTCGGCCATTTTGTACTGCGCCAAACATTTGCCGTTACCTAACGATGCGCGAAGAGATGAAGCCGTTCACGATGAATTGGAAAAGCTCATCAATGCCGCCCAAGGTCGGACACTGGCGTTGTTCACCACGTATCGCGCAATGCATGCTGCGGCAGACGAAATGACGAGGCGACTCGAATACAAGATTTGGCGTCAAGACGATTTGCCGAAGATGGCTCTAGTCGATGCATTCTCCTCTGAAGAGTCGTCATGCCTGTTTGCTACGGCAGGATTCTTCCAGGGTGTCGATGTTCCTGGTCAAACCCTCAGTCTTGTAGTCATCGACAAGATTCCCTTTCCGCGGCCAGACGACCCGCTGCTGAGCGCACGACGAGACGAGATTGGAAAAACATCGTTCAGCGAAATTGACATTCCTCTAGCAGCGACACAACTTGCGCAGGCCGCTGGTCGGTTAATTCGCTCACGCAAAGACACGGGCGTTGTTGCAATTCTTGATCCTCGTTTAGCAACCAAGGGCTACGGCAAGAAACTTGTTTCTACTCTTCCACCGATGAAGCGAACCATAGATTTCGCAGAGGTTGCGCAATTCCTCAAGTCCATTTAAAGGATTAGTTCAACAACCTGTATCCCATGCCACGCACAGTCACAATCATGGTGGGTTCATCTGGTTGGGTTTCCACTTTTACGCGAAGTCTGCGAACGTGAGCGTCAACCAAACGCGAATCGCCCAAATATTCATAGCCCCACACGCGTTCAAGCAATTGGTCACGTGACAGCACCATCCCAGGATGATCTGCGAATTCCACCAGTAAGCGGTATTCGGTTTTTGTGAGTGCAACTTCAGTTCCACTTTTACGCACGATACTCATGCTGCGGTCAATCTCGACATCACCGATTCTGTTCAACGATTTTGCATTGGATGACGACGGTTCGTTGGACTGTGTCCGCCGTAACGCAGCTCGTATGCGCGCAGCGAGTTCTTTCGGTACAACTGGTTTCGTTACATAGTCATCAGCTCCAGCATCGAAACCATTCACCAAATCTGACGTGTCAGTTTGAGCAGTGACCATAATGACGGGCGTGATACTGGTTCGCCGAATGGCCCTACACACCTCGAAACCTGAAATGTCTGGTAAGCGAAGGTCGAGCAAGACCAGATCAGGATCAATCTGACCAAACATTTTGATTCCTGTTTCACCATCACCAGCAACGGCTACTTCGTAACCTTCGTCTTCCAGCACAAGTTGCAGCGCAGTTCGAATGGCTTCATCGTCTTCAATGAACAGCAGCGTAAACATCGCTATGCAGTCTGCCCGAACGCGGCAAATTGTTACAGAAAACGCACACAAATCGTCAATATTTGTCACGTTGAAGGTGCAGAATTTGCCTATCGAACCGGCGGGTGTTCATGCTCCCCCTTGAACCCCGCCGGTTCCGGTCTTGCCCTTTTACTGCCATGCTGTAACCATGAGTCGGCTGGCCTTCCCCCCACAGCTTGGGTTGAAGCAGCGGATGGTGTTGTTCTTCGGACTTGCAGCAATGGTCGCCGCTATCGCCCTCAGCGTTGTCACCTACGCCAGTACACGCTCTTACCTGCTTGGCCAAAGGTCTGAAGTTGCTCAGAGACAGGCATTCAATAATGCCCAACTCATGCGCAACATCGTTGAAACTGACAGTGCGAATATCGCAGACCTCATCACACAGATACGTACGGAACAAGGTGGATACGCAGTCATCCAACTCGATGAACGCCCTGGTCGCACTGCATTGTTTTATGCCCAAGAGCCATTGCGATTCACCCAGTCCAATCTGCCTATCGAACTTGTTGAACTCACTTTGCAAAACAAGACGGGTCGCCAGCGATTTGAATTTGAAAATCGACCATATGAAGCAATCGGTGTTGCAGTGCCATCTATCGGGCTTCATTATTTTGAAGCGTTCCCAGTAACGGATGTAGAAAATACCCTTCGCACCATCCAGATCACGTTGCTCATCGGTGTTGTTCTCATTACTCTCGCCGCAGGTGTTCTAGGTTTTTACATGAGTCAAAATGTTCTGCAGCCACTCACCCGAGTTGCACTTGCTGCAAACAAGATTGCTACCGGAGGACTAGATACAAGATTGGTTCACGAAGATGATTCAGATCTTGAACGTCTAGTTGTCTCGTTTAATGAGATGGCAAATGCTGTTCAACAAAGAATTGAACGTGAGCAGCGTTTCGCAAGCGATGTGAGCCATGAATTACGTTCTCCCGTCACCGCGCTATCTGCAGCTGCAGATGTTCTCGTATCACGAAAATCGGAATTCTCTGAGCGCAATCAACAAGCAATCGACATCATGCAAAAACAGATCGAAAGATTTGACAGGACTGTTCTTGACCTCTTGGAACTTTCCCGTCTTGACGCTCATGTTGTGGACCATGAAACCGAAAATGTTCAGCTGAATGATCTCATCAGCAGGATTATGCACAGATACGGCTATGCAGAGGTTCCTTTCGTGAGTTCGGTGCAATCATCCGACGGCGAGACCAAAGCCGACGATGAGACCTATCTTGACCGTCGACGAGTGGAGCGAATTCTTGTGAACCTGTTAGAGAATGCGCGTGATCATGCCAACGGCGCAACTCACGTCACGCTAGACAGCGATGGATCGAGTTTTACGCTCGGGGTTCACGACGCTGGTCCTGGAGTGGCATCTAGTGAGCGCGCGCACATTTTTGATCGATTCGCACGCGGCACAGCATCACGTAACAGCAAAGGCAGCGGCCTCGGGCTTGCAATTGTGAGTGAGCACGCTCGCGCACTCCAAGGTAAGGCCAATGTTGAACAATCTCCCGACGGTGGTGCGATCTTCGTCGTCACCTTTCCAAAGAGCGAGAGCCAGGCATGATGCACCAACTTCGTCCATTCCAATTCGCTGCAATGTGCGTTTTGCTCGCATCCTGTGCGGTTCCAAAATCTGGACCGGTCGATGAAGTGAGTTCGATTGACATTCCTTTCGGGCTGAATTCACCTGAGACTTCGGCACCATCAACAACAACAACATTGGTGGTTCAAACAACCGTTGCTGGCACGGAGTACGAAAAAGCTGATCTTTTCTTTGTGGAGAACGCTTCGCTTATTCGTGTTCAACTAGAGATTCCGTCGCCAACCAACTTGCAAGGCGTGTTCGAAGCGCTTGTTACTGGTCTCCCCGACCCTGCTCACACCAAAGCAAGAACACTTCTGCCTCCTGCGTTCGCCGCCAACATTGACGTGGTTGGTGGAGTTGCAAATGTGAATTCGAAGAGCGGTTATCTGGAGTCCATCAAGCCGAATGAACAACGATTAGCAATAGCGCAAATCGTGCTGACGCTGACGAGTCAACCGGGAATTGGTCAGGTCACATTTAGCGTTGTCGGAAAACCGATCGGTGTTCCTCGCGGACGAGGCGATATCGCAGGCGCAGGAATTCCAGTCACCTTCGACGATTACAAAATGCTGATATCCAAATAATTAATAACCGAGTCGTTCAACACGGTCAGGGCGTTGCTGCCAATTCTTGTCCACCACAACAGCAAGTTCTAGGTACGTTCCCTTAGGCAATTGTTTACGGACGGCAGTTCCCACTTCTTTCAGCAATAACCCACCTTTGCCAATGACCATTCCTTTTTGACTGTCGCGCTCGACAACAATCTCGCAACGGACTTTGTCGTCTTCCCATTCAGTCACACGAGTTGCAATTGAATACGGCAATTCATCAAATGTCAGCGCAAGCAACTGCTCACGTACAAGTTCTGCAACCCATTCACCTGGGGATGTTTCTGTGGTCATCTCCGTTGGGTACAGCTGTTCACCCTCTGGCAGAAGTTTTCCGAGATGCGCAGCAAGTTCTGCAACACCCGCTCCAGTTTGAGCACTAACCGGAAAATACTCCGAAGCACCCAACTCGCCAAGTTTGGTTAGCTGTTTGAGAATTTGCTGAGGAGAGGCACGGTCAATCTTGTTCAGAATGACAATTGCTTTCGACATATCAATATGACTCGCAACCCATTGATCTCCAGATCCGAATGTTTGCGTTGCATCAATCACCAAACACACAACATCGACATCTTTCGTAGATTCGAGTGCAGTGGCATTCACACGCTCGCCCAATGCGCTGACGGCCTTGTGCAACCCGGGTGTGTCAACAAAGATGATCTGATAGTCATCTTTTGTGACAACTCCACGTATTCGAGTTCGAGTGGTTTGCGGCTTATCGGAAACGATGCTGACCTTAGAGCCGCAAAGCGCATTCACCAGCGTTGACTTTCCTACGTTTGGACGCCCGACAAGTGACACAAAGCCCGAACGCATATGTACAGGCTAGTTCTGCAAGAATGAAACAGTGCAGAACATCAATTGGAAGAAATGGTTCGATCGAATGCAGCCGCAAACGTTGCAAATTGCAACATGGTTGCTATACATCAACGGTTTTTTTGCCTTATCGAACTTCGTAGATAGCCGGATGGAAATCGGTTATATCCGTCGCTTCTACACCTTCGGCTTCGTATATGGGCTCGCAGTCATTGCGCTGCACGTTCTTGGAGGGTTGCTCATGGCCAATGATCGCAAGGTCGGCTACAAATTGGCTGTTGTCGCCGCATTCACTCCATTTATTTCAAACCTCATCGTGTACCGATCCCTTATTGCCCATTCCTTTCTGAACGCTGTATTCGACATTGCGCTCATTGCACTGCTCTTGCATACTCAAAGCCGAGCCCACCAAAAGGTGTGGTTCCGCTAGCGCATACCCCGAGTTCGCAATCAGACTGCATTTTCTGCAACACTGATCTCATGGCAACCATCATTAAAGATCAATCAGACCTCATGGCTCATGTGGGTCAGCACCTTGGCTACAGCGACTACATCACTGTCACGCAAGAGCAGGTGCAACTATTTGCAGATGCAACCGGCGACCACCAGTGGATCCACTTGGATACCGAGCGTGCAAAGACCGGTCCATTTGGTCAGACCATTGCGCACGGCTACCTCACACTTTCCTTAGCACCAGTGCTTCTTGGAAAAGTTTGGTCAGTGGAAGGTGTGAAGATGGGCGTCAACTACGGAACGAATAAGGTTCGATTCACTGCGCCCGTACCAGTTGGCTCACGACTTCGTATTGGCGCAACTCTTGCCTCTGCCGAAGCGATCAACGGAGGCGTACAGGTAACGGTTCACGCTGAATTTGAATGTGAAGGTTCAACTAAACCTTCCTGCGTCGCTGACCTGATTTTCAGATATTACTTCTGAGTGGTTAGCGGTACGTCTTCATAATTTTTGCAAACTCAGTAAGTGATTGCTTGTCCGGATAGTCCACACACCACGGAATAAAGCCGCTGCAGCCGCGTTTGACAAAATCTGCAATACGTTCGGCAACTTGGTCAGGCGTTCCGATGAAGTTTGCGTTACTCCATTGTTCGAATTGGTCACCGCGTCCACTGGCAATTTGATATTCGCGTAGTTCTTTTTCGGTGTCTCGGATAAGAATTTCGCCAGAAGTGGTCTTCTTGATTTCAGACTCGTCTCGACCAACTTTCAAGCAGTGACCTTTCAAAATCTCCACCTTGCGCGAAAATTCTTCAGCAGAACCACCGAAGTTTGAGTAGTCGGCATGTTGCGCTACAACTCGCAAGGTGAGTTGTTCTCCGCCACCACCAATCCAGATGGGCGGTCGTGGGGCCTGCAGTGGTTTCGGATCACAATTAGCACGAACCAATTGGTAATACTTGCCGTCGTAGGTGGTTTCTTCTTGCGACCACATCATCTTTACGATCTCCACGCATTCGCGGAGCATTGCGATGCGATCTTTTGGAACGGGAAATTCGTACCCGTAGCCGCGACATTCGTTTTCGTACCAACCAGCTCCGATACCCCAGTCCAAACGACCGCCTGAAATTACATCCAACGTGCTGGTGATTTTTGCTAGGAGGGCTGGAGGGCGGTACAAGTTGCAACCAACCATTTGACCCAAGCGAATTCGCGTTGTGAGCTGACTAATTGCTGCCATAACGGTCCAACACTCAAACACCGTCTCGTGCGCCGGACGCGGAACGTTGTGAAAGTGGTCGTACACCCAAATTGAGTCGAAACCGAGCTGCTCGGCAGTTACGGCAATGTCTACAGCAGCATTCCATTTATCGGTTGCACTAGGTATGCCTACTAATTCCATCTTCCAGCCTTGCGGCATGAACACGCCAAACGTGATGTCCTGTTTGCTCATAGTGGAAGGTCTCCTGTTGCTTTCTTCGTTGTTCCAAAATCTTTGTAGGCCGAAATAGTTCGTTGAGCAATGCGCATTTGATGAATCTCATCAGCACCATCTGCGAAGCGGCTCCACCTTGCTTGCTGCAACATACCCGCTAGCGGCGTATCTGTGCTGTACCCAAGTGCACCATGCACCTGAATGGCGCGATCGATAATTCTCCACAAACTATTGGCAACGAAATGTTTCGTCATGCTGACTTCACTCGTGAAATCCAATCCGTGTTCAATCTTGTATGCAGCATGCAAGATCATCAACTTGCCCTGGTACATCTCCATTGCCGAATCGGCGATGAGCCACTGAATTCCTTGCTTCTCAGCAAGGAGCGAACCATGCGAGTAACGCTCGAGCGAACGTGCCACCATCATGTCGAGTGCGGTTTCTGCTTGGGCGATCCATCGCATGCAGTGTGCAAGACGGGCTGGTCCCAGTCGATACTGACCAAGCAGATGACCCTGCCCGCGACCACCAAGCATGTTCGAATTCGGGACGCGTAGATCTTTGATTTCGATTTCACAGTGGTTGTGGCCACCAGACATTGTTTCAACATCGCGAACAATGTTCCAGCCTTCACTCGGAATGTCAACAATGAAGCATGAGTTGGCAGCCTGTGGTAAGTCTGGGTCTTCTTCGGTTCGCGCCACTAACAACGCAAATTGCGCGCCACGCGCGCCTGAGATAAACCACTTGTGGCCGTTGATCACCCATTCATCGCCATCTTTGTACGCAAAGGTTTTGATCAACGTTGGATCACTACCCGCCACTTCAGGTTCGGTCATGGCAAAGCACGAACGCTTTGTACCTTCACAAAGCGGACGGAGATACTTTTCTTTTTGTTCGGGTGTCGCCCAGTGCAGCAGCGTGTGCTGGTTTCCCTCATCGGGTGCTTGAGCGTTCAACACGTAAGGCCCAATACTCACCTTTGCTGCTTCGGCCGAAACCGCAGCCATTGCGGTTGGACCAAGGCCCATTCCGCCCCACTCTGCCGGCATGTGAGGAAGCCACAGATTCCAGTCTTCACGGGCCAATTTTCGCAACTTCACAATGGCCTTCACCACTTGCGCGCGATCATCTTGATCTATCGCATCCCACTGCGGACGAACCTGTTCGTCCATGAAGGCGCGAACTTTTAGGCGCACTGCTTCAATCTCTGGCGTAAATGTGAAATCAATCATCGGTCCCCAAACCTTTCCTTGCCTACAAAGTAGCGAGGTCAGCCATTAAGTATTGCCGAGAGTGTCGTAACCTGACGAGGTGAGCAAATCTGACAAAGCGGCTTGGGACACACCGGATCTTCCCCAAGGTGACGAGAAGGCCAAAGTCGTTCAGAACATGTTTGACGCGATAGCTCCGCGCTACGACCTTGTGAACCGAATCATGACCTTCAGACTTGATACGCGGTGGCGTAAGATCGCGGTGCGCAAACTTGCCCTTGCTCGTGGCGCACGCGTGCTTGATCTTGCCAGTGGTACTGGAGACCTATGTATTGACCTTCGCAAGGCAGGCCTACGCCCACTTTCGTTCGATATGTCATTTGGCATGCTCGCTGCAGACCACAGCAATGCTCCTCGCGTGCAAGCAGACATCCTTCGTCTACCCATCGCTTCGGAGTCCGTAGACGGCGTGACGTGTGGATTCGCACTGCGTAACTTGGTTGATCTGAACGTGTTTTTTCATGAGATTGCTCGTGTCACGAAGTCGGGTGGTCGCATTGCTCTCCTCGATGTGAGCACCCCAACGAATCCAATCATTCGTTGGGGCAACGGCGTGTATTTCGGAAAAGTAGTGCCACGCATTGGTGGACTGCTTTCCAACCGTGCCGCATACAACTACCTGCCTAAAAGCGTGGCGTACCTACCGGCGCCAGCTCAACTTGTTGACATGTTGCAGGCTGCCGGATTTGAACATGTTCGACATGAACAACTTTCTGGTGGTCTCACACAGTTAATGCACGCAACAAAGCGATAGCTCCACCTATGAAGGCGACGTCATTCCCGCTTGCACAGATAACGGATCGCGATATTGATCTGAACGATGTTGCGGCGGCGAATGGCTTCTTGTTTGTTCGCGATGGTGTGGGTTTCGCAGGTGTTGGCACAAGTGCGCGTTTGCATGTCAACGACGCAAGAACGTTATTGAGCAAAATTATTCGTTCACCCGACAACGTACCGATTGGTGTTGGCCCCATCATGTTCGGGTCAGTCCCATTTGATACCTCAGCGAACGCTGATTTCATCCTTCCAACGGTCACGTTCTGTAAAACACGAGAAGGCGAAACCTGGGTGACGGTGATCGACGATGCACCAATTCCATCACTCGAACCAGTTGCTGCTTTGCCAATTGATGCCCACTTTAAGATTCGCGACGGCGTTGCCGTTACCACCTACATTGCTGCTGTAGAAGCGGCACGCACGGCGGTACGTAACGGAGAACTCACCAAAGCGGTTATCGCTCGCGATGTCTTCGTTGAATCAGATGGTCCGATCGACATTCATGCTGTATTGCTTCGACTGAGATCGTCGTTTGGAACGAGTTACCGGTATTCATTCGATGGATTCGTGGGCGCATCGCCAGAATTGCTCGTTGCCATCCACGATGATGAAATCACGAGCCACCCACTTGCTGGCACCACCCCGAGAACCGGTGACCCCATTACAGACGCAGATCTGGCCGCGAAGTTGGTGGCAAGTACAAAGAATCAAATTGAACACCGAGTGGTCATTGACATGGTTCACGACACACTTCTCCCGCACTGCTCATACCTCGACTGGGAGGCTGAACCTTCTGTTGTTCAAGTTGCCAACGTGCAACACCTTGGTACACAACTTGTCGGCAAACTTTCTGAGCCGCGTATCCACATTGTTGATGCCGCTCTTGCGCTGTCTCCTACTCCAGCACTTGGTGGCTTTCCACGAGACAAGGCTTTGCAGCTCATCGCCCGCTACGAAGGAATGAATCGCGACAAGTACGGAGGAGCGATTGGCTGGTTTGATAGTCAAGGAAATGGTGTCTTCGCCGTGGCTATCCGTTGCGCACAGTTCAACGAGTCACGCACCCAGGCACGACTCTTCGCGGGCGGAGGCATTGTCGCCGACAGTGAACCGCTAGATGAATTGGCTGAAACTCGTGTCAAGTTGCAAGCCATGCTGGCAGCCATTACTCAGCAGTAAAAGGCTATTTCGACAAAGCTGCGGCCACCGCCGAATACAAGACATTGTGATCATCCACATTTTTGCTGCGATCTGTTCGAACGCCGATTATCGAAGTATCGGAATTTGCCAACTCGCGACGTAATTCCTCTGCTGTTGCCACCCAAGTAAAGGCAATTCCGTGAGTCTTTGCAAGCGCTGCAAAGTCGACACTATGAGGCGTACCGAATAGCTGTTCAAACTGATCACCCTCCATCGCTTGAGCCTGTGGAAGAAAGGAAAATATGCCTCCACCCTCGTTATCAATCACAATGATCTTCAATTGCGCATCTCGTCGAATCAAATTGAGCAAACCGTTGCTGTCGTGAAGCATGGCGATATCGCCAATGAGCAGGGCCGTTGGAGATTTTGACGACAGCGCAACTCCTACAGCCGTTGACACCACTCCATCGATGCCATTTACTCCTCTATTACTAAATACGCGAACCCCATCACGAGGTGGTGCGAACCATTCCAAGTCACGTACGGGCATTGAAGATGACACAACAAGATTTGTTCCTGCTGCAATCGCTTCGCTTACCGTTACCGCACACAACGGTTCAGTCAACCGAGTTTGCTTGGACAACTCTTCGTCAAGCGCAGTGCGCGCGTTTATTTCACACCGCTTCCACGCACCGATCCAATCAGTTTCTGAACGCGAATCTGCACCACGCGACATTTCCATGAATAATTCATTGAATGACCCGACGATGTGGGTGGTGACCACCTTGTCGGGATCCACAAGTGATGGTTGCTGTGTGACCGCGATCTGTTCTGCCCCGCATGTTGCCAACCACTGATTTACCACTTTGCTCACAGGCGGATCACCAACGCGAAGGACCACTGTTGGATTTAACGATTCTGCAGATGGTTGATGCCTTAAGACAACATCAGCACAACTCACCACCGTTGCACCATGACTGCTTTCAGGTGCAACGCGACAGTTGCTTCGTGAGTCTGCAAAAACAGGCCATTTCAATTTTGCTGCAAGTTCAAGAATGAATCGCGGTTGGTCAATTCCATTACCCGCAATGATGATTCCTCGTTCGGCGCGCAGTGCAAGCGACAGTTTCTTGCGTTCAGATGCCGTTGCAACATCGGCACTCATCCTGACAGGCGAATGCGAGTCTGCAACAGGAAGAGATCCTGCGATACCAACTAGCGGTTCGCGGAATGGAAGGTTCACGTGACACGGTCCGCGATTCACTCCAACGGTTGCCGAAAATGCATCGCGAGCGATAGTTCGCCACTTAGATGACTTTGCATCGTCTGCCAAACCGACATCAATAAATTTGCGGACGAATGTGCCATACAAATTGGTCTGGTTAATTGTCTGTGGCGCACCAACACCCTGCAGCTCTGGAGGTCGATCGGCTGTACACACAAGCAACGGAACGTGCGAGTAATTGGCTTCGATCACCGCTGCGAAAAACTGTGCCGCCGCCGTTCCCGATGTGCACAACAGCACTGCTGGAATTCCCGACTGCATGCCAATTCCTAAGGCTGCAAAGGATGCAGACCGCTCATCGTGAAACACATGCAGTGCAATCTTTGAGTTACTTGCAAGCGCGATTGCCATTGGTGTGCTTCGCGACCCAGGAGAAACAACAGCATGGGCGACCCCAAGCCGAACCCACTCGTCCACGAGCGTGGCACAAAAGGTTGCGGTGGTTGCAGGAGTCGTGGCCATCCCCTCTATCGTTGCATCTATGCGCATAGAAATCTTCTCCGACGTCATATGTCCATGGTGTTTTATTGGAAAACGGCGTTTTGAGACAGCAATTTCACGGCTTCGGGACCGTGGAGTGGATGTTCAGGTGGATTATGTGTTCCGCCCATTCCAACTTGACCCAACTGCACCAACCGATTCCCCAACACCTTCCAAAGATGCTTACGCCAAAAAGTTTGGTGGCGTAGAAAAAGCTACGGAAATTTTGAATCACGTCACATCTGTGGCCGCGCAAGACAACATCACGTTCAACATGGATATTGCGGTACGCGCTAATACTTTCCTCGCACATCGACTGCTGAGTTACGCGCTCAAACACCACGGAGCCAACATGCAGATCATGCTCAAAGAGTTGCTCATGGATGCGTACTTCACCAACGGCAAAAACATCGGCGACGTTGAGGTGCTGGCTGACTGCGCAGAATCTGCTGGAATATCTCGACAGGACACGCTTGTCTTTCTCCAAGGCGATGATCTCGCTGACGAAGTTCGAGCAGAAATCGCTGAAGCAGCCGATTATGGGGTTACTGCAGTTCCCACGTTCATCATCAACGGTCAGTGGTCTGTGCCTGGGGCGCAAGACGTTGACATGTTTGAACGCATCATTGAACGGATTCTTGAGCGAGCATGAGCCTGCATTATGAGGCATTAGGAGACGGATCGCGGAAGATCTGTTTTGTCCATGGATTTACACAAACGGGAAATTCGTGGAGAAACATTGCCGCATCCCTTGGCGACTCAACCAGCACATGCATTGACGCGCCAGACCATGGAGAGTCGCAAGGAACCTCGTTAACGTTGCAGGAATCTGGCGATGCAATTGCACAAGTTGCAACCGGAATGGTGCTCATCGGTTACAGCATGGGAGCACGGATGGCTCTCCATGCAGCATTGCAACATCCACACAGCATGACCGGCCTCGTTCTCGTGAGTGGTACGCCTGGAATCGAAGATGCATCTGAACGAGCAGCTCGCGTCAAGTCCGACGAAGAACTTGCCACGCATATTGAATCAGTTGGAACTTCGGTATTCATCGAGGAATGGATCCGTCAGCCACTGTTTACTCTCTCCGAATTCGGCGATGATGAAATTCGTGATCGTTGTAGAAATACAGCTGCGTCACTTGCAAGCAGTTTGCGAATGTGCGGAACAGGAAAGCAAGATCCGCTGTGGTCACAGCTTCACAGCATTGAGCTACCCGTATTGCTCATAGCCGGATCTCGAGATGAGAAATTTACCGCAATCGCCCAGCGCATGCATGAGTTGATACCACGTTCAACCGTCAGCATTCTTGACGATGCAGCACACAACGCCCACCTTGATCAACCAGATGCGTTCTGCAACTCCGTAAATATGTGGTTAGAGAGCCAAACCCACCGCGAGTAAAAGACCGATTGCCAATTGTGCTTTTCCTGTTGCTCCAAGTACTGGAATCAAATCGCGACCAAGGGCTCCAGACTTCACTGCCTTCAGTGCAGGCAGGGCGGCAATTAATCCAATCAGCGCAATAAACGCCGTTCGATCTCGTGTTCCGATGAGCAAGATAAGTAGCACTACATACACAAACATTGCGTAATACAGCTTTCTGGTAGCAGCGTCGCCCATGCGCACTGCCAGAGTCAATTTGTTTGCAGTGGTATCACCAGGAATGTCTCGCAAATTATTCACCACGAGCAAAGCGCATGCCAGCAAACCCACAACACACGATGCAAGCACTGTCACTGCGTCAATGGATTGTGTAATCGCGTAAACAGAACCGCACGTGGCCACCAGTCCGAAAAAAACAAATACAAACAATTCACCAAACCCTAAGTACCCGTACGGCTTAGGGCCGCCTGTGTAGAGCCAACCAGCTGCAATGCACACAGCGCCAAGTGGAATAAGCAAGAGCGTTGTCGCCAGTGCAATGAACAGCCCGAACACAGCCGCAATCCCAAAGGCTATGAATGCTGCGGTTTTCACGCTCTTCGCTGGAACCAATCCAGAGCCAACTAAACGAAGCGGCCCAACTCGCTTGCTATCAGTTCCCTTAATTCCATCTGAATAGTCATTTGCATAATTGACGCCGACCTGCAAAGACACGCTGACAATCAGTGCAAATACACCGCACCACCACAATTTTGCATGAGCAACATCTTGAGATATCGCTCGACCAAATGCGACGAATACAGGGACAAACGCTGCAGGCAATGTGCGCGGGCGAGCCCCCAATATCCAGAGTTGCATGCCACGTGGTTGTTTTTCCATACATCTAGTGTCGCACTTTCGAACGCCTACGCTGATGACCGTGAAACGCCTCATTGCACTGGATATGCCGGCAAGCGTGGAATTCGCCAACCATGTGCGCAGTGCTTGGGATGCAGGTGATGCGGTGTTTCCTCTCGATCAGCGTCTCCCCCGAACAGCCAAAGATTCACTTGTTCAACAGTTCAAACCATCGGTAATCATCGATGCAACCGGATCCGTCAATAATCTCGCTGACACTGCGCCCATTGAAGAAAACGATGCCCTAGTTATTGCAACAAGTGGCTCAACTGGCAGCCCCAAGGGCGTGGTGCATACTCACGAATCGATTCGCGCGTTACTCAATATGTCACAAGCACGTTTGCAAACCGATGCTGCAACTCACTGGCTGTTATGCCTACCTGTTTCTCATGTGGCTGGTTTCAGCGTTTTGGCGCGTTCCATTGTGTTTGGTAACCCAATCAGCATTCTTCCCAAATTTGATGAGAGCAAAGTTAAGGCAGCAGCCTTAAATGGCGCAACACATGTTTCGCTTGTACCAACGGCGCTTCGACGTATTGACCCTTCTATATTCAACACAATCTTGCTTGGCGGAGCAGCAGCTCCCGCGAACCTGCCAGCAAACGTATTTACGACGTATGGCATGACTGAAACATTTGGTGGCATTGCGTATAACGGGAAACCTCTCGACGGCGTAGAGATGCGCGTTGTCGATGAACAAATAGAAGTGCGATCAGCCTCATTGTTCCGTGCCTATCGCATGTCAAATACCAACCACTTGACCGATGGCTGGTACAGAACAGGAGATAATGGCAGTTTCTCGAACAATGAGCTTCGGGTCTTCGGCCGCTCAGACGACATGATTATCACTGGTGGTGAAAATGTGTGGCCAAGCGAAGTAGAAAAAGCAGTGGCTACATTTCCAGGAGTTGAGCGTGTTGCGGTTGTAGGAATTGACGATGCGCAATGGGGCCAGCGAGTTGTCGCGTTTATTGTTTCATCACTTGAAAACGGTCCTTCGCTACAAGACATTCGCGACCACGTCAAACAGCAATTGCCAGCATTCTGCGCACCGACAGATATTCGACAGTTGAGCGACTTCCCCACCACATCGCTTGGCAAAGTGGACGTGCAATCGCTGAAGGCACTCGTATGACCACAACCGATCAACGCCTTCCAGGAAATTTCTGGCGACAATTTGCGGCAACGGGTGTTTCAAATATTGGAGATGGAATGGTGCACGCGGCCGCACCTTTGCTCACGCTTTCACTCACTAACGATGAACGATTGATTGCGGGTGTCAGTTTTTGCTCCATGATTCCTTGGCTAGTTCTTTCGTTACCTGCAGGCGTGTACATCGATCGGTTCGACCGGCGAAAACTCATGATCGTTGCAAACATCATTAGAGCCGCACTATTTGGCCTCATTGCATTTGCGGCAGCAACAGGATCGCTTTCTATATGGATATTCATGGCGATCCTTATAGGGGTTGGTTGCTGCGAAGTCATTTTCGACATGTCGGCACAAGCATTTTTGCCGCAGATCGTTCCCGATCATTTGCTTGAAAAAGCCAATGGACGTCTTTCAAGCCTTGAACTCATTACTAATACATTCATCGGTTTACCGCTTGGTGCCTGGGCATTTGTCATCGCCGTTGGTGTTCCATTCGGTGTCGATGCAGCGTCGTTTGCACTAGCAGCCATGTTGGTGGCGAGTATTCGAATTCCATCAAGCGCCGTGCCAGCAGCCGAAGGTCAAGACATCCGTAAGAGTTTTAAGGCCGATCTTGCAGAGGGTCTTCGCTGGCTGTGGGGCAACAAACTCATCCGCACGCTCGCCATCATGCTTGGTATCACCAACATGACCGTGATGTTCGGCGATGCAATTTTTGTGAAGTATGCCGCTGTCGAGCTTGGAGTCACTGGTGGCGCATTTGGGTTTCTCCTTGCTCTCACCGCAATCGGTTCGATCCTTGGCGGCTTCTTAGGCGACAAGATCGCAAAGAAACTTGGGGTCGCTCAGTCCATTGTGTATTCGTACTTTGTATTTGGATCCGTTGGAATCATCTATTACTTCTTCCCCTACATATGGGCTGTTGCCATCGCCGCATCACTCATGGGTCTCGCCGGAACGACGTGGAATGTTGTCACTGTGTCGCTTAGGCAACGAGTAATTCCAACCGAGCTTTTTGGCCGCGTCAACAGCGTGTACCGATTTATTGGCACAGGCTCAATCGGTATTGGTGCACTTATTGGTGGTCAGATTGCATACTCAACCAACTTGCGTATGCCGTTTCTAGTGGCAGCGATCATTGGATTATTGGCGTTAGCAATTGGCGGACCAACTCTGTATCGCGAAGTGCGCAATCACATTGCGCCGGATGCAACTCCTGCGCCGCCGTCAATTACATAAGTCTCACCTGTGATCCAACTAGCCGCATCCGATGCTAGGAACGTTGCGAGGTTCGCGATGTCTTCAGGTTCACCAAGACGCTTACGTGGTAATCGCTTGGCAAGCGAATCGCCATAGTTGTCCACCAGCATCTGAGCGAAGTCAGTTTTTACTAGTCCTGGTGCAATACCAACGACACGAGTGAGCCCTAACTCGCCTGCCAACTGCCTGGTGAGATGAATGAGAGCAGCCTTCGTCAAGTTGTAAACACCAAGGTTGCCTTCGGCGCGAAGGCCACCTACGGATGCAATGTTGATGATGACACCAGGATTGTCCTTCATGTGTTGATCCCAAACCTGTGAGCACCAGAACAATGGGCCTCGAAGGTTGACTTGAAATGTTTTATCGAACTGAGCTTCACTCACGCCAAGTGTTGGCCCTGCGTACGGATTCGTTGCAGCGTTGTTGACGAAAATGTCGATCTTTCCGAATTGTTCAAGCGTTGCGCTCACACACTTCTGAGCGAATTCGGTGTCGCCTGCGTTACCAGCAATGTATGAAGCGCCTCCACCCACAAACTGTGCAGCATCGCGCAGCGAATCTTCTTTTCTGGAAGTGAGCATCACCTGTGCACCAGAATCTGCATACGACTTGGCGATTGCTAAACCAATGCCACGCGAACCACCCGTGATGAGGGCAACTTTTCCTGCGAGCGAAATGTCCATGCGCCCGACGATAGCCGTTACGGCGTTACGGCGTTATGGCGCTGATGCGTACTTGCTGAATGCGTCGACCATCAAGAGTTTCAGTGCTGATGCGCCATCCGTCGAAATCCACCGATTCGCCCTGCACAGGAACGTGCCCCAACATTCCGAAAATGAAACCACCAATGGTGTCGTATTCGGCTTCAGGAACCTTCAATTCCAGTTCGTCGTTGAGCCGAGAAATAGGCATCGAACCAACAACCAGGTAGTCGCCGTTTGCAAGAGTCTGCAACGAAAGATCTTCGTCATCGTGTTCGTCAACAATTTCGCCTACGAGTTCTTCCAAGCAGTCTTCAAGTGTTGCAAGACCAACAATGATTCCGTATTCATCGGCAACCATGACCATATGAAATTTCTTTGCCTGCATGCTGCGCATGAGGTCGGCAACCAGTTTGTTTTCTGGCACAACTTCAACTTCGCGAATGAGGCCCGTAATTGGCAATGCACCATCACCCTTACGTTCAGCGATCACGAGGTCTTTCACGTACACAATGCCAACAACGTCGTCTACGTCGTCATCGTCTTTGCGCAATACAGGAAGTCGACTAAAGCCGTCTTCCACTGCTTTATCTAAAGCCTGCGTAATCGTGAGGTCGCTATCAATGAACATTGCATCAGGACGCGGCACCATAATTTCGCGCACAACAGTGTCGCCAAACTCAATAATGGACTCGATGAGCTCGCGTTCTTCGTGCTCGATCACGCTTTCTTGTGCCGCGGCTTCGACGATTCCCAGGAACTCTTGTTCACCAATGAACGGACCCTGCTTCAGCCCCTCGCCCTTCACAATGACGTTGGTGAGCTTGATCAATACGGTTGATGCGGCACGCAATGGCCAGAAACGAACGAGCAACGAAACTGGGCGTGCGGTTGAGGTTGCCCCACGAACAGGATTGAGCACAGCGTAAGTCTTCGGCACTGCTTCTGCCAGAACGAAGAACAACAACACGTTGATCACGACGCCGATCGCAACACCTGCAGGGCCAAACAATCGACCTGAAACGATTCCCATCAGCGTTGCTTGCACGGTCTGACATATATTCACCGTGAGCAACAACGGGTTCACCCACATGGTTGGCTCAGCAGCCAGACGAACCAATGCTTTGCCCGACTTTGCTCCCTTTTCAGCAAGCGCTGCGGCACGCGGTTTCGTTAACTGCGACAAACTCATCTCGGCCAGTGAAAGAAAAATCAGGACGACAAGAATCAGCCCGATGCCGGCAAGCATCCAATAATCGACAGCCGTTGGCGTTTGGGCAAACATCATTTCGCTTCTATCTCCTGAATATGTCGGAATTGTTCTGGTGCGGCGTGACCCCAATGAAAGGCTTCAAGATGCTTGCGTTCTAGTGCATGCATCGCGGCCTCTGCTTCTGGATTGTCGTGATCATTGCCAAGCACATGCAGAATTCCATGGACCAAAAGCAAGGCGATTTCATCATCAACAGTTCCCGCGTGTCGGGGAGCTTGCGCAACAGCCACACTCGGGCAGATAACAACATCGCCGAGTAGCAACGGTAGTTCGGAAATATCTAGCGGTGAAGGCTCCGGGGTTTTTGACATTGCCCCAGGCCCTGGAGAGCGCGTTGCCTCAACTGCATCAAGCGGGAATGACAGCACATCGGTTGCATACGACTTACCCATGTACTGCGCGTTCAATTCGGTCATGGTCGATGCATCGATAAACATGACAGTCATTTCGGTTAAACCCTTCACGCCCTCGGCGCGTAAAACATCTAAAGCCAAGTTCTGCCATCGCGCAAGATCAATCTCGAGATCTTGTTGCTCATCTGCCATAAACACTTCTGGCTCACCATCGCCACCAACGCGACGGGGTTTAGACACTCCAGGGCGAGATTCAGCCATGGTTGGGTGTTTGCTTTTCGTAAGCAGCAACAATGTCAGCGACGATGCGATGTCGAACGACATCGGTTGCATCGAGGTGGACAAATGTCAAATCTTTGATGCCAGTGAGCACACGCTCTACACCCAGCAATCCACTTCGCCCATCGGGTACGTCAACCTGAGTTGTGTCACCAGTGACCACCACTTTTGAACCAAAACCGATTCGCGTAAGAAACATCTTCATCTGCTCTGGCGTGGTGTTTTGCGCTTCGTCCAAGATGACAAAACTGTTGTTCAAAGTGCGACCACGCATAAATGCAAGTGGGGCAACTTCAACGACTTGCTTTTCCAAATATGTCTTTGCGGTTTCTGCACCAACCATGTCGTGCAGAGCGTCATACAACGGACGCAAGTAAGGATCAATTTTCGCGGTGAGGTCTCCGGGCAAAAATCCCAAACGCTCACCTGCTTCGACTGCTGGGCGAGTCAAGATGATTCTTTGAACACGTTTCGTGTTGAGCGCAAGCACTGCCATTGCAACAGCGAGCCAGCTCTTACCTGT
>Ga0209770_10000428_pt1 | contig 23326 bp, 30 predicted proteins | sample LauGreSu1BDMLBDD_2_FD_187572 | JGI IMG/M metagenome (GOLD analysis project Ga0209770, IMG submission 187572) | Freshwater lake microbial communities from Lake Michigan, USA - Su13.BD.MLB.DD (SPAdes) (version 2) | ecosystem: Environmental > Aquatic > Freshwater > Lake | place: Lake Michigan, USA...
GCGGCGCCGGCACGTCATCGCTGGGCGTCAGCCATGAATACCACTCTGCAAACTGCGACAGCGACCCGCCGGGCACTGCTTCGGCAAGTGCGTCATCGCACACTAGCCAGCCGCCCTGCGTTCCGCGTACCACGTTGACCCTCACGCTGCCTGTATTGATCGCCGCGAGCGATGCGCGCTGCTCGTCGGTCACTGCAAGCCAGCCCATTACACATCCCTCCCCAGCGCCGCCTGAAATGCCTGCATGGCGTTGTAAAATCCAACTCGCCCTGCGCTGTCACTCAGGCCCTGAATGCGCCCGACAGAGTACGCAGCCAGCGTTGCCCGACCAAGAAACGGGTTTGGCTCTGGCCCACTGCCGTTGTCTGTTGACGACCACGTCGCGCCAAAATAGAGCGGCGTGCTGTCTCCCGAAGCGAACGCGGCGGTGTAGCCAGTGATGGTTCCGGTCACATCCGTTCCAGCCTGCAAATACACGCCGGCGGAATCACTGGATCGCATTGCCAGATGATGCCCAAGGGCATGTTGCGCGGCTGTAAAAATTTCGCCTTCGCCATAATTCACATTCCCGACTCGCAAAACTGGGGCGTAGTCCGCGATGTAACCACCGTTGCTTCCAGCGTCCAAGGCCACGGCGTTGTTGGAATACGCGGCTGCGTAATCCTGGCCGCCGAAGTGGGGACCATAGTCATTGGTCCGCAGATACACGCTTGCATGCGTGTCGGACGCGCCGGCACCGAACGAGTACAGGCTGCCGATGGTGAGTCCAGTGTCGATGTACTTGCTCAATCCGTTGAAGTACACGCCTGTTGCCTGCGTGTAGTCTTCCTCTGCCAGTGGGCCGACGTTTACGTCGATGACAGGCCCGTACTGCGTGCCGCCGGGCGAAGCCCCTCGGTAAAGCGGCGTGCGAGCGGCTGCCAAGTTTCCCCCGCAAACGAGGCTTAAACGCAGAAACGCTGATCGGATGCCAGCCGCGTCAATCGCATCGCAAAAGTCACTGACCGCCTGCATTGTGGAGGCGGTGATTCCGGTGCCGCCATTTGCCAGTGCTGCGGTGCGCCACGCCAGCGCTTCTGGATGGTACGTCGGCCCAGCGACCGGCTTTGCCAGAGAGATGGCGCCGCCGATGAATCGAAACGCTCCGCTGGTGTTCAGGAACGCCATGTCAGTACGCTTGGACTGCCAGTGTCGTTGAAGCGCCGGTGTCGCAGATCGCGGAAATGCCGCTGGTGAAGATTGGCGTCAGGTCTTGGTCGAGCAGCAGCGAAGCGCCGGCGGCCAGGGGGACGCCGTTGCTCGTCGTCAGGGCGCTCGTCGTCGGCACCAACTTGAGGTAGGCTGTGGACGAACCGTTGTTGGCGATGGCGATGAACTGGTAGTTGTTGCCGCTGGCAGCGGCCAAGACGCTCGTCGCGGTTGTCCCTACGCTCACTGACGTGAAAACCACTGCTGCCATGTCTAGTTTCTCCCCTCAATGTTGGTCACCGCGTCCCGTCGCGTGAGAGCGGCCTTGATTTCGATCTGCCCGGTCGCAAGTTCCTCAAGCGTTCTGGCCTGCTGCTGTTGCACTTCTGACGTTGTCTCAAGGAACTCAACGTGGCTTTTCACGACCGGCTGAACGACCGTGCTGTGAATCGCAACGGCGGCCTCGCGGCCGAAATACACAACCGCTGCCAAGATCACGCAGGGGACGCCGAAGCGGTCAGCGATACGGAGAAACGTATCGATTGTGCCCTGCTTGAATTCGTCGGCAGTCATGCCATCCTCGCCTCCATGCGAGACAACGTGTCCTGCTTACATTATATGGGTCGGTAGCCTTAGAATGGCCGCATCGACCTTCCCCGGCAGGCACGTCAGGTCGCCGTCGTTCACGATCTCGCCGTCGATCAAGTAGTCGCTGATTCCGGCCTCGCTTTCGTGCGACGACGTGTCGGCTGTCAGGCACGAGACGCCCGGCCGAACGACCCGCAGGACGACACCACCGCGCTCGCGGATGGCCCTGGCCTCGTTGTCGAACCGCACGTCTGGAACCACCACCCTGTCGTGCCGGCTGGCGGCCCGCAGTGCCGACAGCACCCACAGGTCGTCGCACACCATCTGCCGCCCCCATTCCGTCCCAAGCGTCTGAAGCAGTTGCCGAGGCGACTTTCCGATCCACGGAATCACCGCCTCCTTCACGGCTCGGTCGTGTAGCCGGTCGGTTGTGATGCCCGTGATGGCCGCCACGGCAGCGTACAAAGGGTCGGCAAACGACACCTCCACGAAGCCCAGGCTCCGCAAGATCGTCGCGACAGAACCCTTCCCGGCCCCGGCGGCTCCGCACAGCCCAATCAGTCGCATGGTCACAACTCCAGTTTCTCGCCGTCGAACAGGATGGATACGCCCAGCGTGCCCCCAAGCCACCGCATGGCGACTCCGGCATCCGTCAGCATCGACTCGGCCGCCGCGACCTCGCCTGCCCACCGCGAGGGCGTGCGCGCCCTGGCGGCCTCATGCCCCACGACGGCCGCCACGCCAGCGCAGATGATCGCCCTGGCGCAGTCAGTGCAGGCGAACCACGGGCAGTAGAGGGTCGATCCCTCGGTCGCCTGCCCGCAGGCCGCCGCCTTGTAGATCACGGCGCGCTCGGCGTGTTCGATGTATCGGTACTTCTCCGGCGCCTCCAGGCGGCTGCCGGCCGCCCACCAACGAACGGGGTAGTGGTTGGCGGCGACCGCCACCGGCATCCAACCACCGGAAGGCACGAGCACGGCCCCGTTTTGCGTGCGGGGGTCGTGCGACCGCCTCGCCGCCGCGAACGCCGCCGTGCGGAGGAGGTCTTTTTCGGTCATGTGAGGAAGATCGGGAGAACCTTCGTGACCCGGCTGTGCTCGTGATCGATGACGATGAGGCTTTGGCTGGGCGGCTGGTACTCGGCCTTGATCCGGTCGGCAAAGGCGTTGTGGCCGATTAGGCACCCGTTCGCGACGAATCGATAGGGCAGCCAGGAAAACGAGTGCCAGTGCCCCAGCACGTCTAAATCGGCGCGCTGGGCTTGGTTCCAGTTGGCGATAGCCTTGTTCATCGGGATCGTCAGGCCGCCGATGCCGCCCGCAAACCGGATGGCGTGACCGTGGTGGGCGCGAAGCACGAAGCCGTCGAGGTCAACGATGTTGAGGTAGCCCCGGCCGATCTGCCACTTGACGGTGGGCCGCTTCTCGGCCTGGGCCATCGTCAAGTAGAGATGCTGTTCAAACGAATGTTCCTGCTCGGTAGCCATCCTGGGCTTGCCGACGCGGCCGTGGTTGCCGCAGGCCGTCGCCACGAGCACCGGGGCGATCTCGTGCATGGCGTCGATCACGCCGGCCAGCCGCTCGCCGGCCCAGCGGGTCGCCGCCAGCGGGGCCAGCGACGTGATTTCGACCAAGTCTTCGTGGATATGGCCCGTAATGAGGTCACCAAGGCAGGCCACGACGATGCGGCGAATGTTCGTCAGCCCTCGCTCGTGCTCTATGAGCATCGACGCTCGCTGCACCAGTTGCTTGATGCGGCGGTCGGCAATCTCCAGCGAGAACTGGTTGAGCGAGCGACAGGTAGAGGGGTCTACAGTCTCCTCGACGTGCCAATCAGACACCACGAGCACCACCGTCGCCTCTGGTCGCTTGCCTGCGGCCTTGGCCCGCGGAATCCGCTTGGCCCTGACGCCGGCAAGTGATGTCAGGTTCCTGACTGCCGCCTGCTCTGTGTCCAACTGCTTGAGCGCGGCGAGGTATTTCTTCTTCATCGCGGACAGTTCGTCGCGAAGGCGAGCGGCCTCCGCGTCGGCCGCGATGGCGATGACCTCGTTCTTCATAGGTCTTTGTTGAGCCAATTTCGGATTCCTTCCACGCTGATGACCGCGATCCCTCGCGATTTGCAGACCCTGTGAATCGCCCTCGCGACACCGCGGCCCGTGCCAGCGAACTTGCCCTCCTTCCACTCCGACTTGATGGCGAGAATCTCTTGCCTGTCGGCTTCGCTCATTTGCCGCAGCCAATCCACCCTCGGCGGTTCTTCCGCGGCAGCAGCGTATATTTCGTCGCGGATGCTGCGCTCCTGGGCCTTCGGCATCTGTCACTCCTTTTCGTGGTCGCGGTAGCCCAGCGCCCACAACACGCGGGCCAAGTCTCGGGCCGACTCGGTGATGTGCGACTCGCCAACGGTCGGGAAGCAGACATGGAGGACTTCGTGGCAGATCGTCTCCAGCCTGGATCGCGACTTGAGCCGCTCGTCCACAAGGATTTTCCGCTGCATCTGCGGGTTCTTGTGGTCCGGAACGTAGGCCCAGCCGGCGGCGCTGCCCTTCAGCCGCGTGAAACGCAGGAGGTATCGAAGCCCGCAGATGATAAAGTGGTGGTCTTTGGGCATTGGCAGATTGTCGTTCGGTAGCCTACGGCAGTCAATGCGATTTTCGGGCCTTCCAGATTGCCCGCCTTACCAGAAGCCTCGCTGCCGTGTCTGAAAACGGCAGCCCCCTGCGCTCGGCCTCGGCCCGCAGCCAGCCGACGATCTCGTCCATCCTGGCAATGCACTCGTCTGGACCCCAGGCGTCCATCTGCCGGGCGTGGGCGTTACAGGGGCACGTTGGCGTGGCGACGACCCTGAAGGGCCAGCCTGCCAGCATGGCCTTCATGTGGCCGCCTGGGCCAAGTGGAGGCGGCGGTGATGGCGGCCCCGATCTAGCGGCGGCTGGCGACTGTCTCTTGCGAGGGTATGACGAGTGATGCTCGTCCACCGTCACCGTGTCGGCGTCCTGCGACACGATGCACGGCCGCACCTCATCGGCCGTGTAGCCGCGAGACTGACAAACAAACTCAAACAGTTTTCGTGGGCCTGTAATCACGGGAAAATGTTCAGCAGGCAAGTTGGGAGGTAGTAGGGCACGCCGCACAAGTAAATCCACGCACTAGGCCCGTACTCACAACAACTGGCGTACCAAGCATATTGCGCGCCGGGTATTTCTTCCACCACGCTGATGTTGTAGTAGTACCACGTCTCCTGAAGAAACGTGACCCAATCCGGCGTTGGGCGAGGGTCGGGCGGAATCTCTTGAGTCCACGACTCGGGGTTTGCGCAGTACGTCCTAACCAGCACAACAGGCTCGCTGGGGTTTTCAGGGCCACACGGCAACTCGCAGCAGCACCCGCTTCCTATGGCGACGGCGCTGCCGCGCATGACGACCCTGCCGCCGTTCATCGAGATATTCACCATGCGTCACGTCGCTGTGGCCGTCGAGCAGGCCGTCACGTCAAACCACTTCATGCAGCCAGCCTCGTGGCCCAGCAACTGCACTGAAGTCGCGTTGAAACTGGGAAGGCTTGAGAAATCCACGCCGCCGATGACCATTGAGCACGTTGCCGTTGCGGCCTGAATTTCGACCGCGCTCTGCGTGCCGCTGGCATTTCCGAAAATAACGTATCTGGTGGCCGTGGTGACGGCAGTGCCGCTCTCGACGGACGGGTTGCACCAGTTGAAGACCGACACCGTGTTGGTCGATCCAGTAATCGTGACGGTCTTAAATGTGCCGGTCTGCCATGACCCCGTGAACGTCCCGACTTTCAGAGTGGTTCCGCCGCCGCCACGCCGCATGTCCTGAAGCCGCGTCGGAATTTCCGCACTGCTTCCCAGCGGCATCCCGTCCACGCGACGGATGATTTCGCGGAGTTTGTTCCGCAACCCAGGCCCGATGAGGTAGCGTTCGTTTTCGGCCATTAGATCAGCCGCAGTTTGAAGTTTGTAAAGTCGTACTCCTCGTGCGGGTTTCGGCGGTAAACTAGCACGGGCGGGACGGCCGTGCCCTTGCGAGGCGTCCCGTCGTCGTTGAGGGGGATTGGTTGTGCGCACGGCAACTGCGAAGCGCCGCCGGCTTCGTACTCATGTACCAGCACCATACCTCGCACCTTGTCGCCGCCGGCAATGTTGTCTGGCAGTGCCAGCGGCTGGAAAATCTTCTGCTCCCTGTGCTTTAGCGGTTGCCCGTAAACGTCTTGATCGGCTGCCGGCCCTGCCGGGTTGAACGCCAGCACGTTAAACCCCGTGTGCGGCACAGCCAAATCCCACCCAATGTCCGCGTCGTAGGATTGCCCATTCTCCCACAGTCCCTCGACGTGGTTTTTTTGGTACGCGAACTCGTAGGAGCACAGCCAACCACGGTACAGCAGGCCGCCCCATGACTCGACCGCCGGCCTGGACGACACGCCACGAAACATCAGCGACCGCCGGAAGCACCGCAGGCTTCCAACCCAAAACTCATTCCGGTTGACGGTTCCGGCGAGCGCGACGTGCTTCGTCGGGTCGGTCGGCTCCCATTGGTCAATCGAGATAGAGACAATCGGCGCGAAGCGAGTCACGCCGTCGAGCCGGTCGCCGGGCTTGTTTGCCGCCGGCTCGGCGTTGCCAATGGGGTTGCCGTTTTGCCCGATCTTTGTCCACGAGTACGCCGGCACTTCCGACAGGCTCGTTGACGTAGACCAGTTCGCCGGGCGAATCTCGGGAGACTTGCTGTTGGGGTCTTCCTGCTGGCTCCCCGCAGTGGAGTCGTAGGTGAACGTGCAGAGGGCGACCATCCGGCTCTCGCCCTCAAACTGCGCAGCGAACGATTTGCAATAAAGGTCCGTGTTGTACGGGTGCTGGTCGCCAATCCTGACGTTGCACGTCGTCTGAATGTTGAACACCTCGCCGGCAGAATTCAGGAGAACGCGGAACACCCGCGTCATCGACGCCGTGATCTGCCCCTGACTTGACGAGAAGTTGAACGTCGTGCCTGCGGATATTTCGCTGACGAGTTTCGGCATGAATCAACCCTCCAGAACGTCTACGCGGAGCCGGGCCGTCGCGTCACCGATTGCCCTATAGGCGGCCCCGGTAGCCAGCCGAAGCACTGCCGGCTCGCCACCCCGCAGAGTCGAGAAGGGGTAGAACGTGCCGGCGGCCGAAATGCCAACCTGAACCGTCGAGGCAGTTGATGTGGATAGGTTTCGCAGGAAGGCAAGGCCCACCGACGACAGGTTCGCCGTCGAGATGCTGGTGGCGCTCGCGGAACTCGTGGACACGGTGATGGTCTGCGATTGCAGACCCACCTGACTCATCGCTGCCGTGACGCCGTTAGCGGCCATGCTGCTGGTCAGGTTCTCCTTGGTCACTTGGACACTGATGCTGTAGTTGATGTCGGCCACTGAATACTCCTTACAAGTCGAGGACGATACCGGCGTTGCGAGCGATGTCCTTGAGGACGGCGACGACCTCCACAAGTTTCTGATTCTGCTTTTCCAGTTCCACGATGTTGGCGTTCTTCGCGGAGTCGTCGCCGCGGAGAAGACGGTTGAGTTCCTTCTGCCCCTGCACCGTGGACACGTCGGTAACCTCCAGCGCCGCCCTGGACGGCCCTTGGAGAATGGCGTTTTGCACCTCCTCGGCCATGCTGGCGATCATCGGAGCGGCCTGCTCCAGTTGCTCACGGCCAAAGCGGCTGGCCTGCTGATTGGCCTGCCTTCGCGACAACAGACCCTCGTCTCTGGCGGCAACAATGTCCAGCATCCCGTTCCGCGCCTCCCTCGCGGCAACTTCGGAGTCTCGCAGGCCGATGTCGCGACCACGCTCGGCGGCGTTGAATCGCTCGTCCCGCTGCCGCTGCCGCTCGCGCTCGGCAGCGTTCCGGCGATCAGCCGCATCGGCCGCCGCCTTTGATGCTTGACCCTGCGGGCTGTCTTCAAATCGCCGCTCTTGGCGACTTTGGATGGCGGCTTTTTCTTCGGCCGCCTTAGACTTCTCCTCCGCTGACGCAGTATCGCTGTCGAGAATGCGCTGCAATTGCTCAAGCCGCATTCTTTCTGCGGCGACTTGCGGATCGCTGGCGATGTCGGCCTCAAACTCACGCCGCCGCTGATCGTTTTCCCTACGAACGCGGGCCGCGTCGTCCTGCGATCTGCGGGCCTCTCGCTCCGCGTCTGCCCGCCTTCCAACTGCCCTGTCTGCCTCGCGGGCAGCGTCCCCAGGCCGCCGCCGATTGCCGCTTGCGTCAAACTCACCGTTTACGACATTGGCCGCTGCTGCGCGGTTAGCCTCTCGTCTGGCGTCCCCAGCCGCCGACACGGCAGACTCCGCGACGGAGCCTGCGAGATCGGTGCTAATTCGCTTTAACGTGTCAGCAAAGACGCGGACGACTTCCGCTGCGGAGCGATGTGCTGCCGCCTGCGAATTGAGGGCTTCCATCTCTTTCTGGAGAGCCGCGTTTCGCTCTGGAGTCGTGCCCTGCTCTAGTTCGTCTGTGATCTGTTTGAGTCGAGCAGCGACTTTTTCGGCCTGATCGCGAGTGCTACTGAAAGGTGCGATGTTTTCGCCAATGAGCGACTGCACTGCCGACAGTGATCGGCTTACCTCAATGCCCGCGTCAATGATGCCTTGGACGACCTTGTTGTCAGTCGCGATTTTTATCTTGTTGTCCAGTTGGGCTATCAATAACTCAAGCCTTTGCACGGCTTGATCGACAGCCGAGTTGTCTCCTGGCATATACCCCTGCGCGCCAGTCATGGCAGCCAACTGATCTTGGAGGGCTGCACGAAGTTCAACGTCCGACCCAGCAGCCGCCGCTTGCTCCGCGCGCTGCCGCGCGGCCTTCATGCGATCCTGCCTGTCGTCGTAGTCTGCGACCCCTGGCACGAAAGCCTCAAAAAAAGACATTCCGGCCGATTCCGCTTCTCCTGCGACCCGTATCGCGGCAGCGGCTTCGTCGCGGCCAACATTTTGCGAATTGACCGCCTCCTCCCTCGCGCGTTTTTCGCGCTCTTTTGATTCTCGGAGTTGTTTTTGAAGCAGAATCACGCGGCCCACGCTGGTAGCGCTGTCAATTTGCCGCTCCAGCATTGCCTGCGTGGCCCGTTCGCGAGCCACTTCCGGCGAGGCGGCCGCGATTCTTTCCTCTGCCTGCTCCCGCCGTTTCTTCATCACCTCGTCGCGGTCTTTCGCAAAAGACCGCGACTCCTCGGTGGCCTTGGAAAACACGTTTCGCGTCAAAGAGTCCCCGAGAGAGCGATATGCCTGGGCCAACTCCTCTACAAGCGATTTCTGGCGAGAGATGGCATCATTCAGCGACTTGGTTTGATCTTCAGCCTCTCGGCCGCCGTTGATCCACTTTGTGAGCGCCAGCGCCGCTTGCGCTGTGATTGTCACCCCCAAGCCAACAAACAACCCGGCCGTTCCACCAAGTATGAACGCCATTTGCGAAATGTTGTTACTGACAGCGCGGAGTTTTTGATCAAAACCGCCAGTAGACGACATAAAGTCATCGATGGCGAAGCCCAACTGCTGAATTGCGAGAGAGGCGTTTCCGGCTCCCATCCGGCTTATGTCGCCCTGCCTGCGCGAGCCTGCCCCCGCGACACTGTTGGCTAAAGAACCAGCGTCAATGCCGCGAAGCGATGCGATTGTGGAGACTGCTTGGTTGCGGAGGGCGGCTAACTCACGCTGCACGCTCTCGGTCGCTATCGTCCCGTTTGCCATTGCGGCGGCGATAGCGCTCCGCAGGTTGTTGAACGCCTGAACCCCTGGTCCGCGGGCTTCGGCCGACACGAGGCTCAATTCACTTTGTAGGACGTTGAGTTGGGCGGTCATCCGAGATGCGACCGCTTGATCAAGCCCAAATTCAACTCCGGCCGTGCCGGCGCCACCGTGCCCCTGGACAATCTCCATTGCGGCCGCCAACCTTCTCGCTGCCTGCTCGGCGTCCTGAAGGCTGCTTTCAAGCGAGTCGATAGCGTTGATGGTGGGCGTCAAGTCCCCCGCCATCTGAATGAACTCATTCTGTATGGCGTTGAGCGCCGGCAGCATCCCTTGCCGAAGCGTGGCCGGAAGCGACTCTAGTTGAGATCGGAGGTTGACAATGCGTTGCCCGACTGATCGCAATTGCCGCGGCACCTCGGAGGCGCTCGCGTTATCAGTTCCAAGCATTTGAGACGCTTGCCGTCGCCGTTGCGCTCGCTGGCCCTCGGCAACGTCTGTGCTAAAGCCCGTGCGGGAGATGTCCGTGCGCTCGCCAATGCGCTTGGCGATTTCCGCCTCGCGCTCTTTTATGCGCTGCGCGGCAATGCTGGAACTCATGCCCGTGCGGGAGATGTCCGTGCGCTCGCCAATGCGCTTGGCGATTTCCGCCTCGCGCTCTTTTATGCGCTGCGCGGCAATGCTGGAACTCATGCCCGTGCGGGAGATGTCCGTCTTCGCTCCGATGTTCTTTTCAATCCACGCCCGTCGCTCCAGTTCATCGTTTAGGCTGCGCCACACCGCCAATTGGGCCGTGAGTTTCGCGGTGGCGGCCGGCACGTCGCCGTTGACGAGTTGGGCTTCGTTCTCCAGGGCGGCGTTCAGCCGCTCGGCCTCCGCAGCGGCCGCCGATATTTGCGACACCATGCCGGCGAACCCGCCAGAAGCGACCGAAGACGGCGAAAGCGCAGCCGCCTCCTGCTGAAGCCGCTGCGAGCGAGTGGCTTCCGCTACAAACTGCGGGTTACTGAACCGCAGTTCTTTCCCTGTCGCGAGGCCGCCGACGAGTTTGCTGGCCTCGCTCAATCGCTTCATCGAATCGACGGCCACGTTGACGGCACCGGCGACCCGCTGGAATCGCTCCTCCGACACGGTGCCGGTCTTGTTAATCGTGTCAGCCAGCCGCTCGGTCAACACTTGGGCCTGCTTGAGCGCGGGGCTGAACTCGCCCTGCACCTCCATCGACAACTGGTTGAACGACTTGGTCGCCGCGGCCAGGGGGCCGCCGATCTCCTTCGTCACCGACGCGAACGCTCGCATCCGGCTCACGGCCGAATCGAGGTCGGGGCCAGCGAAGCCCTTGAAGGACAGTTTCCCGGTGGACGCCGCCTGAAGCGCGCGCTCCAGTTTCTGCGCTTCGGTGTAGATGCCACGCAGCGAGGTCGTCGCCTTCGTCTGCGCCGACGTGAGCGACGACTGCATGGAGGACGCGAACTTCTGCACGTCCTTCGCAGCGCCGTTCAGTTTGGACTGAAAGTCGCTTGTGTTGGCCGAAACTACGGCCGATATTTTGCCGAGATAGCCGTTCCCCATAGTCTCATCCTTGAGGCTTTGTTAGTTTCGACAACTCGGCAAACATCTGCTCTTTGGTCTGCGACGGCTTGTGAGATGCCGGAATGAAGGCCGACTCATCCGGCACGTCGTTCTTCTTGTAGTTGCCGGAGGCCGCCATGATGACCCTGCAAATCCTGGCGGTCTGCTGCCAGCCATCGCTGATCGGCCACCGCTGGTCGTAGGCGTACCACTCGGCTATCTCGTCGGAATCGACAGTCTCCAGTAGTTCTCGGACGGTTTTTCCAAGGGCCAGGGCTAGACGGAGGTAGAAGCGGCGTTCTGGTCGGACGGCGAACCTTCCCCCATCGCATCAACTGCCTCCTTGGTGAAACCATTGATTGCCCAGGCCGCGTCGAACACACGATTGATTACCACGCTCGACCGCTCGCCAAGGAAGTCGATGTCGGCGTCGGTCAGGATCGTCGCACCGTCCTCGTCGCAGAGCGTCAGGATGAGAAACTTCATGCGGAAGTTCTTCATGCGCTGCTCGGCCGCCAGGGCTTCCTCAAAGGACTCGCGGGCCTTGCCGTTGATGACGCGGACGTAGTAGGTGCCTCCCCACTCCGGCACTTCGATGCTCTTGATGCGAATGTCCTTGGCGCCAAAAAGCCGCTTGCGAAGATCAGCCGACATGCTCATGTGCTCCAACGAAGTGAGGGTAAGAACGGGTCAGGGGGCGTAATAATCCGTCAGCCGAAACTTCATCGTGCCGCGAACAAGGTCATTGACCGTGGCGGCGGCCGTGGCCGACTCTAGGATGGCGTTTCGTGAGTACGAATAGCCGGCCGACGAGAAAGACAGCGTTCCTGTCTTGCGGACGAGGTCGGTGACGTTGCCCGTCCCCGGCGTGTGCAGATAATCAATCGACACGCTGCCGCCCGACCAAGCGCCTGTAGGCGCGAGGACGTACTTGTCCACGCTGTCGTTCCAGGCGGTCATGTCCACGACCTCCGCAGTCGGTTGCTCAACCGAGATGCTGGTGATCGTGAACTTGCTGCCCTTGAAGGTGAACGTCGCGCCCTGCGCGGAGGTGCCGGCCATTGCCCTTCACCCCCGAATGGGTCACGCCACCTTGAACGACACGCTGCCCTTGACCAGATCACCGACGCTGCCGCCGACGCTGGCCGACATGATCGTCGCGTTGCCGCTGTAGGCCAGTGGGCCAGTGATGGCGAGCACCCCGCTCTGGCCGGCAGTGAGGATCGCTGCGGAGATAACGTCACAGGTGACTTCGCGGTTCGTGGCGAACCCACCAACCCACTCGCGTCGGCCGTTAGGGGCGATTCCAAGGTGGCTGCCATCGATCAAATCCTGCGAGTCGTTGACCTGAACCGACGTGACCGTCAGGTTGGTGCCCCCAAACGTGAACGTCAGTCCCTGTGCGGAAATGCCTGCCATGACCTGCGCCTCCTTGCGCTCTTTTTAGTGTCCTATTCGGTAGCCTCAGACCACCGAATCTGAAACAGTTGTCGAACCTCGTAAGCGGGCGGGAGTTGTGCCCCCACGGCCGTCGGATCGATGAAATCATCGGTTTCCGACACTAACCGCATATCACTGATTGTAGCCCCTGCCAGGGTGCCGGTGTGACCATCCAAGGCAAGCCGCACCTCGTCGGCCAGCGTCCTCGCCATGTCGTAGGTCAGACCCCAAGACGCCAGTTGAACGTGGACAACCGGCTGGAACATCGGCCCGGCCAAATGCGCCTCGCGGACAATGTTGTTCCTCTTGTAGACGCAAAACGGCATGACAGCGGTCTTCGGGACGGCGATGGCGAAAACCTGAAATCCGACGAGCCGGGCCACGCCGGGCGTCGTCACCAGCCGCTGAAAAATGTGCTTCTCGGGGGAGACAATCACTTTGACAACCTCTCCAGAGTGCTCTTGAGTGTGGCGGTCAGCGTGCTCAGTACGGCCTGCTGCTCTTGGGTGATCGTGTTCTGCATGGCGTTCGTTGGCTTCATCTCGCCGTACTCATCGCCGGGGTGAAGCGTGACGGGGTGCTGGCGGCCTGTTTTCTTGTCGGTGTAGAAGTCGTGATTGCCGCCGCGGCCTCGCCGGGCCTGACGGGTCGGCTCGTTCTTTGACCCCATGAGGAAGTAATAGCCCTTCGACATGCTGGCGAACTGCTGATCGTTGGCCGAAGAATGACGGCTCATCTTGCCGTTGATCGCTTGATGGACGTTGATGTACGTCCGTCTTCCCTGCGTGCCCGGCCGGCGTGGGCCGGTGCCGAACTCTACGAGCCACGCATGATTTCCCGACGCCTGCTTTTCGTTGGCGCCCATCGGGCCGGTCTGAAGCGGGCCGACGATGGCGATGACGCCGCCGTCCTCGGGGTACGACTTGATGCGAGTTCGGATGCTCTTGCGGAGGTTCCCGGTCACGTCGGCCACGCGGCTGCGATAGCCATTTTCGATGTGCTTGGCGGCCTCCTTGACGCAGTTGCCAAGCGCGGCCGGCTCACCCATCTTGGCCGCCAAGGATTGCAGTTTCAGCGCCAACTCGCGGATGCCGGCCGTCTTGACCGTGACGAAGCCCTGCGCGAGAGACTTTCCTGTCGAGCCGCCAATGTCGCGGGCGACACCCTCTCCCTGTGTGATGCTGGGGAGGCCGAGATCGTTCATCACTCCACCTCTCTCGCCATGATTTCGTGCACGGTGCGAACTTCCCGCTCCATGACGCTCACGATCTCCATCATCCGCCCCCGCCAGGACAGGCGGTGCTGGTGCGTGATGCCGGGGAAGAACCGAATCCGTACCTTGTGTGTGATGATCGCGTTGGCCTGCTGCGCCTGGAGGGTTTCGCGGGCTGAAAGACCCTGGACGCTGGCCCATACCGTGCCGGCCGGCACAAACGGCACCACGGCCGCGCCCAGCGTGGACTGCTCGTCCGTCGCCGGGGCGAGGATGGTCACGCGCTCGCGCATGAGGCCGGAAACGATCACTAGCCCACCCACACGCAGGAGTACGATCCAGTTCCGGCCACGGCCGCGACCGTAACCGTGGCGGTCGTCGGCAGGACGGCCACCCTGTCGGCGGTCACGTCGAGGCCGCCGGCCACGCGGAGCGGGCCGGCGCCTGTGTTCTTGATGACGAGCGTCGAGAGCGTGGCCGGGCCGGTGATCGCCACGGCAGCCGTCGTACACGTCGCCGTCAGGGCCACCGCGGCCAGCGGAGAGGTCGAAACGTGGTCGGACAGCGTGCCGATGGTCAGCGTCGTGGCTGTGGCATCCTGAAATACAACGTCAACGTCAACGCGGGCACGGACGGTCATCGGTAGACTCCCAGGCCGGAGGCGGCCAGCAGCGTGTCGAACATGTAAGGCGTCGAAGTCATACTGCCGACAACTGCCGGCTGCCGCGTGTCGAACCAGTGGGCGACGAGGGCGAGGATCAGCAACTTGGCGGGCGGCGGCACGTCCGCGGCCGTAGCGCCGTATCCGGCTGAATACTGCACGGTGACGGAGTTCTCGTCGCCGCGAGTCGGCGGCCACGCCGTGGCCCACTGCGGATAGATACGGCCGGGCATGACGCGATAGTCCACCTGAAAGTCATTGGCCGCGCTCGTCAGCGTCGAATGTGTGCCATCGCCGTTCCGGTAGGTGACCGTCACGGGAGCGTTCAGCATCGGCATCCTGGGCAGGATGATGGCCCACACGGGAAACAGGTCGTAGCGTGCTTCCCACACGCTGGTCATCAGCGTTAGTTCCAGCACGTCCTCGACGTAGACCCTGCCGCACTGAATGAGCGAGGTGATGTAGTCGTCGGAGTCGGTGGTATCGACGCGGCACTGCGCCTTGGCCTGGGCGAGCGTCACCGGCTCGGCAGACGGGCCGCTGACCCTCACGAGGCTTCGATACGGGGTGATCGAAGACGTGGGCCGCTGGGGCGTTCCGAAAACGATCTGATCCATGACTACCGCTTCCTCTTGTGTTTGGGAGCGGCATCCGCCCGCTCAACGTCCCTGTCTTCGTCCGCAGTCTCGACGGCACGCTCCTCGTGCTCGTCAACCGCCGCGATCAGCCCCTTGCGGATGAAGATGTCGCACATGCCGCCGGGCCAATCCTCGAACACTTGGCCGGCTTCGTAGTTCCCGAAGTTGTGGAGCACGCGAATTTTCATGTCACCCGCCCCCAGGCATCCTCGGGCGACTTCTGCCCGGTCGTCCAGTAGTCAGTGGTGTGCTGATGCACCTTGCACTGCGGGTTCGCGCGGCTGGGCCAAGTAATCATCAGTTCGGCGTGGCCGACGCTGATGTTCGTGGCGATGCCCAGCGTGTTGCCGGCCTTGGCCCATTGGCGCCAGAAGTAGATATCCTCGTCGCAGTGACCGCCGTCCCACATGCCCCTCTCGTTAGCCTGGGCCAGAAACCACGGTTTCGGCATCTTCTTGAGGGCTTCGGTGCGCAGGAACGTGCAGCCAAAGTGGGCCGTCTCGACTCGCTGGACAGGCTTGGCGAACCAATCACCCTCGACGCTGTGCTGATCTTCAGGCGCCGCGCCGTGCTTGGCGAACATGACCGTGTTGGCCTCTCGCTTGGTCTGGAGCGGTGCGATGGCGTCAACGCCTGAGTGCATGAGCAAGGCCAGAAGCGCCTCGACCGTGCGGGCGTTGAAAATCGTGTCGTAATCAAAGGTCAGGATCACGTCATTTTCCTCAATGACGGTTTCCATCACTCTCTGAAGCGTCTGCCCCCAAAACGCCCCGCAGATTTTGGTGGGCGCGATACCGTGCGGGGCCAGAGCGGCCGACACGCAGAAGAAATTGTCAGAGAAGGTCAGGCGCGGGGTGCTCATCACCGCCGCGACCTTGACCTCCGCTTCTACACCACCAATACGCAGCAGCACGTTTCGCTCCTTGTGTGGAGCGGGCGCGCATCCTTGCGCCTTCGTCGGCCGTCATGGCCGTCCCGCTTGTACGGGATCAGCCTTTGACCCAGCCGATGACACCAGCCTCGGACGCGGACGAAGGGGCGTTCTCGCCACGGGACAGGCGAGCGGTGACAACAGTGTTCACCGACACCGCGGGGGTCGCCGTGACCTTGAGGTAACGCTTCTTCGACTGCGTTGCCACGTCCATCTTCACGATGGACGCCACGGAAGTGGAGGCCGTGGGGATCGTGAAGTCGGTGCCGCCGGTCATGCCGGCGACAGCGGAGTAGGACGAGTCGTCGTCTGACTCCTCGATCTTCAGCACGCTGGCAAACACCGTGCTGGCGTTGCTGGCCCGCAGCACCGCCACGCTGGCGTAGTCATAGCCCAGCGTGTCGATGGTCAGGGTCACGGCGCTGGTGCCGACTGCCGTGGGGACAGCGGCCACCACTTTCTCCATCTGCGAATGAATCATGGTTCTAGGTTCTCCTTGTTGGTGGCTTCACGATCACGAGGCAGCGGTCTTGAGGGCCAGCACCGGGCCGGGCGTCGTGTTGTCGCCAAGCGAGTGGTGAACGATGTCGAAACGCATGGTGCCCTGGAGGAGCAACTGATCGGTCGTGGCGTACACTTGGTCGTACATCCGCACCGAGAAGTCACGCCGACGAGCGTAGATGCTCGACAGCCCCAGGTTCCCGAACAGCACCTTGATCTTGCTGGCGTCGGCGCCCAGCGTCGTGTCCATGACGTGAACGAGGTTCACCTTGAAGCCAAGGAAACTCTCGCTGGCGCCACCGCCCAGGCTTTCGATGGTGTTACCGCCGGCCGCGTAGCGGAGGCGGGCCATCGAGGCCGCGAAGCCGGCCGGGCTGATGTACCACTCGGCACCCTGGCGGGCGTAGAGGGGCATCTTGCCGATCAGACGGATGAAGTCCGTCACGGTCAGAGTCTCAAACCCGGTGTGGCCGGAGTCGGCAGCCTGCACCGACGCGGTGTGAGTGCCGTCGTTGATCTTGTTCACGATCCCGTTGATGCCGCCGTAGGTCTGGGTGCCGTCACCGTTCCAGCCACAGAGGTCAACCTTGTAGGCCAGCGAGGTCGCGAACTCGTTGGCGACTGCGTCGGCCAGCGAGATCAGTGCGTCCTCGACAACCTCGCTCGACATGCGGGTTCCGACCGCCAACTTCTTGGCGATCAGTTGCACGTTGCTGTAGGTCGGCTCGGATTCGCTCACCGCGACTCCTTCGCCCACAAAATACGCGCTGGTGCCCGAAATTCTCTTGGGGATCACCATCGTGTCCCGCGTCATGTTGACCTTCTCGACGTTCGACCGGGCGAACGTGCCGTAGTTCTCGACCAGCCGGATCACGCGGTTCGCGAACTCTTCGGGCACCAGAGCGCCACCCGACGAGTTGCTGTTCTCGCCAAGGGCACGGCTTTCGACGCCGTGGTCTTTGCACCACCGCAGGTCGTCCGCGTTCTTGAACACATGCGCCCGCAGCCACCGGCCGCAGCGGTAGGCGCTCTCGACGGCCTCGGGGCCATCGTTGAACGCGGTCAACTGGGAGTGATGGGTGGAGAGCGAACGGATCTCGACGGGCTTCTTGTCCTCGGCCTTCACCTCGGCCACGGGGGCCGGGGCCGGGGCGGCCTTCTCGGTCACCGAACGGAGTTCGGCTTCCTTGGCGGCGATCTTCGCCTCAAAGTCGAGGCCCGCCTTGAGGTCGTCGGCCTCCTTCGACAGCCGCACGAGGTCGGCGGTCTGCGCCTCGGAACGCTCCTCGACAGCGGCCAGTTCCGCCATCTGCGCGGCGACGGCCGCGGCACGATCCTGAAGTCGCTTGAGATTGCTCGCCATGTTGGCCCTGCTCCTTGTTGAGCCGGCCAACGCGAACAAATGCGGCGGCCGGCGGGTGATTCCCGCAAGCACGCCGCGACCAGAATCCCCTGGTCACTCGCACTGCTCCCTGCGACTTCCGTCGCAAGGCAATGTCTACTCTTGTAGCCTACGACGCTGACGTGCTGCCGTGCAACCAAGTCGTCAGCAATTTTGCCTTGAGCGCTGCTGCGGCGCCGGCGTAGTCGATCCCCGGCGCCGGCAACTCGGGCGCCGACTTCTGCTCGACCGCTTCGGCCTCGGGCTGCGAGCGGGCGCCGTCAGGGATGATCCACAACTTGCACACCGCGTCAGGCGCGATGTCTCCCGCCACGATGTAGCAGCGGCCCTCGCCCTCAAAGAAGACGCAGTTCTTGCAGGCAATCTGACCGAACGGGCTTTTCGCGATGTAGTGCGATTCGGCCTGCGACCACTGGCCCATTTCCTCCGCGATTGCTTCGTAGGACTCGGCAGTGGCAAGGTCGCGCTCCGACAGGCCGTCTTCGTATTCGTCGTCCATGCCCTCCATGTCACGAGCCTCGTCGGCACGGCGAAGTTCGGCCACCTTGGCGGCACTCCAGCGCCGGCCGGCAGCGCCAGCCCACAGCAAAAACGCTACGAAACCGGGGGATTCCTCGCCGGGTTTGTCCCAGCCGGGCCTCTTGTCCACCTTGTGGCGAGCGTGCCACGCGGCCATCTTGACGACTTTTTCCTTCGTCAGCGGCTCTCTGGCGGCGATCTTTCGCGCCCACGCGACCGTGGCCGAGACGAGGCCGTCGCCTCCGCGGCCATCCTCGTAGAGTTTCAGGCCGCGGCGGCAGGCGGCAGCCATGCCGGCGGTCGGCCGGAGGTTCACATCGCTGTCGCGAGTCTCGACGGCGGCCGGCTCGGGGGCCGGCGCGGCGATCTCGGCGTGCCCTTGCTCGCCCTGCGTCCGACGCTCAAGCCACTTCCTGCCGGAGCCGCCGCCGGCCAACTGATACTCGACCCAGGCGGGCGTGCCGGCCCAGTTGTCGGCCTTCGCGGCCGCGCAGCGCTCGTGAACGCCGGCCAGATACAGCGCTTCCTCGACGCACACGACCTCGCGGGCCGCGATCCGCTCGGCAATGCCGGTCAAAACGCCGTCGATTTCGGTGTGCTTGCTGACCAGTTTCAGGCCGCGCTTGGCGGCGTTCGCCATCGTCTGGTTCGGGCGATAGTTGTCCCCAAGGGCCATTTCGATGGCCCTGCGGCTCACCACGACGCTGGATGAGGCGTATGCGGGCCTGACCACGGGGCCGCAGTCCTCCAGCATCGCCACCGAACGCACCTCGCGCTTGCGAAAGCCGCGAGGATCGGTCGTCCACGAGTCGCCGGTGCCGTCTTTCTTGATCGAAAACGCGAAGGACGAGCCGACGACCGTGCGATCTTTCACCCATTCGACCACGTCGCGGCCGACTGACGTGTTCGGGTTGGGCGTGATCTCGTAGCGAAGGCCGTATCCATCGTTCCGCAGCGTCATGGTGCCATTGGCGGTGCGGCCCAGGAGCATGTTTTTGTCGTGATTGAAGCATCCGATCACGTCGGGGTTCGTCGCGAGCACGTCATCGAAGGCAGTCGGCGCGATTGTCTCGACAAAACCGCTCAAAACCCTGCTTTCGGTGTTGAAGACGGCGGCGTAGCCGGAAATAACCGGCCGCTTCTCGCCGTCAACGTCCCGATACTCGACAGTCGCCTCGGAAAGCGTGATCCGGCGCTCAATATCGGTTCGACTCGTGGTCAGACCTTCGTTATCGTGCTGCGGCATGGTCGTCTAGGTGCTTGTCGCACCATCCTTCGGTGGCCGTCTCGTACTTCTGACCGCTCCTGTGGCAGTCCAGCAAGAGGTCGCGAGATCGCTGATTCCACGTTACCACGAACGCATCGATGTCGCGGTCGGTAGCCTGGGCAGCATCCTTCAGTTCATCGCGCATCCGCGACTGAATCTGGTCGAGCCACTGACCCAACTTCTCGGGGTTCTTGCGGCGCTCAAGGACACCATCGGCCTCGACAGCGGCGATCCGGCGCAGGGCTGTGCGGAAGACGACCTCGGCGGCCTCCGATGACCGCGGTTCTGTGCTCGCGGCGCCAGTGGACGGCTGCACGTCGCCCAAGCCCGTCGGCGTGTCTTCGCCCTCTGATGGCTTTGGCGGTTGCCCGCCAGCGTCTGGAGGGGCCGCGGCGGTGGTCGAGGCCGCGGTCGGGTTGTCGGGGGTAAAGGCCGACAGCAACTGCATGTTGACCTGTACGAATCGCTTCTTCCCCTCGCCGTTCGGCAGCGGGTTGTAGCCGATCTGCGACCGCAGTTCATCGATGTCGATGGCGCCCATGTTCCACATTTCCCGCAGGAACTGCGAACGAGCAGCGTAGTCGCCGGCCATCAGCGAATTCACGTCGTAGGCCACGAAATAGGTCTTATCATCGACCACGAGGTCGCGCCGGCAGGCTTGCTCCCAGCGCCGGCACCAAGGAATCAACGAGAACGTGACGAAGTCGATGGCCGACTGCTCGACCGTGCTGTAGCGGACGTTCGTCAAATCGCCCAAAAGCGAGGCCGGAACTCGGTAGACGCGTGCCACCTCCTCGCATTGGTAGCGGCGTGTCTCAATGAGTTGCGAAGTATCGTTCCTGACGGGGTCGTCCTTCTTCTTGAAGCCGAAGGGCATCACGACCGTCTTGTATGCCTTGTCGGGGCCGCGATGCGCCTCGTCCCACTGGGCCTTGAAGCGGGCCAGCGCCTCGGGCTTGTGCGGCTGATCGGTTTCGATGACCGTGCCTGACTTCGCGCCGTTACCAAAATACGCACTGGAGTGCAGTTCCGTCGCCCTGGCGAGCGCGATGGCATCGCGGGAGAGCGTCGTAGGCACGAAACCCGTCACGCCGTCGCTCGACAGCCAGCGGAGGTGAAAAATCTCGTCCTGCCGGTACTCGGTGATCTTCACCTCCGGCTGCGTAGGCGTCGTCGGCTCGGTGTAGTAGTAGCGGAGTTTGCCGTTGGAAAGCCGCTTCGTCTCCATCCTCGACGGGTGAAGCGGGATCAACTCGGACACGGCCCCGTGCGTGCTGCTGCCCTTGATGTAGGCATAGGCGTTGCCCCACAGCAGCAGCCAAGACTGCATGAGTTCCTTGAACTCAAACGCCGTCTGCCACGAGTTGGGCTGGTAGGCCAGGATTTCCTGCAAATGCTGTTCTTCCGCGATCTCCTTGCCGCCGTCGCGGAGCCGCCGGTAGACGTTGAGCGGCATGGCCGCCAGCGACTCCGACAGGACGCGGACGCAGGCGAGGACGGCACTGCACTCCAGGGCGGTTTCGGGGCTGACCGTGACGCCGGCCGCCGTTCGCCGGGTGTTGACGATCTCCTCAAAGATGCGGGAGATGTTCCCGCGGAGTTCAAGCACGTCGCCAGGGTAGGCATTGTCCGCGTCGGTAGCCATCAAAACACCAGCAGTTGTGGGTCATCGTCGGCCTGTCTGGCCTCGCCGCTGGCGATACCAAGCGCCATGATGAGGGCTACGGCGCTATCGATTCGGGACGTGGACGTGCTGTGCTTCTTCGACGGCTTGATGTTGCCGGCGTCATCGACCTTGATTTGCACGTTCGACATTTGCCAACACAGCACTGGGTTGCCTGCGTGCCGGAGTTTTTTGCCGATTGTGAGCGTTTCCAGCAGTTTGCTGGGCGAACTCATCGACACAAAACCCTGCCCATACGGCTTTACGTCAATTCCTTCGGCCACCAACTGCGTCGTCAGGTGGGTCGCGTTGTAGCGGTCGATGGCTACGGCACGAACCCGATTCTTCTCGCAAAACGAGAGAACGTAGTCCCGAACGGCGTCGTAATCGCAAATATCGCCTTCTGTCAGTGTAACAAAACCCTCTTTCGCCCATTGGAGATACGGCACGCGATCAGTCTTCGATGCTGCTTCGGCGCGCTCCTCGGGTATGAAGACGTGGGCATGAATGTCGAACGTGCCATCCTCGTCGGGCCACACCGCCACGAACGCTGTCGTGTCCTGTGTGCTCGCCAAATCGACGCCGCAGTAGGCCACGCGGTCGGTCGTCGGCCGCAGCGGATCGCCGCACGACTCAAATGCACCGTGGCGCAGCCAACGAGTCGTCACCGACTGCCACTGGTTGAGGTGCAAGGTGCGGAAAACGACCTCCTCACTGGCTGATTCCTTCGCCCTGGCAGCCATCTGCCGGAAGTATTCTGGCTTCACGGTGACGCCGTAGTTCGGATTCGCAGCCTTCCAAGTCTCCTCGACAAAGGGGTCTGCCTCCGGCTCGGCCGCGAAAATGCAGGGGAGGAACGAGTCGTCTTTGATCAGTCCGTCGCGGACGCGGACGGCCCGCTCCCAATCCTTGTAGCAGGGGCCGTTTTTGTTCGTGCCGGCCGTCGTGATCCAGATGGTGAGGGGCTGGGATCGCGCCCCCATTCCAGTTTCCAGCACATCGACCAGTTCGCGGTCGGGGAAGACGTGATACTCGTCCACCAGCACGCACGAGGGGTTGTAGCCGTGCTTCGTCCCGGCCTCGCTGGAAATGCAGAACATTGAGGCATTGCGCTCGGGCAGGACAATGGAGTTGCGGTAGACCTTTGCTCGACGCGAGAGGGAAGGGCAGGACTCCAGCAACTGCTTGGCGGCCGTGTGCAGGAGCGAAGCCTGGGAGCGGTCGCCGGCCGCGACGATGACCTCGGCCCCGATGTCGTCGCAGAAGGTCATGTAGAGGCCAAGCGCGGCCGCCATCTGCGTCTTGCCCATCTTGCGGGGCAGGGCCAAGAGAGAGCGACGATATTGCCGCAGCCCGTCGGGCCGGCGGGTGTTGAGCAGGCGGTCGAAGTAGTCGCTCTGCCAGGGTTGCAGCACAAACGGCTGCCCGGCAAAGTCTCCGCGGGAGTGCTTCAGCAACCCCACGAAGTCGCGTATGTCAACCACGCTTCTTCAGCAACTCATCCATTGGGTCGAGCACGACCTTCTCAGCGTGATACCCAAGCCGCGTCCTGTCGGCGGGCGTCAAGCCAAGGACTGTTTCCAGTTGCCGGAGTTGCTCGTGGCACTGGTCGCTCTGCGCCTGCCACTTTGTGGGCCGGCAGAACCGCAGCGTACCGTCGGGAGCGAGCACTTCCCGCCAGCACTCTCCCGTCTTTGCCAATTCGCGCTCGGCCGTCTGCCACTTGTCCCACACGATGGCGTACCGGGCGATGACTTGGAGGTCGCTTTCCGCGAGCGTGCCCATTCGGCGGGTGTGCTCGCAGACCTGGGTGAACATCGTCTTTGCGGCAGGCCGCAGCCAATCTGGCGGCGGCGGCAGATCGGTCAGCGGCGTGCCCAACTCCTCGCGGTAGTTTGCTTCCGGCGACCCACGAAGGGCCAGAATGTGCTTCGGCGTTGGGGCAGGGCCGCGAACCATTGCTCGTAGAGTAGCCTTCGGCGCGGGGGTCGTGCAAAGGAGTC
>Ga0209770_10000429_pt1 | contig 23322 bp, 46 predicted proteins | sample LauGreSu1BDMLBDD_2_FD_187572 | JGI IMG/M metagenome (GOLD analysis project Ga0209770, IMG submission 187572) | Freshwater lake microbial communities from Lake Michigan, USA - Su13.BD.MLB.DD (SPAdes) (version 2) | ecosystem: Environmental > Aquatic > Freshwater > Lake | place: Lake Michigan, USA...
ACCTTGCACCGAACACGCACCGCGCCGCCTCCAGGGCACCGAATATTCCCGGGATGGGGAGGGAAGATGGGCTGAAGACCATCAACTACAATGTGGTGGTCTCCGGAGAGAAGGACGAGGAGTGGGTACAGATGATGGTGGAGGCAGCCTCGAACGATCCAGAGATCATTCCGTGGCTTCCTGGGTCACTCCGCAAGCACCCAAGGATGCGCGGTCTTCAGGGGCTGCTCAAGCTGTAGCACCGGCGCGCAGGAATGGGAGGACAACGGATATGAGAGACATCTCACGCACTGCACCAGTCGGGACCAGAGTCATGGCATACCGCAACCTCCACAAGGGTTGCTGGTCGGTCAAGTCACTGAAGACGGGCAGGGTGCTGGCGCACCTGGACGAGGTTTTCATATCGGACGCACTGTTCCGTGTATCCGAAGCCGGTCGCCAGCGTGTCATCCGCGAGAGGTCCAAGAACGTCCATGCAGGGGTCGTGGGGGTTGTTTCCGCCCCTCCTGGGGGTGGGGAGTTTGCCCCACGCACGAGGGTGAGGTACAATCCCTACCAGGCGGCGACATTCCTCACCGCCCCGGACGGCGCACCTATTTTCGGCGCACCGCTCGTACACTTGGACGCCGCAGGTGGGGCATTTGCCCTGGAAATCTGCGCGAAAACAGGAGAGATGATTTGCAAGGAGAACCCCACAACTCCATCGGCGGTCTTGTCCGCCTGATGACGGAGGCGAGCATTGCCGCAGACCTCGACCCATCGAGGGCGCCGGCATGGAGGATGGGGGTGGAGATGATGCGGAGAGCCGACGAAGCCGGTTCCGACGAGGAGACCATCCAACTGCTTGCCGCAGCAACCGAATGTTTCTCCGCCGCAGCAGGCGGAAGACGCACTGAACTCGGGCTGTTACAGATGCAGGGGGCGTAGGATTGGACATCCGCTCCCGTAGCTCAGCTGGATAGAGCACGGCTTTCCTAAAGCTGAGGTCACAGGTTCGAATCCTGTCGGGAGCGCTTTCTAAAACACCGGCGCGCAGATATGCGCCGTCCATCCATATGGACAGAAGCCGACCCACCGACCTCATCGAACCCATCATGTCGTGGTGGATAAGCACCGTGCCTGGCTGGATGCAGCCCCGCCTGTTCTGGCATGGATACTATTGGCTGCTGGAGAAGTATCCATGAAGAAGCCTCGCAAGTATCACTACGAGTTTTCCTTCCGCAAGGGGAACTACCAGGATGTGGCTGGCGTGCTGTCGGACATGTATCCCAAGCTGTTCTCGGGTTCGGGAATCTTCCTCCTCAACGGCAGCTACGACGTGGGATTCATTTGCACGGCGGCGCAGGCAAGAAACATATCCCGCTACATCGCCCGAAACCTTCCCAAGGCCAAGATGGTGAGGACGGAGGTCTGATGAAGGTCATCACCGACAAGAGGGCTTCCGACTACAAGCTGGCGAAGGCCGACTACCACAGGGGATACCTGTGGGCGACCTTCCGCCGTGAGGACGGGAGCACGTTCGACATCACCTTCGGAAGTCAGGAGTTGGCACAGATCCTCCGTACTGGCTTCGGCATGGCTGCAGCCATGCATGACCTCCGCAACGAGCCAGGTGGCGTCGATGTCTGCCGCGAGGTGATGAGGGTGGCCGACCTCATCGAGGCGGACACCAGATGAAGCGGATGGGGTGGGATTCGAACCCACGGGAGACTGGCTCCGTCGGTTTAGTAAACCGATGCCTTAGACCACTCGGCCACCCATCCAGGGAACGGACAGGGTGGGATTCGAACCCACGGTAGGATTGCTCCTACACAGCATTTCCAATGCTGCTCCTTCAACCGCTCGGACACCTGTCCCTGACAGGCAATGATACGATCCCAAGCGTGTCTATGAACAACGAAATCATCCATCCTCCCCATGTCCTCGCCAGGATCGAGCGTCGGCGTGTCGGCTTCGAGAGGGATCTCCGCAGGATGGGATTCTCCATCTCGACGAACTGCGGGTACCGGCTGCTTGACGACGGAGAGACACTCCTCATACTCGATTTCATGCCATACCCCCAGGAGAGGGAACGGTCGCCAGGTTATTCGATCAGGTGCTGGCCAGCTCCGTGCAGGATCCTGCGCCTGACCACCGACGGCATCGGAGCTCGAGCGTCTGGCTGGTGGGACGACTGCTCCCTGATGATGTCCGGGCGCCACATTCCAGACATCCCCGTCGCCCGCCAGATGGAGCTGGAGATACACAGGAAGTTCAAGCTTGAATCGTGCCGCCCGTGGAAGTTGCTCCGCTCGGGGTACATGAAGGGGCCGCCGCTCTTTGACGACTTCGTCTTTGAGTGGACAAGCCCACTCTCCATCCTGATCGAGATTTCGGATCGGAAGGCCGGCTGGGTGAAGCGCAGGTAGCAGCCACCGGCGCGCAGAATCCGGAGGACAATTGTGATGACCACCAACCACGAAGACTTCGACACGGACACCCATGTCTTCCGCTCCTCCACCAGGTCGCAGGCCCCCAGGGTCGTACCCCTCCAGGAGAAGATGAAGCTCGCCTCCGTCGTCATCGGCGACTACCTGTTCTATCCCCTCCCCGCCGACGAGGAGTGGGTGCGCCGCGAGGGGTGGGACATGAACCATTGCCTCGCCGTCTGCCAGGCCGACTACTGCCGGCGGATGAGGCGGGGCGAGATCGAGGTCTACTCGATGACCCACATCCCGACCAACACCCCCGTCGTTGACATCGAGGTCGCCCTGACCCGCTCGTCATATGGCGGTCCCGTGTCCGTCCCGACGGTGAGCCAGGTGCGTGGGGTGGCGAACCAGTGTCCTCCGAAGGACGATTATCTGCCGTCCCTGATTTCTTTCAAAGAATCTTTCGGGGCGTCGTGGAAATGGGTGTCCCACGGCGTCAAGAACTTCGACAGCCGCAACGATGGCGACCTCCTGATGCGACGCTGGGCGCAGCTCGAGGGCGGAATGCAGAAGACCGGCGCGCAGGATTCCCGAGACAATGGCAAGTAGCCCACAGCGGGCAAAGGACAGACCAAGAGGACAACATGAACAACAGCAAGACCAACAATCCCGTCAAGAACACTGGCGCCCGCACCACCGATCTGGTTGCCACCATCAAGCGCAACCGCGCCACGGGCATCCCGACCTTCGTGTTCGGCCCTCCTGGCGTCGGCAAGTCGGAGCAGGTGCATCAGGCGGCAGGTGGCGACACCGTGATCGACGTGCGCCTCTCCATGCTCGACCCCGTTGACCTGCGCGGTCTGCCGACGGTGACGAAGGGGAAGGACGGCAGCGATGTCGAGTGGGCGCGTCCCGAGTTCATCCCCGCCGAGGGCAAGGGCATCATCGTGTTCGATGAGCTCAACACCGCCCCCATCGCGGTGCAGAACGCGGCGTTGCAGATCATCCTCGACCGCAAGTGCGGACCCCACAAGCTCGGCGACGGCTGGTACATCGTCGCGTGTGGCAACAAGGCTTCGCACAAGGCGCACGTCAACCCGATGTCTGCGCCCCTCCGCAACCGCTTCGCCATCGTCGAGTACCACCCGACCGTGGAGGCATGGACGCGCTGGGCGGTCAAGCACGAGGTCAGCGATGATGTCGTGGCGTTCCTCAACTTCTCGGGCGAACACCTGATGTCGGAGCCTGCCGACGAGCACTCGAACTTCGCCTCACCCCGTGCGTGGTCGCGTGTGTCGCAGTTCATCAAGGCGGGCATCAGCGATGTCGAGTCGTACACGCAGCTCGTCGGACGCGGCAGCGCGGTCGCCTTCTCCGCCTTCCAGGAGGAGATCGCCGACATGCCCGACATTGACGAACTCATCGCGGGCAAGGCGAAGTTCGACCACAGCACGAAGCGCATCTCGGTTTCCTACGCCGTGGCGATGGCTCTCGCAAGCCGCCTCATCCGTCCGAAGGACGGCACGAAGCGCAACGACGAGATGATCGAGCGTTGCGGCGAGATCGTGTCGAACCTCCCTCCCGAGATCGCCTGCCTCTACTTCGTGAATGTCCTGTACGCGAAGGAGCAGAACGACCTCACCCGCAAGGTGATCCGCTCCAAGAGCGGTCAGGCGTGGGCGAAGAAGCACTACGCCCTGCTCGAGAAGTACGGGGCGAAGTTCAAGGGCGGAGAGTGACAGACCTCTTGGTAGGCAGCCCGTCCCCACCGGAATCCGGGGACGGGCTGCCGATTTCCATACCGGCGCGCAGGAATCCGGAGGACATGGACATGAGCACCACCATCGACAAGACTCCCGAGCAGATCGCCAACGACGCCGCCTTCCGTGAGCGTCTGGGCGGCATCACCTTCGCCATGTACCGTTCGTTCCCGTTCTTCGCCCTCCTTGCGGAGTCTTTCGACATCCGCATGGGACGCGACATCCCCACGGCCTGCGTGGACGACAGGGGGCGCATCACCTTCAATCCCGACTTCGTGAAGGACTTGTCCGACCTCCAGTTCATCTTCATCCTCGCCCATGAGGTGATGCACCCCGCGTTCAACTACTTCGGACGGCGCGGAAGCCGCGACAACGGCATGTGGAACGCGGCGCATGACTACGCCATCAACCTCATGCTCCGCGACAGCTTCGCCCGCCCCGACGCGATGCCCGACGGCATCCTCATCGACGACAGCTTCGCGGGGATGTCTGCGGAGCAGATCTACGAGGTTCTGAACCGCAAGGGTGGCAAGGGCGGCAAGTCGAAGAATCCTACTCTCGTCGGCGACTGCCACGAGGCGGATGGCGACTCTGCCGACCCAGCAGGGGAGTGTGAAACGGTGCGCCCCAACCGTGCGAAGAAGCCGACACAGCCCGACGAGTGGCAGGCGGCGGTTGCTGCGGCGGCGACCCGTGCGAAGCAGATGGGACGGCTACCCGACTCCATCGAGCGCGAGGTGGGAGACTTCCTCAAGAGCAAGGTCGATTGGACGGAGCAGTTGCGCCAACGCCTCCGCCACGGTGTCTCCCGCATCCACCGCGACCAATACACCTTCTCGCCGCCGAACCGCCGACTCGTCCATCAGGGGGTCTACTTCCCCTCGCTCGTCGGCTTCGACGCGCCGAAGATCGCCTTCGCCATCGACACCTCGGGTTCGATGGGTCAGGCGGAGGTGGCGCAGGCCCATGCCGAGATCGACGCGATCCGCAAGCAGTTCGGATGCCCCGTCTACATCATGTCGTGCGACGCGGATGTCCACAGCGGGGAGTGGGTCGATCCGTACAGCGACCTCCCCATGCCGACGGGTGGCGGCGGAACCGACTTCCGCCCCGTGTTCGACCACCTCACTACCGAGCGCATACCCGTCGATGTCGTTGTCTACCTCACCGACGGGTATGGTGAGTTCGGCGATGACCCTGGCATCGACACCATCTGGGTGATGACCACCCATGTCGCCCCGCCGTGGGGGGATCATGTTCAGATTGGGGTCGAGGCATGACCCCGTTCGAGGAGGTGCTGGGCATCGCCTACCTGCGCGCCGGACTGTTCGACAGCCTGGGTTGTGAACCAGGCGAGTCGGTCGAGGACTGCGCGGAGAACATGGTCGCTGCGTGGCCGCGGCTTGCAGACATCTGGCCTGCCGACGCGCCCGGGCGCGAGGTGGTTTCTCTCGCACTGCTTGGCGGCATGCCCAAGAGGAAGTTCATCGGCATGGAGTACCCGCCCATCCTTCCGGCTGTCCGCTGGTGCCTCCTCACCCAGGGGATTTCTTTGTTGGAGATGCGTCCAACTGGAGCGGAAATGTTCCTGCCGTCGAGTGGGGATGTCCACCGGAGCATGGGTGTCTCGCTCTACCATGTCGGGGGCATACCTCCCGATAGCCCGTGCGTCTACCGCCGCAAACTCGAGGAGAAGATGCGGGCTATCATCGGCAACACTTTCTGCGACCTGCTGTCACTATCAACCGAAATGATCCCCCACATCGGACATGACTGGTGGCGCACCTACCACCTGTCCTGGCACCTGCCCACGGACAGGACGAGCACGAAGCTGACTGTTGCAAGGAACGGTTCCCGCACGAGGGAGAACCACTGTTTCGATCTTTCTTCTTGCTCCACGGATCATTTGGAAAGGTTCATCGAACTGGTGGCTCCGCTCACGGAGACGAAGGCACGCAAAGATGTATATTGAAGAATCCGACCTGACCTTCATGAGCGGGGCTTCGGGACTTGTGATCGAGAACCTGGCGCAGATGTCTGTACCTTTCGGGATCAAGGACGACCTCCTGCGCGCCGGTTCCGTGCTCGAGGCGGCCGAGCTGGTGTTCGAGTCCGTACCCGAACCCTACCTCGGCCATATCGTCAGGTTCATGCCCAAGAGCGTGGTGGAGCCGGCATCCAGGTCCGTTAGCAATGAGTCGAAGAAGCTTCTCCAGCTCGGCGTGGATAACCTCAACCATGACGAGGTCATCGCTTCATTGAGCCGTTCCTGTCCGATTGCCTTCCTGGCATCCCGTGGCATTGCCTCCTTCAGCTTCGAGGCTACCTACGAGAAGTTCCACAAGGAGTTCGAGCTTGGGCAGGTCGGACCCAGCCGTGGCGAATGGTCTTTATGGGAGGTTTGCGAAAAGGGATGGACTGCGGCCCACCGAACCCTCAACCTGATCCGCCATGCACCCCGCGGCAGCAGCCCCACCATGATCCTGGAGCTGTCTGATTCCATTGAGGCAAGAATCAACGATATGAAACTGCTTGACAAGTTCATCAAGCTGAAGTACGAATCTTCCATCCAGGTGAACTTCGACATCTTCGCCTGGAAGGTCAGGGTGGCACTGCATTGAAACCGGCGCGCAGAAAAAGCGCGACATACGTAACAAGGAAACACACATGAACACCAAGAACGCAACCGTCCCCAACAGCCTCGCCTCCATCATTCCGGTCGACATGCTCCAGACGGAACTCGCCCGCCGGTTGATGAACATGACCATCAGTGACCTCATCAAGCTCGCCGGCAGCGCCCCTGCCACCGTCGCGCCGAAGAAGCGCAAGAAGCAGCCGCAGGCGAAGAAGGTCATCCCCGCCAAGAAGAAGGCGAAGCGCGTGCGCCGCAAGCTCCCGCCCGTCGGCGAGCGCATCGCCGAGCTGCTCGAGGGCGCATCGGAATCCGAGTGGCGCACCATGATCGAGATCGCCGACAACGCCGGCGTCGAGATGCCGAACGGGAACATGCGTGTCGCCATGACGCAGGGTTGGGACGGGAATCCGCCCGTGCTCGAGTGGAACGGCATCAATGCCGCCGGCGCACGCTACCGTGCGATCACCAGCAAACCCGCCGCCAACTTCTGAAAGGCGGAGACGAAATGAAGCCCCCCATCCGCAAGGAGAAGGCGGCGACGAGAACAGGCGGGATGCCCGACATCCCGCTTGTTCTATTCTCCATCGCCAATGATGGCTGCGTCGCAGGCCTGCAAGGCAAGTTGGCTGAAGCATTCCGTGAAGCCACATCTAGGGATGGAGTCGTGTTCCACGGCTCCGGTCGCAGGCTCCTGGTGCTCTGGGCAACGCCGAGCATGTTCGCAGGGAACTTCAGGGGTCTGGCACTGAACAAGCTCGGCGGCGATGCGCAGGTGTTCGGATACAGGTCTGAAGTTCTGCCCGAAGGGACTCCGGACGGCTTTGACTTCCACCCTCTCGGAATTGCCCTGCGGATCGGCGGCGAAACCTTGCGTATTTCCGGTGCCGCAGGCGTTGTCTGCATGCCTGCGCTGTGCAGGAGCCTCGGGGGCGCGGGCATGAAGTCAGAAGACCTCGAGAAGCACCTGAAGAGACTGATGAAGAAGAACATGGCGGGAAGAATGCCAGGATTCACTTACCGGCGCGCAGAACAGGAAATGACCAACATATGAAGAACATCTCCTGCACATCCGAAGAAGCCCTTGATGCCCATGATGTCTGGGCGGCCGACTGCATGACGAAGTACGGGTTCTACGCCCACTTCGTCTTCGACGACGACTTCGACAACTCGCCGAGCGGCGTGAACCTCCACACCCACGGGGTTACGGAATCCCTCGGCCACCCCGATTTCCAGATCACCGTTTCTCTCCCTGTAGAGGTCGCAAGCGGCATCTTCCACAACCTCTATGACCGCGTGAAGGCGGGAGACAGGTTCAAGGAGGGCGACGAGGCAGCCGACATCCTCGGCGGGGGACTCAAGGTGGCGTTCATCAGTGCCGTGGAGTGCGGGCGTCCCGTCCTCCGCGTGATCCTCCCGGATCCGAACGGCAACATCCGCAAGTCCAAGATGCATAAGAAGTGGAAGGCCGCGCAATATGGCTGACAAGAAGCAACACCTCCGTTTCCGAGACACACCCATGAGCGAATCAGCACAAGAATGGATTGACGAGATGCGGCCGGCGCTTGTAAACTGGATCAGTCGCGGCCTCCTCAACGGCGACCCGAAGGTTGCCCACGCAGCGGCACTCGTCGCCGGCAAGATGTCGGGGATGCTCGGCGAACAGGAAGCCGAGATACGGGAGATGGCTGTCCGGGTCATCGCACGCATCACCGAGCAGATCAATCCGCATGACTGGCGCTCGAAGCGCACGGCATGGGAAACCTGCTGCGCCATCTACGGCAACGGCGATCCTGGCGGAAGCGACATCTATGACGGACTCCTACCCGGAGACCACGGAACCGACCGACCATAAACCGGCGCGCAGAAATCGGAGCGCATGGGCATGAGCCGAATCATCTTCGACAAATCCCAGGGCAAGTCAGTCGTCAAGATGGCACGACATGGCAGCGCCGTCATTGCCGTCCTCGACGACGGCACGCTGTTGCAGGACAGCGAGTACAGAGATCCCATCCGCATGCCACCCGACATGCTGGGTCTGACCGTCGTGGACCTCGATGACGACGCAAGCCGCCACAGTCCGTCCGTGGTCATGTCCGACGGCAGCCGTCTGGACAGCGGCAGCCAGGACGATTGGATGACGAGTCACGGCTACACGGTTCTGGGTGCGTCGTGGACCGTTTCTCCCGACGGGCGGCTGTGGCGGTGGGCGACCACCGGCGGACGCTACCGAGGTGGCCGTCACTCGCACACCGAAGTCGCCTGGAGGATGAAGGCGCAGCTCGACCTGTCCTCCATCAAGAAGCTGGTGGCGTCTCCGGGCGACAGCTCGGAAATCGAGCAGCACAACATCCATATGCTCATGCACGACGGGCAGATCAGGTCGATGTCTGCGGAGAATGGAGAGTCGATGACCGAACCCGCCCCGTGGGCAGAAGAGGGGTGGCGGTTCACCGACATCGCCTCGTTCCACAGCGGCGTCCATGCGATCACCACGGATGGTCAGGTTGTGACCCCACTGGTCTGCAAGGGCTACAGCGCCCTCCGCGGCGGCGTGGCATGGCCTCTCCCCGACAGCGATGCTGTCTGCTTTATGCCCGGAGGCGGTGCGCTGTCGGTCAAGACGCGCTCGGGTTCCGTGGTGTTCTACACCAACAAGTCGGACTGGGCGGGGGATAACTTCTATCCCGACAAGAGGTGGGGTGATGTCAAGTGCATCGCCTATCCCAAGGCCATCGTCGGCAAGGGCGGCGGTGCATGGCTGGAACTCGCCGGTACCATCCTGGCGATGGGGCGGCACATGGGCGCAGAGAACTTTGCGCCGAGCAACCTCCGTTCGCGGGCAATGGTCAAGACCATGAAGATGCTGGGCAGCCTCTGACGGCGCACCGGCGCGCAGAAAACGAGAGGACATGGACATGAGCAAGTCAACCACCAAGAAGCAGAAGAAGTCGAAGAAGCCCTCCCGCATCCCCCACTGGGCAGGATGGGACGCCTACTTCCGTTCAGAGGCTGGTGCGGAGAACATCGCCTCCGTGGTCAACGGCATCGCCTCCGTGGTGAACAGCCGCTACAGCTGGAACCGCCGCCACAACAACCTCCCCGAGCCGACCGACCCGATCTCCGAGAGTGCTGACCCAACGACCCTTGCGGTCGAGATGATCTCCCTCAACCCCGACCTGGCGCAGTTCATCCCCGAATCCGTCAGGAAGTCTGTCGGAGACATGGATGCCGCCGTCGCGCTCGTGAGGCTCCGCGACCAGGATGAGGTTCCGCGCGAGGACGAGGAGGTTCGCAGCGGCGTGTTCGCGGCGATTGCGCTGATGGCTCATGGCATCACGCAGAGCCGCAACACCTACACTGGAGGCAGCGACGAGTGCGACCTCTCGGACACCACCATGTACGGTATCGCGGAGGACAGCGAACCGCTGCCCCCCGAGGACATCGAGGCGGCGGAATCCACCCTCGACCCCGACGAGATGCAGGCGATCTGCGACCAATACAACATCAGTAGCGACTTCTTCTTCAGCTTCTGCACCGACAGCGGCGCGGGCGACGGCTCGGGCTACTGGACCAACGATTTCGTGGTTCGCCTCATGCCCCATTTCAGCGCAGGGGTCGAGGAGGGCGAGTTCGAGGAGTACGACTGCGACCGCTGCGGCGAGGCGCAGAGCGGATGCACCTGCGTCTACGACGAGGAGGAGGGCGACTACATCACGAAGGAGGAGGCGGAGGAGAAGGCCAAGCTGAAGGCGGAGGCGGACGTGGGCGGCGGTGACACCGGCGCGCAGGGGGAGGAGTGACATCAACATGAGCCACCCCTTCTTCCACGCCAAGAGTTCCGCCAAGCGTTTCGGCGGCATCCCCTCCGACTACCAGGCGATCCACGACTGGTTCGACCAGACGAAGGCGCACATTCCTGATGTCCGCCACCGTGCGATCCTCCATTCGTCGTTCGGCATCTTCATGTGCGAACAGGTGTTCGGAACCGTTCTCGTCCGCAAGTCGGACGGGCGCGAGGTTCCCGTCCGCACGATTGCGGAGCAGCACGTGCAGGAGGACATGGGTTTCATCCCCACGCCCTCCCAGTGGTTCCGCACCATGCAGATGGAGCCGTGGATGAACCGTGGAGCAAAGGCTCTCTCACGAGATGTCGAGCGCACCGAAGATGCCGTCGAGGAGGTGCAGGGATGACATTTGCTCATCGTGCAGCGGAGATGCGTCGCCGTGGATACGACTTCGCCCTTGCCCATGTGGAGGTGGACGCGGTTTCGCCTTTCCTCGATCCGACGCACCGAATCCGGATGCCAGCCGGAGCCGTGATGATGCCCATGTGGATCCGCGGCGATGGTGGCGAGTTTGTGTCTGCGGTTCTCGGTTCGGAGCCGTCCACGGACGCTCCCGAGGTGTCCATCCGAAGGACTGGCTTCCTCTCGATCACCAGGGTTCCCTGGAATCCCGCCTGAAGCCACACCGGCGCGCAGCAAAGAAAGGAACAAGATCATGGACAACAAGACCTCCATCACCGACCTCAACGACTTCCAGAACAGGTTCAACGACTTCCTCGCTGACAAGCGGCTCTCCCCCGCCGGCATGGAGAGGATTCAGAACACCCTGGACATCCTCTCCATGTACCTGGACACCAACAGGCGCGTCATCGTCGCCGACGGCGGACTCGCCGGCATGATCTGCGTGATGCTGCGCGACACCATCTCCGGCGGAGCCGAGGTCGGCCTGGCGCAGATCGGAGGCGACAGCGACAAGGAAGCCCTGGCTGCGGAGATGCTCCGTAAGACCGACGAGACTTCCTACGACGCCGTCATCACCATCGCAGAGGCATGGCTTGTCCAGCTCAAGAAGGGCGAGAAGCCAGATTGCCGTCCCTCGGAGAGTCCTTGCCGCATGGAGGCGGTCGTGACGAGCCTCCACCTCAACATCGACTTCAAGCCCTGCGTCATCACGACGATCCAGCCCATCGTCCGTGACGGAGACACCACCCACCTCGACCGCGCGCAGCTCAACTTCTGCGCCGGCGACGAGATCACGGGACGATTTGCCGGCTTCGAGAAGAATCTCTGCCCCATCACCTGACCGGCGCGCAGAACGGGAGAGAGCACAGTCATGGAACAGAAGCAAGAAACGGAATCAGACACCGACCGCCGCATCCGCGAGATGATGGAGGCCGACATGCGCCGCGCCGTCATGGTCATGCAGGTGATGAACGAAGCCTTCGACATCATCAACCGCGTCCCCGGTCCAGAACAGGCCAAGCCGACCGTCCGCACCTCCGAACGCTAGGAACCACCGTGCGTCCCATCATGTTCAGCCTGCTCATCGTCGCCATGACCGTGGCGTTCCTCCTGGCACTGCTTTCGGTGTGGATCATCGTCGCAGTCCACGACCGCATCGGTCTGGTTTGGACGGCCGCGATCATGGCCGCCATCTCCACGATCAGTCTCATCTCCAAGATCTTCGACAGGGCGGGAGGCGGAAATGAGTGACGAGCTCGACCAGGTTCGCCGGCAGGCCGCAGCCGCCCGCGGCAGGATGAAGACCGCCCTCAAGCATTTCTCGGGCGGGTGGAATCCATCGTTCACGGTATCCCACCGCTACGGGGAGGACGGGCCTTCCATCCGCATCATGCTGATCCGCAGGGGATCCGGCGGAGGACTCCAGTTCACCGCGTTCTGGAGGCATGGGGTCAGGAATCTCCCCACGCCCGAACAGCTGCGCAACATCCGCTACGGGGTGCGATGCTACAAGGTCGGATCTTCCGAGAACATGATGCGCGACATCGCCGAACTGAATCGGGTCCACACGGAGGTGGAGGACATCCTGCCCCTCGTCCACCTCGCCTACAGGCTCTCGAGCACCGACAAGCTGATCCAGATGGCTGCCGAGGAGGACTGGGCGAAGCTCCGCAAGGGACCGGCGCGCAGGGATGCGTCAGCACAGTCATGAGCAACGACGAATCACAGACGGAAATCTCCACTGAGGAGTGGTTGCAGCATATCCGCCGCATATCGCGGCGGGTGAATGGCGTCATCGGCCATGTCGTCCCCGGGCACCGGAACCCGCTCCGTGCGAAGCGCGAAGGCTGGACCCACAAGGACGGTCAGCGCACCGCATGGGCCATGTGTCGCATCACGCACGAGAGCGTTGGATGGTGCAGGATGGTGGTGTCCTTCTGGGGGACGCACTCCGTCGAGGTCTACGCATCCATCCCCTTCGGTGGAAGGGTGACGACTAGGGATCATGTCCACTGGGGGGTGAAGCACTCCTACGGCAACATCGGGAAGATCGAGCAGATGCTCTCCACGGCCGACGACTACCACAAGCAGGTGGACAGAATCGTGAAGCTGATGCTTCCGCTCCAACCCCTGTTCGAGCGGGACAAACTCAAGTGGATGATCGGCGAGATGGAACTTGAGAAGCTTGAGCAGGCCGCTGATAAACCGGCGCGCAGAAAGGCAGGGGCAAGATTATGATCCTCACAGCAACCGTCAAGGTCGAGATCGAGATTCCCGACAGCACCGAGACTGTCACCGACAGCAACGGCGACTGCTTCGCCTTCAAGTTGGCGGACGGCCGTATCGTCGAGCCGGCGTTCTGCGTCCGCGTGGAGAGCGCCGACGGGCTTTCGGAGCAGTTCGCCGCGAACGACGACGATATGCAGGCCGTTGGCGTCGTCCTCGTCAACTACCACGAGATCATGCTCGAGGTGCGCTAGTGACATCCGAGCGCCATGTCTCCAGGGAGCGCAGGCGGCTCACGCAGGTCGCCGCCGCAAGGTTGAAAGAGATCGGCTGGACCCTCAACGAGCGGACCCTCAACGCATCAAGGTTCGCCGGAAACTGCACCCTGGTCGTCTACTACGACAGGAAGCGGAAGCATGAGGTGGGGCTTGTGAGTCCGTATTCAAGGAGCCGATCAGTCACCACCCAAGCATTCATCTCCATCGCCACGCTGATGGATGATGCCCACAAGACCCTGATGCAGGCGCAGGCAATGCTTGCCGACCTGCACAGGTGGATCGCGGAAGACCCGCTCGAGGCGATGGGCATTCTCGGAATGTCGGAGGACGCAGATGCCGTTTGACATGAAGACCGCAAAGGCTGGCGACAAGGTGTGGTGGAGCGACCCCGCCGACGGCCTCTCCAGTGGCGAATATGCGATCATCGAGGTCTACGCCGACAGCCCTGACGAGCGTGACGATGAAACAATGGTGTTCATCCGCAACGGGAGCGGCTCCGAGGCGGAGGTGCTCATGGGAGAACTCTGCGCGCCGGAGGACAGACCACGTACCGCCTGGAAGGACGTGCGCTCCTGGGATGCGGCGATGGCGGCATCCGCACTCGCCCGTGGCAGCGATGCTGACCATCCTTGGCACGATGGCTTCGACCCACACCTCTTCCATGACAACCCGATTGTGTCCCTGATGACCAATCTTCTCCTACTCGCCCATTTCGATGGGGATGATCCCGAGAGCGTTCTTGGCGAGGTTCTGCGGAACTTGCGCCATGTGCAGTCGGTCAAGGGGGAGTGCGACTACACGTCGAACGACAGGTCGCGCACCGAATGGGCGCACCGCACCCTGTGCGCGTGGGCGCTTGCCAGCGGAGCCGACAAGCTCCAGCTGATGGGCAGGCTGGCGAGGTTCGACGATCAGTAGTCCGAGCAGGTTGTGGGGGTTCATCCCCAGAAGGGATAGGACATGACCATCACAGCCCTCATCGTTGCCGGACTCCTCCTCCCGCCGAGGTGGCGTATAACCACCCACATCCCGAGGACAGCGATTTGCTGCAATCTCCAGGAATATCCCCAGGGGGGCCTTGCGGCTCCGTCAATGGCGCTGTAAGATCCCTCCAGGATCTTACAGCGGGAGGGACGCAGCCGTGAACAAGAAAGATTGGCTCGACCACAGCCCGCACATCATGGGCTTCAGGGTCGTTGACGACCCGACGCACCGCAAGGCGGGCAGGTCGATGTGGCACAAGGCCGGCGATGGCTGGTCGATATCCCTACCCATCCCCGCATGGCAGTCGAGCCTCATGCGCTTCACCTCATGGAACATCATGCAGGGAATAGATTTCCCGGTGAATGCCAGGTTCTCCGTCGCCGGCAGGAAGGGTCGGCTGCGGATCAACGACGGACACGAACTGAAGGCCGCCGTGGAAACCTTGCAGGAACCGCTCATGCTGATGGCTGGAAACACACCCGTCGCACGCCGGCTCCTGGCAGGTATCAAGTAGCCACCGGCGCGCAGAAATCCGGGGACAGAGACATGGGACAGTACCACTACATCGTCAACATCACCAAGAAGCAGTACATCAACCCGCACAAGATCGGCTCGGGACTCAAGATCGTCGAGCAGATCGGCTGGGAGGCATCGCCCTCCACCGCCCTCTTCATCCTCCTCGCCTGCTCCAACGGTCGCGGCGGCGGCGATGTCGGCGGCCACCCGCTCGTCGGCTCGTGGGCAGGCGACAAGATCGCCGTGATCGGTGACTACTGCGAGGGGGGCGACATCCCCGAACACGACGCACCCGCGATCTACGCCGCCATCATGGGCGAGGGCGACCGCCTCCTCGACATGGCCGACGGAGAGTCCTGGACCGATGTCTCCGCAGGGGTGCGCGAGATGATGACGGCTGCCGTGGGGGCGAAGTACGGCCTCAAGCCCTACCAGATCGCCAGCGGCGCCACCATCGACAACGCGGGGTGGGTCGACGTGCAGATTCCGTAAGAAACTTTCAGAAACTTCTCTTCTAGCGACCCCGGGTGCAGTTTCCGGGGTCGTAAAGTTTACGAGGAAGCCAAATATGACGGAAGAAGAATGGATCCAGACCTACAGGCCGAAGCCGCACCCCGAGGGAGAATCCCATGGGTTCGAGATCGACGGCGAGTGCTGCCTCATCGAGCCGAGCGAGGTGCGGATTCTGTCCGAAATCCCCGAGAGGTTCCTGTGGACCCTGCTCGAGGATGACGATGGGAACCTCATCATCGCCGCAGGAAACCACCGCGTCAACCGCATTGGCTACCTCCAGACAGTCCTACCCTGGCACTCGGGACGAGAGGTCACGGAGCCAGAGGGGGTTGACGAAGAATAAACAGTTGGTCACGGCATGGAATGCCGGGACCTCCACACGGCATGAAAGCCAAAGTCACGCACCGTAAGGAAGTCACCATGCCAGCACGCACCATCGCAGAACTCAACCTCTCCACCCGCCCCCGTAATGTCCTCACCAGGATGTTTGGCGACCTCACCAGCACCGAGATCACCGCGATAGCCAAGCTCTCACGCACCGAACTCCTCGGGCAGAAGAACCTTGGCGTCACCTCGCTCCGTGAGATCGAGCAGAAGCTCAACGAGAACGGCCTCCACCTCACCGAGATTCCGACTGGGGCATCCGGGGCTGATTGAGACACCGGCGCGCAGGGAGGCAGCAGCATGGGCATGCTCCTCACGGCAGCCACGATGCACAATATGGGATTCCAACTCGCCTACACGGGCGGGGGAATCTACACGTGGGAGTTGTACGGTCCCGACCGTTCCGTACTCTCGCTCGAGGCGCAAGCCGTCTTGGGACATCACTCCGTGGGCAACACCGGATGCTGCTGCCTCCCGAACGGATACTCGGTTTACGACTCCGAAGGGTGCTTCATCGGCGCCAGCGAGGAGGTCGTGCGATCCGCCTCCCGACTCCGCAGCATTGCCTCCGCATTCACGGACAGGATGATCCTCATGTCGAAGGCAGACAGGTTCGGGGAACTCATCAATCTCGTCTTGACAAATGAAGAAGCTCACCATACCCGCTGAAATCCACTCCGACGACCACAGGGTGCAGGTGGAGTTCGACGCCCTGCCGTGGTTCGAGACTGCAACGGAGTCCCAGGTTCTCGCCCTCCGCAAGGGCGACTGGTGCTGCTCGATCCATGCGGACAGGGTTGCCACCGAGCATCCCGACCCCACGAAGCAGATCGCCCGAGTCCTGGACTACTGCGAGACGATCAGCAACACTGGGCACACGATGGGCTTCGAGGTGTGGGTGCTGCACCGTGCCGCGATAACCTGGCTGAAGGCCAACCGCTCCGACTGGAGCTGGGTGGCAGAGCTCGAAGATTGACACCGGCGCGCAGAAATCTTGGCGCATGTGTACATGCCGACCAAGACCAAGACCAAGACCAAGAAGCATGTGAAGAAGCGGGTCAAGAAGCCTGACCCGCTGATGCTCAGCATAGCCATCAGTAACTGCCATGTGGCAATGGCTGGCGTGCTGAGCGCCGTCATACGTGCTTATGGAAACTCGGGATACCTCACTGGCGATCTTTCAAAGACAGACAAGATCAACGAAGTTTCCAGCGACGTTGATCGCGTAGATGCAGTTCTTGTATCTCTTGAGTATTACGAAGATCATTGTCTCGACGAACTCGTGGACCATTGGCCAAGAGTTGCAAGCCTTCTGAGTCATCACTACCATTTTGGTAATCGTACATACGATGAGTTCGTTCTGTGCAGGGCTGTTGAAGCTGCCTCTAACGCGGTTGGAGCGCTTGTCTTCCTTCACGGGGACAGGTGGACCAAGCGTTGGAACAAATCTTGTCACGAAGCCACCGAGCAGGCCTGTGCAGAGCGTGAATCTGGCATACGCTACGTGACGGAGCTCGAAGATTGACACCGGCGCGCAGGTTGTCACAATGAGCTCATATGGAGCCTGAAGACAACCCCATCTACGCAAACATCGACCTGGAGGGTGTCGGCATCGGCCCCCTGCTGGGTTCTGTCTCGTTCAACATCCGCCCGTGGCTGGAGCAGGCGTCCGAGGAGGATGTCTCCCGCCTGTTCCATGTCGAGTACGCATCGCAGACCAATCGGGAGTTGATGGACTGGGGTCTGCGCCACGACCCAAACCTACAGCAGAGGCTGCATGACGCCACCCATCGCGCCGGCGGTCACGTGATCCACCGCCCGATGGTCGATATGTTCGCCACGGCCGACTGGGTGGCGATGAACCGAACGAACTGGGACTTCGTTCCCGATATGTGCCGAGACTGGGGGGTTGACCTCCTGGTGGTGATGGCCAGGCAGGGGGAACCGGCGCGCAGGAATCCGGAGGCATCTGCATGAGCAATCCCACAAGGTCACAGACCCACGAACTCGTCGGGTCGCTCACCGAATCCGAACTCACATCGCTCCTCGAGGCCGCGCGCGTTGCACTTGCCGACGGGGATATCGCAGCACAGATCGCAGACAGCATGGACATCTCCGACAGCGAACTGTCGGCCATGCAGGACCGTCTGCACAGCATCCTGAAGGGATAAAGACATGAGCTACAGCAGCAACAACGACCGCAACGACCGCCCCCTCATCGGAACGACCGCCCTGATCGTCTCCATCAGCGTCCTCACCGTCATGATCGGTGGCTGCGCCTTCGGATACCCGAAGTACAAGGTGTGGTCGGCGCAGATGGAGGGCGAGGCCGAACTCGCCCAGGCGGAGGGCAACCGCCGCATCGCCGTTCTCGAGGCCGAGTCGAAGCTCGATGCGGCCAAGAGCCTCGCCGCCGCCGAGGTCGAGCGTGCCCGCGGCGTGGCCGAGGCGAACGCCATCATCGGCGAGTCGCTGAAGGGCAACGAGTCCTACCTCCGCTACCTCTGGATCGAGAATCTCGACAAGGGCGGCAACTCCGTCATCTACATCCCGACGGAGGCTGGCCTGCCGGTCCTGGAGGCCGGCAAGCGCTGACACCGGCGCGCAGAATCCGTGGGGCACTGATACAGGAGATCGGCATGGACAACGACTACCAGCACGCACTTGTCGACCTGGCGGTGGAGAACATACGCGAAGACCTGATGGCAGGAGACACCACGGCCATCCACGAACTGCTGATGAGGATTCCCCTGCCCCTCCTGGAGGCCTTCTGCCGCGAGGAGGAGCTCGGGGAACTGAAATCCAAGCAGAATGGGTAGCGCCGGCCATCGGCAGGCGTACAATCAGAACACTCGCCCGTGCGAGTATAAACAGTGGGTGTAGGCACGGGGCGTTGGTCGCCCCCGCGAAGGCGGGGGAACGACCAGGAACCCCATCCGAACGCGACCCTTGAGCATCAGGTGTTGACATCACCGCACCCTCCAGGATGGATCCATCCTTCTGGGTGTCAAGGGGCGAAATAGAAGCCGGTTGTCACGGCATTCGGGCGTGTGGCGGGGTAATGCCTCCCGCGACACGTAAGGGACAATGATACCCGAGAGCGCAAGGGGCAGCAGGCCGTGCATCCCTAGGGGGTAGCTCCCCCTGGGAACCAGATGCACGGCCTGTATGTTTCTAGGAATCTTGCATGATTCCGACGCACACCGTTGACATCGGGGTGGCGCACCGCTAACATCCCCGCATCTTTTCCCCCAGACCTCGCCCGCGGTGGAAGCTGCGGGCAGGTTTTCTCCTCTCGGCTTGGCAGTTCACGGGACGAACTGCGGGCGGAAACGCCTGATGTAGTGGACTGTCAAGTCTTCATCTTTTTCCTCGAACCCGCGAGAGCAATGCATCGCGGGTTTTTTGTCTACTCTGCGCGCCGGTTTCATTTCATACCAGGCCGTAGCGCCTGGCGCAGTCGGGCCCATACCCATCATTGACACCCGCGCCATCGGCAAGCCAGTTGTTGCAGAATGGGCATTTTTTTGTCTCACGGCCCATGCGGACGATTTCAGCAACGGGATCCTGTGCAACTGCCTCTATGAGTTGGGCATCTGCCGAACTGACCTTGTTCCAGAGAACGATTTTTCTGGTCTCCCTGTTTATGAATCCGTGATTGTCTCCGTTTTCGATATTGGATATGACCACCCGCTCTTTCTTACCCATGCTGAATCGCAGCGCAGACACGCCGTCCACCGCATTGAACATCGAGCGATTCCTTGCAGAATGCTGCCCAGTGGTCAGCAGATTCAGGATTTTTCCACCGGAATACCTGCTGTCCATCTGAAATCGCTGACGACAGGACTCCACATAGGTTTCGGAAATCATCCTTGCCCTTTCATGGCGAGACAGACGCACGCCGCTAGACATGGCATTCAGGGCCCAATGCCCAAAGCCGCCAATACCCTCTCTTGAGGCAAGTATTCGCATCGCCTCCTTCACCTGACCCCTGGTCGGATTGTCGTGATACCGCAGATGGATGAGTCTGATTGCCTCTTCATGCATGGCGGCTAATGCTACGGCAGCTGGCGCCAGTTTTTGTGTGGCACCGGCGCGCAGGAATCCGGACGCACTGCCATGCAGTCACTCGACACATTCTCACAGGCATGGAACGAGGCTCTCGTGAAGGCTAAACTCCTCTCTGACCGCCTCTCTTTCAAGGGCTACAAGCACTACGCCGCCATGAGCGAGGAGACGACGGCGTTCTCCGCGACGCTCACCCACGACGGGGAGGCGGTCGCCACCGTCCGCAACGACGGACGGGGCGGTTGCACCGAAGTCATTTGGCGCAATCCCGAGGTTGCCCGCCGCATCGAGGGGGAGTTCCACGCCCTGACGGACACGACTCCCGAGCGCACCGTCCTCAACTTCGAGGGGTACATCAGCGAACTCGCCGAGAACCACCGCGCCGACAAGGCGTGGATGGCTTTCGTCAAGCGTTGGGCGCCGAAGGGTTGGCGCTGCTTCCGTGCGAGGAAGGACGGGGTGATGTCCTTCCTCCGCATCAACGACGGGCGCAAGGACGGCGATGACCGCTCCCGCAAGCGCATCGAGTCCGAGGGATACACGATCATCGACACCTTCTGACGAAGCCCGACGGGGCGGGCGTCGCCAGTAGACGCACCGGCGCGCAGATTCTCGGAGGACATGGGCATGAGCAAGACCAAGAACAAGACCAAGAACAAGACCAAGAACAAGGGCAAGAAGTCGAAGCGCAAGGGCGGGTGCGTTGCGACGCTCCTCAACCGCGACATGGCTGACTTCATCACCGACCGCATCGGCGCCGACCTCGAGGAGGCCCGCGACATCCTCGAGGACATCTGCTCCCGCATCCGCGAGGGCGATGCCTCTCCGAACGAGATCGACTCCGCCATTCAGGATGCGGTCGAGGGCATCAACAGCATCATCGACGATGCCAAGTCCCTCGAGGCCGAGGTGGGCGAGGAGCGTTTCGTCGCCGTGGGGGAGTAGCACCTGCGGGGCGCACCGACGCACCGCACCCCACCTTTGACCGCATCCGCGGTTGGATCGACAGCATACGACGGAGCTGGCGCCGGTGACGCACGGATGCGGAACCGGCGCGCAGCCATTGGAGGACATCGGCATGAGCGAACCCATCAACCTCTCTGGAATCATCAAGGCACTCGAGGGTGCGAACGCGATCATCTCCAACGCCCAGGTCTTTGAGCGTGGAGACACCGATTTCAACGGACACCCGCCCCAGGATGTCGATGAGATCAACAAGATTCTCACGCTCGCCCGCCGCAACCGCAGCCTCCTTGACGAGAGCGGTCTTGCGCTGCTGAAGCGCACCGAGGAACGGGCGAAGTGGACCTACGGCGACCACTTCGAGGAGGACGATTGGGATGATTTCGACGACGACGAGTAGAATCGAGAGCCGGCAGGTCACGCACCGCGCACCGGCGCGCAGATTTTCGGGGACACGAATATGAGCAAGCCCGATGAAGAGGTTGCACGCCTCCTGTTCGACGGAACCTTCTTCAACGCATCCGTCGAGGACCTGGAAGTAGTGTTCGTCACCCGCAGCGATTCGGAGCGGATCGACCGCACCGAGGGGGCTGACCGCCTCACGCCGCACGGCATGACGGTCGGAACCGTGGGGCGCATGACCCTCCTCGAGGCCCTGCGCCCCGAGATCGCGGCACGGTTCACGAACTCCTGACGACAGCAAGCCACCACCACCGACTGCACGCCGGCTGCCGGCTCCACCAACGGCACCGGCGCGCAGCCACGTCACGACATCGCCATGAACGACTACCCCACCGAAACCTTCGAACCAATCACGAACCCACGAGAGGACTGGAACCTGGGCATCATGGCCCTGTTCCACCGCCGCCTCACCCTGGGCGACAAGAACACCAACCCCGCAGGCGGGATGCTCTCGCCCGATGGCGCACGGGCGGTCGAGAAGAACTCCACCTGCCCCACCGCCGGTGGCGGCTCCGAGCCGTGCATCGTTGTTCCCGTTTACGGCTACGAGCATGGCGGATTCGCCGTCAACACGACGGGATTCAGTTGCCCCTGGGACTCTGGGCGGCTGGGAATCATCTATGCTCCCTACAGCCGCATCCGCGAGTGCTACGGGAGGGAGCGGATCACCGCATCCCTGCTCGAGAAGGCACGCCGTTCCCTCGTCGCGGAAGTCGAGGAATACAACCGCTACCTCCAACAGTAGTTTCGCCACCAACCATCCGAACAACCCGCTGCCGCCGGTGCCTCCAGGACGACGCACCGGCGCGCAGCATTTCCCACACACCGACATGAACTTCACCAACTCCGAGGGCGTCACCCTCTCCCCGACCGAAATCCTCGAAATCTTCAACCGCGAGGTGGACAAACTGCACGCCCACCACGACGGGGTGCGCCACATCGACCGCACCATCGCTCAAATGATCGAGGAGGGCCGCTGGATCGGGGAGGGGTTCAAGACCTCGCGGCTTGAGCACATCCCCACCTGGCTGGGCGGCGAGCGTGACCTCCGCATCACCGCGGACGGCGGCGAGCACCTGTGGCTCCGCTGGAACGAAGCCACGCACCGCTACGAGATTCTCGAGGGCGGACGCACCGTTCCCGCATACCGTTCCCGCAGCCTCATGGACATTCCGCAGAGCAAGGAAGATTTCATGCGCCTCGAGGTCGAGCGCAAATCCTGACCCGACGCACCGACGCACCGCGATCATCACGACCCCGCCCACCGAGGCGGGGTCTTTCTTTGCAAACAACCTTGCGATGCCTGACGACCTGCCCAGACGTTGCCGGCACCGGCTGCCGGTGGGGCAACCGGCGCGCAGATTTCCGAGCACCCAATCATGAACTGCGACCGCTGCGGCAACAAGACGACCTGCCACCAAATGTCTTTCTTCAACACGCAAATGTGCTGCTCCCGCTGCATCGAACGGGAGAGGGCGCACCCGAAGTACGCCGAGGCACGGGAGGCAGAGGAGATGGCATTGAAGGCAGGGAACAGGAACTTCGATGGGATCGGACTCCCGAATGATCTCCGCTGAAACCCTCGCAAGGCGCAACGCCGAAGCACTTGTTCGCCTCTACGAGAGGGCGCACCCCGAGTGGACGCGGGCGCAGGTGATCGCCCACATCCTCGAGCACGAGCCGTTCTGCCATGTCGCTCCGCACGAGCGTCCGAAGGAACAGCGGTTCAAGAGGCGCAAATAGACGACCGTTCATCGACACCGCCGTCCCGAGAGGGGCGGCGGTTGTCGTTTCGGGAACATCGGGAAATGCCCACCGACGGCGGCGCACCGGCGCCAGGCGCCGGCACCGGCTGCCAGTGAGAGGCACCGGCGC
>Ga0209770_10000430_pt1 | contig 23312 bp, 18 predicted proteins | sample LauGreSu1BDMLBDD_2_FD_187572 | JGI IMG/M metagenome (GOLD analysis project Ga0209770, IMG submission 187572) | Freshwater lake microbial communities from Lake Michigan, USA - Su13.BD.MLB.DD (SPAdes) (version 2) | ecosystem: Environmental > Aquatic > Freshwater > Lake | place: Lake Michigan, USA...
GTCGCCGTCCACTTGACCTTGCCGGTCGCGCGATCGACGCCCTCGTAGATGCCTTCGGACGTGGTGGACTTGCTCCACTTCGTCGACATGTCGAGCAGGTTGACGAAGAAGTCATTGCTCAACGTCCCCGGCCGAGTGGTGAAGACACCGTGCGCGGCCTGGCCGGCGTTGGCGTTCAAGACCCGCATGCCGCCGACGAGCGCGGTCATCTCGGGAGCCGACAGCGTCAGCAGGCTCGCCCGATCGATCAGCAGTTCCGCCGGCGACTGGCGCTGACCCTCGCGGAAGTAGTTCCGGAAGCCATCGGCGACCGGCTCGAGCGGAGCGAACGAGGCGGCGTCGGTCTGCGCGTCCGACGCGTCGGCGCGTCCCGGGGTGAACGGCGCGGTGATGGTGTAGCCGGCATTCTTCGCCGCCTGCTCGACGGCCGCGGTGCCACCGAGCACGATCAGGTCGGCGAGCGACACCTGCTTCTTGCCCTTGTTGAAGGTCGCCTGGATCCCCTCTAGCGCCTTCAGCACCTTCGCCAGCTCGGCGGGATTGTTGACGGCCCAGTCCTTCTGCGGCGCGAGGCGCACGCGCGCGCCATTGGCGCCACCGCGCATGTCGGTGCCGCGGAACGTCACCGCCGACGCCCAGGCGGTCCGCACCAACTCGGGTACGGTCAGGCCCGAGGCCAGGATCTGGGTCTTGAGCTGCGCGACATCCTTCGCATCAATCGACCGAGCGGCCTTGGGGAGGGGATCCTGCCAGATCAGTTCTTCGCCGGGAACCTCCGGACCGAGATAGCGCGAGCGCGGACCGAGGTCGCGGTGGGTGAGCTTGAACCACGCCTTGGCAAACGCGAGCCGGTACTCCTCCGGGTTCTCCTGGAATCGCTTGGCGATCTTCCCGTAGCTCGGGTCGAACCGCAGGGCGAGGTCGGTCGTGAACATGATCGGCGCATGCCGCTTCGACGGGTCGTGCGCATCGGGTACGAGGTTCGCGCCCTGGCCATTCGCGGGAATCCACTGGGTCGCCCCGGCGGGACTCTTGGTCTGCACCCAATCCCAGGCGAACAGGTTGGTGAGGTACTCGGAGGTCCACGAAATCGGCTTCGACGTCCACGCGCCTTCAAGGCCGCTGGTGACCGTGTCGCCGGCGTTGCCCTTGCCGCACTTGTTCTGCCAGCCGAGGCCCTGCTGCTCGATGCCGGCAGCGGCGGGTTCCGGACCCACGCACTCCGCTGGCGCGTAGGCGCCGTGCGCCTTGCCGAAGGTGTGACCGCCGGCGATCAGCGCAACCGTCTCCTCGTCGTTCATCGCCATGCGCCCAAAGGCCTGGCGGATGTCTTTCGCGGCTGCCAGCGGATCGGGCTTGCCGCCCGGGCCCTCGGGATTCACGTAGATCAGGCCCATCTGCACGGCCGCCAGCGGATTCTCCAGCATCCGGTCGCCGCTGTGGCGCTCGTCGGCCAGGAATTTCTTCTCGGGACCCCAGTAGACCAGGTCCGGCTCCCATTCGTCCTTGCGCCCGCCGGCAAAGCCGAAGGTCTTGAAGCCCATCGACTCCAGCGAGACGTTGCCGGCCAGCACCATCAGGTCGGCCCACGAGATCTTCTGACCATACTTTTGCTTGACCGGCCACAGCAGCCGGCGTGCCTTGTCGAGGTTGGCGTTATCCGGCCAGCTGTTGAGCGGCTCGAAGCGCTGCTGGCCGCCGCCGGCGCCGCCGCGGCCGTCAGCCACGCGGTACGTGCCGGCGCTGTGCCAGGCCATGCGGATGAAGAACGGTCCGTAGTTGCCGTAGTCGGCGGGCCACCATGGCTGCGACGTGGAGAGGACCTTCTTGATGTCCAGCTTGACCGCGTTGAGGTCGAGGCTGGCAAATGCCTTGGCGTAGTCGAACTGGTCGCCCAGGGGATTGGACTTGGCGGCGTTCTGCCGCAGCGGCGAGAGGTCGAGCTGGTCAGGCCACCAGAACTGGTTGGGCCTGGGCTCGCCTTGGGCATGCACGGCATGCGTGGACACGAGCGGGAGCGCCGCCACCGTGAATACGGCGAGCAGGGTTTTCAGGTTCTTCGTCATTGACGTCTCCAGGACCGAACGGAAAGTTCGTACATCAACCACCGTAGAGCCGGCAGAGGAATAGGTCCAAGGCTTTGATACGATTGCTGCCATAGGCACTGCCTATTCCTTATTACGGAGGCCCGGCCATGGAGATGCATCAGCTTCGTTACTTTGCCAAGGTGGCAGAACTCGGCAACGTGACGCGCGCGGCCGAGGCCTGCCACGTCTCGCAGCCGTCGCTCAGCCAGCAGATCGCCAAGCTCGAGCGCGAACTGGGCCAGCCGCTGCTCGAACGCCTGGGCCGGGGCGTGCGGCTGACCGAGGCCGGCCGGCTCTTCAGGCGCTACGCGGACCAGATCCTCAGCCTCACCGAGGACGCCGCCACCCGCGTGGCCGATACGCCGGACTCAGGGCGGATCGTCCTGGCTGTCATCCCCACCATCGCGCCCTATTTCCTGCCCGCGGCGCTGACGCGCTTCGCGAAGGAGTGTCCGAAGGCGCAGATCGAGATCGTGGAAGACACCACCACCAATATCTTGCGCCTGCTCGCCGAGGGCGAGGCCGACCTGGCGCTGGTGGCGCTGCCGATTCAGGCGGAACACGTGCACACGAAGACGCTCTTCACCGAGGAACTGCTGGCGGTGCTGCCGAGCCGTCATCCCCTCGCGAATAAGCCGAGGCTGGCACTGAAGGACCTGGCAGCCGAACCATTCGTGCTCCTGAACGAGGCACACTGCCTCACCCGGAACACCATGAGCTTCTGCGAGCGCCATGCGGTGTCGACCTTGATCACGGCGAAGAGCCACCAGTTGCTGACCGTGCTGGAGCTCGTGCGGCTGGGGCTGGGGGTGTCGCTGATCCCGGCGATGGCGGTGCCCAAGGGGCGCGATGCGGGCCGCGCGTACCGGTCGCTCGCCGGCGACACGCCGTCACGGACCGTCGCGCTCGCCTGGAACCGGATGCACTACCAGACCCAGCTCTTCAAGCGCTTCGTGCAGTTCCTCTCGGAGCCTGCGCTCGGCCCCGGCAGGTAGCCATCAGAGCTTCGTGTACTGGCCATCCCGATCGCGCTTGAGAAAATTGGCCTGGACCAACGCCTCGAGCACGGTTCCGCACGCGTCGCGGTCGAGCGCCCACAGCCTGGTTGCCTGATCCAGGCTGAGTCGCAGGCCCGGCATCTCGAGGTATTCACCACGAATGCGCCATTCGAGCTGCATGCTGGTGTCGCTTGGACCCGGTTTGCTGGTACGAATGTGACGATCCATGGCTTCCCCCCGGTGTCATGCTCTTGGTGTCACCACCGACCGGGAGCATCGTCCGTGCCAGTTGGCGCGCCGCGGCGAATTCCCGCGTGCAACGGGCACGGCTGTCAGGAGTGCGACTCCAGAGAACTCTGTCCGCCCTGGCCGCCTTCCCATGACGACCGCAGGAGGGTGTTTTCCCCATTGGGCGGGGGATTTCCCTCACGCCACCACCTCCGGGGCGGGTCTGCGCGCCACTTGCACTGGCGACCCCGCGGGCATGCCTGTTGCCTGCGATCCAAGGCAGCGAGCAGCGTGGCACCATGAGTACCATCAACCGCCGGATTGCCGGGCGCCTCGACACCATCGCCGGCTTCGGCCGCAAGCGGCTGGCCGGGATCCAGGACTCGCTGGCGCAGCGGTTGGGCCGGGTCAGGCCCGACGGTGGCCCCTCCCCCCGTCCGTCGGTCGCCGAGTTGCTCGACGTCGATCGTGAGTATCGCGACGTCGCCGGCCGCGACGACGAGTCCGCACCGTCATCGGCAATCAGCGAGGCCCGGGGCGGGGCCGGCCCGGCGACGGCGCCGCCACCCCTCTGAGCCATGGACCACCTGCTCGATTTCTTCGATCGCTACGTGCGCGGCGAGCGCGACGCTCTGCGCCATGACGATGGCTTCCGCTGCTGGTCGTACAGCAGCGACCAGTTGCGCGATGCCGCAGAGCGTTTCGCCGGCGTGCTGGCGGCGACGGACCTTCAGCCCGGAGACCGCGTCATGATCTGGAGCGGCAACCGCCCCGAATGGGTCGCCGCTTTCTGGGGCTGCCTGCTGCGCGGCGTGGCGGTCATTCCCGTGGACCCGTCGGCTTCGCCGGATCTCGTGCGCCGGATCGTGAAGGTCGCCGGTCCGCGTGGCCTGGTCGTGGGCGATGACGTGGCCGTACCGCCCGAGCTGCCGATCGCCCACCGCTGGCGCCTGCGCGACATCGTCTGGGACGCCGGTCCGTCGCCCCGCGCCCCGCGCGCCGTCGTCGGCCTCGACACGATCGCCGAGATCGTGTTCACCTCCGGCACGACGGGCGACCCGAAGGGCGTCGTGATCACGCACCGGAACCTGCTGGCCAACATCGTCCCCGTCGAGCGCGTGGTCGCCGGCTACTCGCGGTTCCTGTGGGCGCTGCGGCCCATCCGCTTTCTCGGGTTGCTGCCGCTCAGCCACATGTTTGGGCAGGCCATGACGATCTTCCTGCCGCGGCTGGTCGATGCCAGCACGGTGTTCGTGAAGGGTCACCATCCCGGCGAGATCGCGCGGCAGATCCGGCGTCATCGCATCACGCTGGCCGTGATCATCCCGCGCGCCCTCGAGATCATGCGCAGCCGGGTGCAGCAGCAACTGCCGGCCTGCGCCGAGCCGCTCGCCACGCCGATGCCGCTGGCCAAGCGCGTCTGGCGCTACCGGGACGCCCACCGGCTGTTTGGCTGGAGGTTCTTCGGGTTCGTGGTCGCCGGCGCGCACCTCGATCGCGACCTCGAAGAATACTGGCAGCGGCTTGGCTTCGCGGTGATCCAGGGCTACGGGCTGACCGAGACCGCGCCGATGGTGGCGTGGAACCAGCCGTTCCGGATGCAGCATGGCACGGTGGGACGGCCCGTGGAGGGCGTCGACGTACGCCTGGCGCCCGACGGTGAAGTGCTGGTGCGCGGCGCTGCGGTGACGGCGGGCTACTTCAACGCCCCGGAGGCCAACCAGGCCGCGTTCGCCGACGGCTGGTTTCACACCGGCGACATTGGTGAGTTCGACGCCGCCGGCAACCTGCTGATTCGCGGCCGCAAGAAGGACGAGATTGTCACCGCCGAGGGTGTCCACGTCTTCCCCGCCGACGTGGAGCAGGTGCTCGAACGCGTGGCCGGCGTGCGCGAGGCCGCCGTCGTCGCGCGGAAGAACGGCGGCGAGCAGGTGCACGCGGTGCTGGTGCTCGAGCCTGGCGGCGACGCCGGCGCCATCGTTCGCGAGGCCAATGCCCGCCTCGAGACCCACCAGCGGATTCACGGCGTTTCGGTCTGGCCCCACCCGGCGCTGCCCAGGACCGAGGCGCTCGACAAGCTCAAGCGGCGCGAGGTGCAGCAGTGGGTGGCCGGTGGCGCCTCGCCCGCGGCGCCGATGCCGCCACGCGGCGATCTCGAACAGCTGCTGGCCCGCTACGCACACGGCCACGCCATCACCGAAAGGACCACGCTCGACGAACTGGGCTTGAAGTCGCTCGATCGAATCGAGCTGACCATGGCGCTCGAGGACCGGACGGGAGACGGCCTGACGGAAACGGCGGTGGCGTCGTGCCAGACGGTAGGCGACCTGCGCCAGCTCGTCGAGGCCGCGGCGCAAGCCGAGCCGCCCGCGCCCGAGGTCACGTTTCCCCGGTGGGCGACCACGCGGCTGGCGCGGGCAATCAGGAACGCGAGCCAGCCCACGTGGCTCCTGCCCCTGCTGAGGTTGTTCGTGCGCTTGCGCGTCGACGGACGGCCGCATCTCGAAGGGCTGCGCGGTCCGGTGATCTTTGCCGCGAACCACCAGAGCCACTTCGACACCCCCGTGATTCTGCTGGGCCTGCCGCCGGCGTGGCGCCGCCGCATTGCCGTGGCCATGGGCCGCGAGTTCTTCGACGCGTACTTCAGCCCCGAGCGCCACCGCCTGGCCGAGCGGCTCGGCAAGGGCGCGCTCTACCTGCTGGCCGCGCTGTTCTTCAACGCGTTTCCGTTGCCGCGCACCGGGCCCGGCGCGCGCGACACGCTGCGTTACGCGGGCGAACTGGCGACCAGGCAGTGGTCCATCCTGATCTTCCCGGAAGGGCGCCGCACTGCACGCGGCGAGGTCGGTGCGTTTCAGCCGGGCGTGGGCATGATGGCCTCGCGGCTGGACTTGCCGGTGGTGCCGGTGCGGCTCGAGGGTGTCGAGCGCGTGCTGCACCAGGGCTGGCGCTGGCCGCGCCGCGGCACCGTGCGCGTCAGCTTTGGCCAACCGCTCGTGCTCGAGGGCGACGATTACGCCGGCCTCGCCAAGCGGGTCGAAGATGCCGTGGTGGCTTTGGCGCCGATGCCGCGCTGATAGGCAGGTTTGTGATGTCCAAGATCATCATGGCCGTTGTGATGCTCGCCGCGATACCCAACGGCGATCCGTTTGCGTTCTTCAGGCCATCACTGGCGATCACTGACGACGAGCGCCGCGAGCTTGCCCGCGGCAACCCCGTGGCGCAGCTCCTCGACGGCGAGGAGTCCGGCGTGGCCGTGCTGGCGGCGGTGCCCGTGAAGATCGATGGCGATCGGCTGGTGGCCTGGATGCGGCGGATCGAGCAGCTGAAAGCCAGCGACTACGTGCTGGCCATCCAGCGGTTCTCCGATCCGCCGCGAATCGCGGACCTGGCGGGCCTGTCCCTGCCGGATGAAGACGTGGTGGCGCTGCGGTCGTGCCGGCCCCAGCGCTGCGACCTGAAGCTGTCGGCCGGCGAGATGCGGGCCATTCAGGCGGCGGCCGCGGCGGCACCCGGCGACTGGAAGGCCACCACCCGACAGGCGTTCCGCGAGATGGTGTTGAAGCGCGTGCAGACCTATCTGGCGAGCGGCGAGCTTCCGCCTTACGACGACAACAAGACGCCGGTGTGGCCGTCGGCCCGATTCGCGTCGATCCTGGATCGCTCGGCGTTCCTGACCGAAGGCTGGCCGAGACTGGCCGGTTACCTGCGCGCGGCGCCGCCGCCGACCGCCCCCGACATCGAATCGTTTCTGTACTGGTCCAAGGAGCGGCTCGCCAACAAGGCCGTCGTCAGCGTCACGCACGTGAGCATGGTCCGCGGCCGTCAGCGGCCGCAGCCCGACGCGCTCGTGGCCGGCCGGCAGATCTTCGCCACCCATTACGTGAACGCGTCCCTGGGCCTCACCGCACTGGTGCGGGGCGCGAGCGGCGAGTCCGACTGCCTGGTCTACCTGAATCGCGCCGACCTCGACGCGATGGGCGGACCGTTTGGGCCCCTGATCAAGTGGCTGACCGGCCGGCGCCTGAAGGCCGAGGCCGCGACGGCACTGGCCGGCCTGCGGCGGCGCCTGGAGAGCGGCGAACCGCCGCCGATTACCCCGGACCCGGGTCGTACGCCTTCAGCGCGTATTCCTTGAGCATTCGCTGCGCGGTGAAGAACGAGCCGTTCAGCGCAATGGCGTGGCGCATCACGTCGACGAAGGCGTCATGACGCTGGTAGAAGAGCGGCAGCACGGTTGACTCCAGCACGTCGTACATGGCGGCCGCATCGGTGTCGCCCTTCGCCGCCCCGCCGGCCAGGACGCCGTCGCCGCCAATGGCCCACCCGGTCACGCCTTCGACCCAGCCTTCCAGCCACCACCCGTCGAGCACGCTCAGGCTGGGCACGCCGTTGAGGGCCGCCTTCATGCCGCTGGTGCCCGAGGCTTCGAGCGGCCGCTGCGGCGTGTTGAGCCAGACATCGCACCCCGCCGTGATGAGGCCCGCCAGCGCCACGTCGTAGTCCTCGAGATAGGCGATGGCGACCTGGTCGCGCAGCGCATCGCGGGCTTGAAAGACGCGCTCGATCATCCGCTTGCCCTCGTCATCGCGTGGATGCGCCTTGCCGGCAAACACGATCTGCAAGCCGCCGTGCACGGCGACCGCGCGCAGGCGATCCAGATCGCTGACGATCAGGTCGACGCGTTTGTAGGCCGTGGCGCGGCGGGCGAACCCCAAGGTGAGGACCGCGGGGTCGAACGGGCGCGGTTGCGTCCGGTTGACCCGGTCCAGCAAGCGCAGCTTCGCCGCGACATGGGCATCCCGCACCTCGTGGGGCGGGAAGCCGAGCGCGTAGCGCAGGCTGAAATTGTCGCGCCGCCATCCCGGAATTCGGCGATCGAACAGATCCGCAAACGGCGGCGACACCCAGGTCACCGCGTGCACGCCGTTGGTGATGGCGTCGATGTCGAAGCCGCCGAACATCTGGCGCGAGACCTCGCCGTGGCGCATGGCCACGCCGTTGACGTGGTGGCTGAACGAGAGCGCGAGGTAGGTCATGTTCAGCACGCCGCCGTAGCAGCGGCGATGCAGCAACTCGCGCAACGGCTCCTCGCCCAGCACCTGTTCCACGAGCGTGAGCGGGAACTGGTCGTGGGCCGCCTGCACCGGCGTGTGCGTCGTGAACACGCACGAGCGGCGAACCGCGTCGATGTCGGCGGCGGTGGCGGTGGCGCGGCCGCCCAGCCGTTCGTTCAGCAATTCGAGCACCAGCAGCGCGGAGTGGCCCTCGTTCAGGTGGAAGCGGTCGATGTCGGCGTGGCCGAGCGCGCGCAGCATCCGCACCCCGCCCATGCCGAGGACCGCTTCCTGCGCCAGGCGGAATCGCGCGTCGCCGCCGTACAAGCCGTGCGACAGCGCGCGATCCGCGGCGTCGTTGGCGTCGAGATCGGTGTCGAGGAAGTAGACGGGGACGGTGGCGCCATCGACGCCGGTGACTTGCCGCCGCCATGCGCGAACGACGACCGGGCGCCCGCTCACGGTGAGCGTAATGCGCGGCTCCAGCGGCTCCAGGTGCGCGGCGATGTCCCAGGCCGCCGGCTCCTCGGACTGGTGACCGGCGGCGTCGAGCCGCTGGCGGAAGTAGCCCTGGCGATGGAGGAGGGTCACCGCGGCAAACGGCAGGCCGCGGTCGGCCGCCGCGCGCACCATGTCGCCGGCGAGCACCCCGAGGCCGCCGGCATAGGTCGGCACGTCAGGCGCGACCACGACCTCCATCGAGAAGTACGCGATCATCGCGCGGCCGCATCACATGCGAAAGTGCCGCTCGTGGTGCTCTTCGTTCGCCATCAACTCCACCAGCAGGCCCTGCTGCTGCGCGAAGTGCCGCCACAGGTCGTCCAGGGTCAGGATCCCGACCAGCGTGCCGGCGGTATCGACCACGGGCAGGCGCCGGACGCCGCGCTCGCGCATCCGCAGCAACGAGGCTTCGATGCTGTCCTGTTCCTTCGCCGTCACCAGGTCGTCCGACATCATGTCGTCGAGGCTCAGGTAACTGAGATGATCGGCGTCACCCGCCACGAGGCTGACGACGATGTCGCGATCGGTCACGATGCCGACCGGCACGTGCCGTCCCTGCCTCGCTTCGACGACGATGATGTCGCCGACGTGGGCCATGCGCATGCGCTTGGCGGCGTCGACCACCATCTCGGTTTTCGGCGCGACCACGACGTTTCGATTGCAGATGTCTCCGGCAGTCATGGCAGTACTCCTGTTGGTGCGCGGTGGCGCAGCCGTGGGAAACGGTGCAAGGCAAGTACCAGTGACGGGCTTCGCGGAACGGGGGAGGGCGCTGCCGGAGGACTGGCGGCGGAGGAGAAGTCCGCACCAAGCGGGACTTTCTCCGCATTACCGCGCCGGGGCTCGGCAGCTCGGCAGCGACCCCACCTCGGATAGAAGTCTCCTCCGGTCCGGAACAAAGACGCCTGCCCGCATGAATTGCTCGAGACAACATTCGAAATCCTCGAATTCAGGCCTAAATGCAAGGGCCGATGGCGCCTTTGACGGACGAAGTCTTGCAATGGCAACCGACAGCTGTGCCGGCAATGATGACCGACCACTTGACCTGCTGCTTCTCACCTGGAGGTAACCTGATGCGCCTGATTCGTTTTCTCCCGTTCGCACTTACTTTCGCTCTGCTCGTACCATCCGCCGCCAACGCGGCCACGCTCATCGTCTTCGGCACCAACTCGCCGGGTGATGCGACCGCCAGCGGGTCGATTACGTGCTGCGGCAGCGACACGCTGAATCTTTCGCTGACCAACACGTCCCCGTACGCGGCGAGCATTACCGGCGTGGGCTTCGATCTGGTCGCGGGAGATTTCAGCGGCAACAGTTCCGGGCTGAATGGGTTCACCGGCACCAGCTCGAGCGCTGACTTCACCTTCAGTGATGGCACGCTCGGCAACGTTCCGTTGTTCAGCACGGCCGTGTTGGACTTTGGCTACCTTACCGGGTCCAACTTCAACGGCGGCAATCCCCTCGATGGCATTGCCCCGATGGAAACCGTCAATTTCACCGTGACCGGACCCTTCGGAGGCTTGACCGAAGCCCAGATCATGGCCGCCTTGTTCGTGCGGTTCCAGCAGGTGGGCGAGGACGGCAGGGGAAGCGACGTAGGCCGTGCGCTCAACGTCACCGCGGTTCCCGAACCGGCGTCGATGTTGCTGTTTGGCACCGGCCTGGCCGCGCTCGCCCGGAGGCGATTCCGCCGGTCGGCCGGCAAGGTTTAAGGGCGAGCGACACGCATAAGCGCGCCGGGCTCGATCGCGTCGAGCCCGGCACGCCCATCAACGAGTTGTCACACCAGCGGCGGATCCGATTCCCGATCGAAGTGCCGGCACGGGTAGGCGGGGCGGTGAATATCCCGCAATCGCGGGGAATTCCACGAGGCGCGGCCGACCCCTGGCACCATTCCCGGCGATGAGCGGCTTGCACACCTTGCGCGCCGCTCGAGGGCGACAGGCACGCGGGTTGCGTGTCACCGCGGGTGGGTAAGGCAAATCGTGCCATGGTGACCGAAGACCAATCGCGGGTCGTGGCATTTCTGGGCTCGCCGGCAGCCCATGGCGGGGCCGCCGTCGAGCGGCTCGACACGCACGCCTCCATTGTGTTCCTCGCCGGCGACCGCGCCTTGAAACTGAAGCGGGCCGTTCGTTACGACTACCTTGACTATTCGACCGCCACCCACCGGAAAGTGATGTGCGACGCCGAACTGCGCATCAACCGCCGCACTGCGCCGGCGTTGTACCGGCGGGTGGTCGCCGTAACCGAGCAAGCGGACGGATCGCTGGCAATTGGCGGCCCGGGAACGCCGGTTGACTGGCTCGTGGAAATGGGGCGTTTCGAGCAGGCCGCCTTGCTCGACCGGTTGGCCGAGGCGGGATTGCTGTCGCTGCGACTGATGCGCCCGCTGGCCGGCGCCATTGCGCGATTCCATGCCGCGGCCGACCCACGGCTGGATCACGGCGGCTGGGACGCCATGGCGCGAGTCATCGACGGCAATGCCGCCGGGTTCGGCGCCGAAGGCGCGGGTGTTCTCGAGGCGGCCCAATGCGCGAGGCTCACCACGCACGCGCGGTTCGTGCTCCGCGGGTGCGGCGATCTGGCCGATCGGCGGCGGGACGCCTGCCTGGTGCGCCACTGCCACGGCGACCTTCACCTGAGCAACATCGTGGTGCTGGACGGCGAGCCCACGCTGTTTGACGCCATCGAATTCAACGACGACTTCGCCTGCGTGGACGTGCTCTACGACCTGGCGTTCCTGTTGATGGATCTCTGGCGGCTCGAGCTGCCGCATCACGCCAACGTCGTGTGGAACGGTTACCTCGCCGGCACCGGGGACCTGGCCGGCCTCCCCTTGATGCCGCTGTTCCTGTCGTGCCGGGCGGCCGTCGTGGCCAAGACCACCGCGACCGCCGCCAACCTGCAGTCCGACGCCGGCCGGCGGCTCGAGTTGCAGGTGCTTGCGCGCCGTTACCTCGACCTGGCCAACGCCCTGCTCGAGCCGCCTCCGCCGCGCCTGATTGCCATTGGCGGGCCGTCGGGATCGGGCAAGTCCACGCTCGCCCGTGGCATTGCGCCATCGCTCGGCGTGGCCCCAGGCGCGGTTGTGCTCCGCAGCGACGAAATTCGCAAGACCCTGTGCGGCGTGAAGCCGCTCGACCGGTTGGGCCCCGAGGGCTACACCCCCGAGGTGTCCCGGCGGGTGTACGCCACGCTCGTGGCGCAGGCCGACGCGGCGGTCCGAGGCGGCTACACGGCCATTGCCGACGCGGTGTTTGCCCGCCCCGCCGACCGGCACGCGGTCGAGCACGTGGCGGCCGCCGCCGGGGTGGCGTTTACCGGGCTGTGGCTGGAGGCGCCCGAACCCGTGCTGAGCTTGCGAGTTGAGACGCGCGGCCCCGATGCGTCGGATGCCGGGATCGACGAAGTCCGCCGGCAACTCGCCGTGCCGGTTGATTCCCTCAACTGGCACCGACTCGACGCGTCGGGTTCGCGCCAGCGTGTTTGCGACGAGGCCGCCAAGCTGGTCTCAGCCTGAATACGTCAGTCACCGGCTGGCATATCAATTGCTGTGCTTACCGGCAGCGGTGGACCCGAAACCTGGAGGCCGTCGTGGCACAGCACACATTGATCGATCGCTCGCGCTCGCGTCCGCTGACCTCGAGGGCTAGCCGGCGGGTGAGTAGCTGGGACCGCTGGGCGGCCGGCCATCTGCAGCGTTCGATTCAGGCCGCGGGCGTGCGCGTGGAGTTGTGGGATGGCAGCTCGTTATATGACGGCAGCGCCCCTGCCGTCGGCGACCTCGTGTTCCACGACCGTCTCGCCCTGGTGGGGCTAATCGTCAACCCCGAGTTGTATTTCGGCGAGGCCTACATGGCGGGCCGCCTCGACGTGCGCGGCCGGCTCGAGGCGGTGGTCGAGGCGCTGTCGCGGCTGCCGGCGCCGGTCACCACCTGGCATCACCGCCTGGCGGCGGCGCTGGCCCTTCCCAACTCGCTGGCCGGTTCGCGCAACAACGTCCACCAGCACTACGACCTGGGCAACGATTTCTACGCGCTGTGGCTCGATGCCGAGTTGCTCTACACATGCGCGTACTTTGCGTCTCCGGACCAGACGCTGGAGCAGGCGCAAACGGCAAAACTCGAGTTGGTCTGCCGCAAGCTGCAGTTGCGGCCCGGTGAGCTGGTCGTCGAAGCCGGCTGCGGCTGGGGCGCGCTGGCGTTGTACATGGCGCGCCAGTACGGCGTGAGCGTCAAGGCCTTCAACATTTCCCGCGAGCAGATCGCGTTTGCGCGCGATCGGGCCAGGCGCGAGGGGCTGGCCGGCCAGGTCGAATTCATCGAAGACGACTATCGCAACGTCGGCGGCCGGTGCGACGCGTTTGCGTCGATTGGCATGCTCGAGCACGTCGGCCTGCGGCACTTCCATTCTCTCGCCACGGTGCTGAAACGAGTGGTGCGGCGCGACGGCGGCCGCGGGCTGCTGCATTTCATCGGCCGCGACGCATCACGTCCGCTGAACCCGTGGATTCGCCGCCGCATCTTCCCCGGCGCCTACCCGCCGACGCTGGCCGAGGTGACGACCGGCGTGCTCGCGCCCGCCGGCATGTCGGTGGTGGATGTCGAGAACCTCCGGCTGCACTACGCGCGTACCCTGTCGCACTGGGCCGACCGCTTCGCCACGGCCAGGAACCAGGTCCGCGCGCAATACGGCGACGAGTTCCCGCGGGCGTGGGAGCTCTACCTCGCCGGATCGCAGGCGGCATTCGCGGCCGGGTGGATGCAGTTGTTCCAAATCGTGTTCGCCCCGCGCGAGTCGGCGCCGCCGTCGTGGACGCGGCCGCGTCCACCCGAGGTGACGCCATGATTCGCGTCGATGCGCTCGTCGTCGGCGGCGGCCCGGCCGGGTCCACCTGCGCCAGGGCCCTGCGCGAGGCGGGGTGGGACGTGCTGATCGTGGATCGCGCCCGGTTCCCGCGCGACAAGGTGTGCGCCGGCTGGCTGACGCCTGGTGTGTTCACCATGCTGGAAGTGACGCCCGAGGACTACCAGGCCGCGGGCCTGACCCTGCAGCGCGTGTCGCGATTTCGCACCGGCGTGCTGGGCGACCCCATGGTGGAGACGGCCTACCCTGGCGTTGTCAGCTACGGCATCCAGCGGCGCGAGTTCGACCACTTCCTGCTGCGCCGCGCCGGTGTTCGCGTGCACGAGGAAGTACCGGTGGAGACGTTGCGCCACACCGGCTCGACCTGGATCGTCAACGACAGCATCGAGGCGCCGGTGGTGGTGGGCGCGGGCGGGCACTTCTGCCCGGTCGCGCGGCACCTTCGGGGTGGCGGCGCCGATACCTTGCATCCGGTGGGCCAACGGCGATTCGTTCGACCTGCTCGGCCTTCGCGACTTGCCCGTGGAGGACGAGCCGGCCCTGGACCAGCCGGCCGATCGCCCGCCGCCGCAGGGCTGGCGCCAGATCCTCGGATGGTCGGGCAAGTCGGCGCCAGTGGCCGTGCTGCTGCTGGCGGGCATGGGGCTTGGCCCTCAGGGCATCAGCCTGCTGCCGCCGTCCATGCCGCTGCTTGATCCGGCGGTGCCGGTGGCGCTGGCCGCGCTCGGCGTGCTGGTGGGCCTTGGCCTGGGCGATCGGCGGCCGGGCGAGCGACGGCTGTTCGCTGCCGCCGGCCTGCATTCGCTGATGACCATGCTGCTCGTCGCGGGCGGAGTCGCGGCGTTCGCCTGGCTGGCGTGGCCGCTCGAGCCGCGCGTGTTCTGGACCCTCGTCATGGTGACAGGCATCTGCGCGGCGACCTCGTTGACGCTGCCCTCGGGCGAACCGCTGGAGCCACGCCCGCCGGCGACCCGCATCCAGGAATTCGGCGTGCTGCTCCCGATTGCCGCCGGCGGACTGGCGCTGGCCTGGATTCGCAACGGGAGCCTGCCCGGAACGCTCTCACTGGTCGCCCTGTCGTCCGGCATCACCGTGATGCTCGCCGCCGCGGCGTGGTTGCTGCTGACGAAGGCCTCCACCGAAACCGAGGAGCGCGTGTTTGCGGTCTCGGCACTGCTGCTCGTCGGCGGCGTGGCCGACGCGCTGTCGTTGTCGGCGCTCTTCAGCGGCCTTGCCGCCGGCGTGTTCTGGCGGCTGGCCGGCCGCAAGCCGCGCGAGACCATCCGCCGGGACGTGTTGTTCGTGCAGCATCCGCTGCTGGTGCTGGTGTTGTTGCTGGCGGGGGCGCGCGCCGAGTTGTCGCCGGCGGCCTGGGCCCTCGGTGCCGGCTACCTCGCCGTCCGCGTCGTCGCCCAGTTCGCCGCGGGCGCCCTGGCGCAGCGGGCGGGCGGGGTGACCGGGCCGGCCGGCCTCGGGCTTCAGCTGCTGCCGCCGGGAGTGTTCGGCGTGGCGTTCGCGTTGAACGCCGTCAGCGTGATCGGCGCCGACGCGTCGCTGGCGCACGCGGTGGTGGTCATCGGCACGATTGGTTCTGAACTGGTGGCGGTGGCCATGCGGGCGCGGAGGTCCGCGTGACGCGGCTGCTCGCCCTGGCACTCGCCATCGCGGCCATGATCGCGGTGCGCGAACTCGGCGGCGGGCAGACCGCCGCCGCGACTCCGCTGGCGCTGGGGTTTGCCCTGACCGGCGCGCTCATCACCGGCGAGGTGCTGCGCCGGTTCCGGCTGCCGCGCCTGACCGGCTACCTGCTGTTCGGCATCGTCGTGGGGCCGTACGTCAGCAACCTGATCACCGCGCCGATGGCGGCACAACTGCAGGTGTTCACCGGCATCGCGACAACGCTGATTGCGCTGATTGCCGGCCTTACGCTGAGCGTCGAGCGGCTGGGGTCGCGCATCGGCGCCATCGTGCAGATGACCTTGACCACGCTGGCCGTGGCCATGGCCGGCCTGGCGGTGGTGGGCTGGCTGGTATGGCGGTGGCTGCCGGTGGCGCCCTATGCCTCCGGTCTCGAGCTGCTGGCGATGCTCGCCCTGATGTCGGTGATCGTCGTGTCGTTCTCGCCGACGATGACGGCCGCGGTCGTGGCCGACTCCGGCGCCCGCGGCCGCATGAGCGACGCGGTGCTGGCCATGGTCGTGCTCGCCGACCTGGTGCTGCTGGTCGTGTTCGCTGTCTCGATGCAGCTGGCGCGGGTGGTCTTTGACGGCGGCGGCTGGCAGGGCGCCGAGGTGTTGTCGCGCCTGGCCTGGGAGATCGGCGGCGCGGTGGCGTTCGGCGTCCTGGTGGGCGTCCTGTTCGCGCTCTACCTTCGCTACATCGGCCGCGAGATTACGCTGGTGCTGCTCGCGGTGTGCGCCGTGCTCAGCCAGGCCGGGTCGACGCAACAACTGCAGCCGCTGCTGGCCGCCGTCGCCGCCGGCATCGTGATCGAGAACCTCGCGGTGGCGCAAGGCGACACGCTGCGCGCGGCCGTGCGCCGAGGCGCGCCGCCGGTGCTGGTGGTGTTCTTCGTCGCGGTGGGGGCGTCGCTGCGGCTCGATGCCCTGGCCGTGATCGGCGTGAGCGCGGCCGCGCTGGCGGCGGTCCGCGGCGGCTTCATCCGGCTGGGCGCCGCCGCCGGCGCCAGGGTCTCGGGCCTGCCCGGACCGATCCGCAAGTACGCCTGGACCGGCCTGGTCTCGCAGGCCGGCATCACGCTCGGGTTTGCCTCGGTGATTGCCGCCGAGTTCCCGGGATGGGGCAATCAGCTGCAGCTGCTGCTGGCGGCCTCGATTGCGATCAACGAGCTGGCCGGGCCGCTGCTGTTTCGACGTGGCCTGACGAGGGCCGGCGAACTGGACGCCGGCGCGCCGCGGCCGCTCATGGTCGTGTCGAACCGCGAGCCCTACCTCCACAACCAGGCGGCCGACGGTCGCATCACCGTCAGCGCCGCGACCGGCGGCGTGGCCGTGGCCCTTGACGCGCTGATGCGCGAGCGCGGGGGCGTGTGGATTGCCCACGGCGCGGGCTCGGCCGATCGTCTCGTCGTGGATGCGGCCGACAAGGTCGCGGTCCCGCCCGAGAGTCCCTCCTACACGCTGCGCCGGTTGTGGCTCGAGGAGCCGGCGTTTTCGGCGTACTACGGCGGCTTTGCCAACGAAGGCTTGTGGCCGTTGTGCCACGTCGTCGATGTCCGGCCGAAGTTCCGCAGCGAAGACTGGGAGGCCTACCGCGACATCAACACGCGCTTTGCGAAGGCGATCGACGTGGAGTTGGGGGCGGCCGAATCGCCGGTCTTCATCCAGGACTATCACCTGGCGCTAGTCGCGCCGGCCTTGCGGGCGCTCAGGCCCAACACCCGGACGGCCCTCTTCTGGCACATCCCGTGGCCGTATCCCGACCGGCTGCGGATCTGCCCGTGGCGGCGTGACCTGGTGGCCGGCCTGCTCGCGAACGATCTGCTGGCGTTCCAGGTGGAGCGCGACCGCGGCAACTTCCTGCTGGCGGCCGAGGAAGAGCTGGGCGCCGAGGTGGAACTGGAATCGTCGCGCGTGCGGTTCAACGGGCGGCTCACCACCGTGGTGTCGGTCCCCATTGGCGTGGACTACGACCGCATCCAGGGCTTTGCCGCTGACGCCAAGCTGGCGCAAGAGCAGGTGCGCCTGGCCGAGCTGCTCAACCTGCGCGCCGACATCATCGGCCTTGGCGTGGATCGGCTCGACTACACCAAGGGGATTCCCGAGCGGCTGAGCGCCATCGACGCGCTGATGGCGAAGCGCCCCGACCTGCGCGGCCGTGTCACGTTCGTGCAGATCGGCGTGCCGTCACGCTCGGATCTCGAGAGCTACTCGGCGATCGAGGCGGAGATCGGCCAGCGGGTCGCCGAGCTGAACGCCCGCTATGCGGTGCGGGGGCGCGCGCCGGTGGTGACGTACTACACGACGCCGCTCGGCGCCTTCAGCCTCGTCGCGCTCTACCGTCTCGCGCACTTCTGCATTGTCAGCTCGCTGCACGACGGCATGAACCTGGTGGCCAAGGAATTCGTGGCCGCCCGCGACGATGAACAGGGCGTGCTGGTGTTGAGCGCGCTGGCGGGCGCGGCGCAGGAGCTCGAGGACGCCGTCATCATCAATCCCTACGACATCAGCGCCTTTGCCGCGGCGCTGGAGCAGGCGATTGAGATGCCCGCCGACGAGCAGGCCCGCCGCATGCGGGCCATGCGGAAGGTGGTGGCCGGCCGGAACGTCTTCAACTGGGCCTCCGACATCCTCGAAGGCCTCGAGAGCATCTGGACCAAGCCGCTGCTGTACTCGGTGCGCGGCTGGGAAGATACCTCGGTCTGAACTCCGCCGCTCATCTCCTCCTCAGCCGGTCCGTCGTTCGAGCGATCGCGCCGGATCGACGGTTGGTTGGGGTTTGCGCGGCCGTCACAATCGACTGAGGTCGTGGCATGCTGGAGGCATGAGCACGTTTGACGAGACCCGCGAATTTGATCCCCTCACCCAGGCCTACAACGCCTTGCCGTTTACGGCCAAGGTCGCCAGGCTGGGATACCAGCGGGTGGGGTTCACGAATGACGACGATGGGCAGTCGTATACGTTGCACCTGGCCGATGGCCAGGTCACCAAGGTGGTGAAAGGGCTGGAGGCGCCGGACTTCGTCGCGTCCGGGTCGATGTCCCGCATCGAGCAGCTCGCACTGTCGAAGAACTACAGCGCGCTGCTGTCGGCGGTCAGCGTTCCCATGGCCGTCAAGATGAAGGCCTTCACGTTGCTGATGTGAAGGCCTTCGACGGGGTTACTTCACGGAGTACTTGGTGAACGCGCCGCCGGCCTGGCGAATCGAGTTCGGCCCTTCCGCGGCGTAGATGTTGCCGTCGGCGTCCACCGCGACGCCTTCGCCGGCGGTGCCCTGGTAGACGCGGTCTTCGCGTTCGAACGGGCCCACGAAGCCCGTGATGCGATCCTCGTCGAGCGGACCGATGCGCACGCCGTTGCGCCAGTTCGGATGATTGAGCGGACCCGACTCCGAGTCGATGGCGTAGACCGTGTTGTTCTTGATGAAGAAGCCGCTGATCCGGCCGTAGGTGTAGCGCGACTCGAGGTACTTGCCGTCCTGGTCGAAGATCTCGAGGCGATGGTTGCCGCGATCCGCCACCCACAGGCGGCCCCTGGCATCGAACATCAAGGCATGCGGCGTGCGGAACTCGCCGTGCTTCACGCCGATCGTGCCCCACGACTTGACGAACTTGCCGTCGGGCGAGAACTTGCTGATCCGCGAGGTGGCGCCGCGCTTGAGGCCCTCGGCGATCGCGGCGGCCGTCGTCATGCCCTGCGCATCGTGGCCGTCCGACACGTAGATGCTGCCGTCGGGTCCGGTGACGACGTCGTTTGGTTGGTTGAACTGGCCGTCGGCGCTGCCCGGCTTGCCGGCGACGCCCAGGCTCAAGAGCTTCTCGCCCCGTGGGCTGAACTTGTGGACCTGCTGACCCTTGGTGCCGGCCTGGTTGTTGGCAAAGTCGGCAATCCACACGTTGCCGTCCTTGTCGACGTGAATGCCGTGCGGCGTCACCATCACGCCCTTGCCGATGTTGGCGAGCACCTTGCCGGTGTGGCGATCGAACTTGAACACCGGGTCCACCGGGTTGTTGTCGCAGTCGACGGGCCCGCCGCCGGCCGTGCCCGCGCCGCAGCGCTCGTAGGCCCAGATGTGGCCGTCCTTGGGATCGATGTCGATGCCGGCCGACGTGCCCCACGTGCGTCCCGCTGGGAGCTCGCCCCAGTTCTGGGTCACCTTGGGCGCCGGATTGGGCAGCCCCTCACCGGTGATGAAGTTGGCGACCTTCGCCGCGCCCGGCCTGGCCTGGGCGTGCGTCTCGGTGTCCTGGGTCACCATGAACATGGCGGCGCCGGCCGCGAGGGCAAATCCGAGTACTCGTGACAGTGACATGGCAGCTCCTTGGTTCGGACCGTTAGTAGAGCCGAGATCCATGTCCCGCCGCAAGCGCCGAACCTGGAGCGCCGCGCCGGCAGGGCTGGCTAGCGATCGTCGCCGAAGGACATGACGCGGAAGCTCCGTTGCACGGTCGTGCGCTCGCCCTTGTCATTGATGAGCACCGCGATCACGGTGTACTCGCCGCTCGGAAGGTTGTGGAGCGGCAATTCGAACACTCGCGGCGCGCGCTCCCCATCCATCTCGGTCTGGCTGGACCGGAAGAACTCGCCCGAATCGGCCTGGATCCCGATGACGCGGTTGCTGGCGTCGGGTGACACGACGGCGCGAATGGTCAGGCCCTCGCGCGTGTTGATCACCTCGCGCGACACCCGCAGCGTGAGCTTCTCGCTCGCCGTCAGGGGCGAGATGGATGCGCCAACGACCAGACCGATCAGCAGCAGACGAAGCGTATGTGCCGGCATGACGAGCTCCTGGCGCCGCCAGAAGCAAATCCAATGCCGATGGCTCGACCAGGCGTTTGCAGGGATTACGGCCTGGTTCGGGCGCCGATTCCTTCGACCGATGCCGGAATTTCACCGCCTGATGGCGGCGCGTGCCGGACGGTGCCTGCTTCCGCGACATCTTGGCGCCGAGCGAGATGGCCATGGATCGTGCCGGCGGTCTCGAACCCGACGGGCGGGGCTGCCGAGTAGCGAAGGATGTGCGACGCCTTGAGCGCGAGCACCGAGTTGATGGCGACCGAGAGCGCCACGGTCTGGTCGTGCTTCCAGGCGTCGGCGTCCGCCAACGTCAAGACGTCGCGCGGTTCGTACTTGAATTCGGCCGTTGGCGAAATCTGGATCGGACAGCGCCCCGCGGTGAGCGTGCGCACCCACGGCCGCGGCGTGCGCCGCCGCCATCGATCGGCGTGGAGAGTTGGTCGTGAAGTGCTTCGAGGCCACGCCTCGCTGGGCGCCAGTTCCGCGATTGCTGCGGCTGCCTACTTGATGGTGCCGGCGGGAAGGCCCGATTCGACGATTCGCTTCGTCGTCTCGTGGCGATACGCGAACATGCGCGCGATCTGCCGCTCGATGAATCGGCCCGCCACCCACTGGCCCAGCGCGCCGAGCGGCGGCGCGTAGTCCACTTCATCCCGCAGGATCGTTCCGCCCGCCCCGTCGTCGAGAAACTCGTGACGGTGTTCCCACATGGCGAACGGGCCCGATGCCTGGCGATCGGCAAACAGATGTGGCGGCGCATAGGCCGTGTGAACGGCCACCCAGCGCACCGGGATGATGCCCGCAATGCGGCCCTTGAGAACCACGCGGCTTCCCGGCACGAGCGAACCGCTCGACTCGGCCACCCGCATGCGTTCCCACGGGGGAATCAGCGAGGTGAGCGCTTGCGGGCTCTCGTGGAACGCAAATACCTGTGCCGGAGGCGCGGCAATCCGCGTCTCCTTGATGAACCGTTTCATGGCTGAATCGACACGCCTTTCCAGAACGCCACCCGGCCGGTGATCTGCGCGGCCTCGGGTTTCGGCGTGGCGTAGTACCACGCGGCGTCGGGGTTGTCGTGCCCGTTGACGGTGACGGTGTAGTACGAGGCCAGTCCCTTCCACCCGCAGGTCGTCGTGGTGACGCTCGGCCGGATGTGGGCGGCCTTGACCGCCTCGGCGGGGAAGTAGTGATTACCCTCGACGACCACGGTGTCGTCGCTTTCGGCGATGATGGTGTCCTTCCAGACGGCTTTCATGTCGGGTTTGACGCCGGCCCGAGGCCGGATGGTTCGTCTCGGCGCGTCAGGGCGCCGGCGAAGGGAGCAAGCGAGGCGGCCTCGCGGCGCTCTTGAGCCCGCCCACCTCCGGCGGAATTTCCGCACCGCCTTCCCGAAGGACCCACGGGCGGGCGGTATTGCTCAGGAATTCAGCGGCCCGGTTGATGGTGCGGACCTTGCTTTCAGCTGGCTCAGGCGCCGCATGCGAAAACTCCTGCTCCCGCTGCTGGTGTTGGCCATCATGGCGGGCAGCCCCGTGACGGCCCGGGCGCAAGGCAGCGATGTGTAAAGGCCCAACAACTGGAAGAGCGGTTGAACTTCGAACTGGAGGACCTGTGAGCGTGCCACAAGCATTGGGTTTTGAAGTCGAACTGCCGATGCCCTTCGAGGCAGCAATTGCCCGCGTGAAAGACGCCCTCAAGCACGAAGGGTTCGGCGTGCTCACAGAAATCGATCTCCGGGCCGCCTTCCAGGAAAAACTGGGCAAGGAGTTCCGGCCTTACGTCATCCTGGGCGCCTGCAATCCGCCGCTCGCATTCGCGGCCGTGACGAAAGATCCGTCGGTCGGACTGCTCCTGCCGTGCAACGTGACGGTGGAAGCAGCCGGCGACTTGCGGACCATTGTGCGCCTGACCGACCCCGCCGTGCTCTTGGGAAGCCTGGCCGCACGGCTCGGCCCGCACCTGGCCGAGGTCGCCGCCGACGCCCGCGCGCGCATGGTGCGTGCGGCTGCCGCGCTGGAGCGCCCGGGCCTCAGCGTTTAGGAGGCAGTATCCCGACCCGCGAAGGGGCCGATCAACGCCGGTTGTCTCCACCTTAGGGCAACCCCGAAAGGTGGCCCGCCAGCTTAGCCGCGCATCGCGCGTTCGTGCACGAGCTGGAGCGCCTGCCAGCCGGCCGAGACGGCGCCCTCCTGCCAGTCCGGTTCGGAATGCGGCGTCACGGCCGCCGAGCCGATCAGGATGCGGTTGTCGACCTTCGACAGCTGCTGTCGGCGCGCCTCGTTGCGGCCGGTGGCGTAGCCGCCCAGGTTGTAGGGCACCTTCTTCCACCACACCGCATATGCGCTCTGGAACTCGGCGCGGATCTGCGGATGCACCTTGGTGGCGTGCGTCAGCACGTGCTCGATGCGCGCGGCGACCGGCTGGTCGAGCAGGGTGCCGATCGGCCCGTTGGCATACAGGCCGAGCAGCACGCCCTTCTTCGTCCAGTAGTCGTTCGACGGGTACGAGAACTCGCCGAGCGGCAGGTTCGAATACAGGTGGCCGCCGTAGATGCCATCGTCTTCTTCCCAGAAGCGGCGTTTCATGGCCAGGCCGACCTTGGCGCTGTTGCTGTACGGCACGGCCTTGATCGCGTTCATCATCTCGGCCGACACGTTGATGTCGAGGCCGGCGACGATGTTCAGCGGCATCGAGACGACGACGAAGTCGGCGCTGGTTTCGACTTTCTTGCCGCTCTTGGTGTCGAGGTAGACCACCTTCACGCCGGTGTCGCTCTGGTGCACCGACTGGATCTCGGCGTTGAAGGTGATCCGCTTGGGCCCGATCGCGCGCTGGAAGCCCTTCGAGATTTGATCCATGCCGCCGATCGGCTGGAACATGGGCGCCGCGGTGGTGCCTTCGATGGCCGGCACCGAGCGCAGGCGGTTGCCGAACCCGGCCTGCAGCAGCTGCGCCAGTTGATAGGGGTCGCCCTCGCCGCGGTTGGCAAACGCCTTGTAGGTGCGGGTCGTCGAGTCGAGGTAGCCCTGGCTCACCAGGTAGCTGGTGAGCCGCTTCTGATCGTCGGCCGTGAGCGCCAGGTCGAGCTTCTGCTGA
>Ga0209770_10000431_pt1 | contig 23312 bp, 34 predicted proteins | sample LauGreSu1BDMLBDD_2_FD_187572 | JGI IMG/M metagenome (GOLD analysis project Ga0209770, IMG submission 187572) | Freshwater lake microbial communities from Lake Michigan, USA - Su13.BD.MLB.DD (SPAdes) (version 2) | ecosystem: Environmental > Aquatic > Freshwater > Lake | place: Lake Michigan, USA...
AACGAACACGATGCCATCGCAAGGATCAAGAGACTGTCTCACAGCATCAACTGTGCCGATGAGATCGCAGAAGTGATTGAGCGGCTAATCAAAGAGCGCGACGAGGCGAGGCGTTCTTGCTGTGAGTTCGCAGCGATGGTTGATTCAGCTGATACCGTTGTGATGTATGTGGACAGCAATCGTTTCCATGAGATCGCCATGAAGTACATGAAAGACCGTGGCTGGGATTGCTTCAAGGAGGGCGGCAAGTGAACAGAGAACGCTACATGGAACTTGACCGCAGCGGAGAAGGACTCACCAAAGAGGAGTGGGAAGCCGGATGGCATTGGTGTAACGAGTGGGACGGGATGCTTGTTGGACCCGATACGGACGAGGCTCTTGTCTGCTCCTGCGATCACCCCGCCATCGAAGCGTGGAAACAATCCGGTGCTGGCAAAAAGTTGCAAGAGGAACTTGATAAGCGGTCTGAAGAAATTAATCAGCAAAATTTTTTAATGGAAGATGACAAATGAATGTGGGCATGGAATATGAAGACATTCTTATGCGAAACCAAGAGTTGAGGATGCTCGTTGAACAGCTGACTGCTCAGCGCAATGAAGCACGAAAAGAAGTATGTCTTTGGCAAGGACTGGATACAGGAAAAAAGTCAGAAGAGGTTGCTAAAGTTCGTGGCTGGGACTGCTTTGAACAGCCAAAAACAAACGAGCAGAAGGCAATGGACAGACTCGCACAACTTGATGAAGAAATGGGATTGAATTAAAATGGGATACGCAGTTTCAACGATCTATGATGTCGGACAGAAGTTTGCTTCGTCCATCGACCAAGGCTCCATGTACATGGAGGTGTCGTACACCAACCCCTTGAAGTTTGATCCCACGCTGACGATTGCGGAGCCTCGCTCCGAAGCAATCGTGGAGCCTACGGTGTCGAACTATGTCGTAGCCACTCGCCCATTCTTCATGGGTTCGTTTGATGGCTTTTGGGTTCACAAGGTCTACAACAACGGCAACCTTGTGATGACCGTGCAGACCGTCGATCAGGATATGTTCATCCCCGTGCAGCATGACCGCGTTGAGAGCGTGTCGATGGGCTACATGGAGAGCATTCCCTATGATGGCCCCGTGCGTCCTCCTGTGCCTGCTCCGGGTGCAAGTGCTATGCTTGGACTTGCTGCTCTGTTTGCCATCGGGCGCAGACGCTTCAGTTAAATAGTACAGATGCACTACACAACAGTCTTTCTGTCAGACTTTCACCTTGCCTCCAAGAAGGCAAAACACAAGCCTCTCATAGACTTCCTGAAGTCCAATACCTTTGATAACATCTACTTGGTAGGTGACATCATCGACATTTGGAGATTCAAGGATGCATTTTCCATGCGCCATGAGAAGCAGATTGGACAGGTTGAAGTCGTGGAAAGGCTGTTGAAACTTTCTCGCAAGGGAACCAAGGTTCATTACATCTATGGAAACCATGACGAGTTCATGGCAAAGTTCATAGGGCATGAAATATTTGGAAATATTTCTCTGTACGAGAGAATGGACTACAGCACCAAGACCGGAAAGAAGTTTCTTGTTCTTCACGGACATCAATTTGATCTCGTCACGAAGTATCCCATAAGTTCTTCAATCTACAAACTTGGAGACATCGGGTATGAGATCATGCTTGATCTCAACGACATCTTCAATTGGTGCCGCAGAGTCTTGGGAATGCGATACTGGTCTTTGTCGAAGTACGTGAAGATCAAGGTCAAGAGAGCAGCACAGTTCATCGAAAGCTTTGAAGAGGTCATATGCAGATATGCAAAGGACAAGAAGTATGATGGAGTGATCTGCGGGCATCTTCACAACCCGAAGATCACGGAAGTCAACGGAACGGTCTACGCAAACTGCGGCTGCTGGACAGAGAAGGATAACTGCACGTTTCTTTATGAAGACGATTCGGGTGAGTTGAGGATCGGAACTTATGCAACAGAGTGAATGGAAAGATCCCAATTACCGACCCACGAAGTTTTTTGATCCGTTTGTGGTGTTTCTTTGTGTTTGTTTCTTGCTTCCGATCATATGTTATGGTATATTTGTAGGGTACTGCAAACGACTTTTCACCAAAAAGAAAAAGCCAAGAAAAACCTGTACAAACTCTGGCGAACAGTAATAATTACAGATGACCATGCTTAAAGCAGATTATCCTCAGTTCAAGCCCAAGCGCGAGATGAATGGCATTCTCATTTATGAATTTGCCAAGCTCAAATATTATCTCGGCAAGAGTGACGATGATGGGTTTGGTGGAGCCAGTTGCATTTTCCTTGAGAACAACGCATCAATCAATGTCAAAGACCAGTTTGGCTTGAAAGTGTTTTGGAGCGAGAAGGAAGCCAAGAACGCTTGGATTCGTCAGAAGAAAGCGGCCAAGATAGGACTGGCTCCTCCCGTTGGAAAGAGGATCGTGCTTGTCGATAAGTATGGACAGGCCGAGAGATGGGGATACCAAACTTGTTGTGCAGACATGGTCAAGTCAATAAAAAACTTGGAAAAAGTTTGCAAAGCAATGAAGATCATTCTCTCTAAGATAATTGTTCCTACTGACGATCTTCCTACGCAGTATGCCACCGATCTTCCGTGTGTCATGGGAGGCGATCTGCACTGCGACAACATCGGAATTTGGTGTGGAAGATATGTTTGTATAGACTTTGGGCACCACACAATCATTCACAAGAGTGGACGCGCTCTGCGCGGCAGACCTTGGACAGCATTCGGTGAGTGAAGGAAAAATAACATTTTATTGGTTTGCTTTGTTTACTTTTATGCCCATAATATCAATGGGTGTCGCTGAGATCTTGATTTATATTCACAACAAAAGAAAGGAATATTGAAATGACTAAGAAGATTGCACCGAAGAAGGTTGAAACTAAGACGCTGAACATTCTCCCTGTCAAGGGATTCCTCGGACTGCTTGCTGATGCTGCCGTGGTGACCACGCTTATTACGGCTACCATTTCTCTGTTGCTTTTGTGTCTTACTATGGCACAAAAAATTACCATTACGGTTGGTAAGTAATTCATATATAAATAAACCGTACAGGCATTAACTCAGCTTGGTAGAGTGCTTGCTTTGGGAGCAAGATGTCGTTGGTTCAAATCCAGCATGCCTGATTGCTTGACTTTACACTAGGATGGAGTACAATAAACATATGAAAACTCTTTTGAACAAGTTAATGATGCCGTTCGCAATTCTGATCCTCATCAATATGGTTGGCCTTTTGTTCCACAAGAACTACGAAGGCGCAGTAATGGGAAGCATCATCGGAATGCTTGTTGGATTTCTGATTCTTGAGATCCGCGCAAAGTTTGAATAACGGATAGTAGTTTTCCCCGGCCCTTTCGTCTAGTCGGTCTAGGACACGGCCCTTTCAAGGCCATAACATGGGTTCGAATCCCGTAAGGGTCATTATGACGCTTCCGCACGAAGAATACAATAGTCTTGTAAATGCAAAACAGTTCTTATTTGATCTTTTGGATCCAAAGCTAACACCCGGAGTTCCAAAGGCAATTAGAGAACGCGCAAGAGCAGTTTTAAAACATTATCCTTTTGATATGACTCTAAAAGAACTCTACAAAGATAGCATGCATCATCCTGACCGTGGAATATATGGTTGGGGAAAAGGAAAAGACGAATGAATCCAAAAGAAATCATTGAAGTAAACGATGAGATTGATGTGTTGGTTGCCAAGTATCCTGTTGTATTCAAGAACATGGATAAGTCCACATACTATTCTCTTCCAGCAGGTTGGGTTTCCAGAGTTGATAAACTCTGCGCAGATCTGACTGTTCTTATTGAAGAGCACCTAAAAAACAATACTTACAATCCTGATGAGTATCCGTTTAGTGTTCTTCAAATTAAAGAAAAGTTTGGTGGACTTCGATTCTACTTTACTTCCTTTTGCGAAGATCATGAGTTCCACAAAGAACTGTGCAAGTTGGTAGATAAAGCAGAAGATGATACATATTCCATTTGTGAAGTAACTGGAAATCCCGGAAAACTTTGCAAACTTGGAAGCCAGTATCATACCTTCTGTGAAGAAATCAGAATTGCCAATGGATTTAAGGTAGTTGGAAATGGAAACTCGTAACATTATTGACCATTATCACTATTGGAATGATGATGCTATCAGAGCAGATTTGGACGAAAAGCGTTTTAATTATTCAGTTGTCTGTTGCAACATTGGCAATGATTTTAATATTGCAACCGTTATTCGTAACGCTAATGCATTTCTTGCGAAAGAAGTTTTAATTTATGGGCATAAAAAATACGACAGGCGGGGGACTGTTGGAACTCATAACTACACCAATTTTCGTCATGTACGCGATATTGATTCTCTTTCCGTTTTTTTGGATATGCACTCTTCTGGATATGGTGATAAATCCGGAGGAAAAAAAGTCAGAGTAATTGGTATCGATAATGTTCCTGAAGCAAAAGATGTCAATGCTTATACCTTTGATCCTAATATTCATTATATTATGGTTTTTGGGCAGGAACAAATTGGCATTCCTTCAGACGTTCTAAGTATGTGTGATGATGTTCTGTATATTCCTCAGTATGGTTCTGTTCGCAGCATCAATGTTGGTTGTGCAAGTTCAATCATAATGAATCAGTATTGTTCGCAAATTCACTCCTCGGTAGTGTAACGGTAGCACCAGAGACTTTGGATCTCTTTGTATAGGTTCGAATCCTATCTGAGGAATTAGGAGAATATTATGAAACCAGTTGGTAAATGGATATTGGCTAAGTCTTTGATCGGTGGTCAAAAGACTACTGATGCGGGAATAATCTACAACGAAAAGTCTACTTCAAAGATTATTCCTGCAAAGGTAACTGCTGTAGGTGACAAGCTTACAGAGGACATTCAGGTTGGAGATGTAGTTTGGTGGGATGTATCCAAGATAAAAGATGGATACGGTGATTGTCACGTAGTCCATCAAGATTGGGTTTCATTCGTAGAGAGATAAAAGAAACAACCCCGAACTTCTCGGGGTTGTCGGACCTGAGATGCTATCTCAAGTGGGGTTTATCTTTCTCTGCGGCCAGATTTTCCTAGGTCGTAGTCCGTTGGTGGGAGACTCTTTGGTCCCAATCCCAATCCTCTTTCTCTCGGGGTTTCTGATGGGGCTGGAAGGCCACCAACCATCTCTCCTCTTTGAGAGGCATCATGTAGCCAATCAGGATCTTTAGCTCTGCGTGAGAAGAAACCGGGCCCTTGTGCTGCACGTGCTGCTTCTGCAGCTTTTATTTTTGCTTGAGTTTCTGGGTGCTGACGAATCTTATCTTGCATGGCTAAGATTTTAGATTTCATTGCTCGGCCAGCCATAGTACCACTCCAGCGTGAATCTGAATCGCTTAGATCTGATTCTGCTTGATGGAATTGATCTTCCATTTTGTTCAATTGGGTTTCAAGATCTGACAAGCTATCTGGTCGTGTTGCAATCTTTTCATCTTTTGGTGATGTATCGTCTGCATCATTAAATTGTCCAACGACACCACCTTCATTCAATTTGCGAAGAGTCAATGCAAGACGGGCTCTCTTTCCAGTCTTACCACCCTTTTCAGCAGCCTTCTTGAGTTTTGAAACAGGAATGGTTTTGCCTTCCTTGGTCTTCATTGTCTTGCGAAGAGCGCCTTCTTTCTTGATGGCCTTTTGAATCCACTTCTTCTTCTCAAGAAGAACAGATTCATTTAACTCATAGTCTTCTCCTTCTACAAGGGCTTCAATCAGGGCTTCAGCAACATCTAGTTCCTCTGTTAGGGCTTCGATGCGCTGTACCAGTTCGTTTAATTGTTTAATATATGGATCCATTATTTGTCCTTATTTAATTTTGGGAAACCACCAAAAGTCAACGATTCAGATAGCTGAATTTTTGTTCCACTATCTTTCAGACCTTTAGTTGTATCTAATTTTTTTCCACCAATTACATTGGCGACATTCTCTACAAGTGGAGAATTCTTATTGATGGAATTGATCAAGCATCTGATACCGGGACTGTTGGAGGTATAATTTCCTCCAACACGGTCAAGAGCTTCTTCAATCTTTTTGCCCTTCTTCTTTGCGATAGCTTTCTTGATGGCCTTGTCTCTTGAACCAAAGTATTCCTCGGTTCCGGATTCAACCTCGCCATCACCATCATAATCCTTTGCTGCCTTTTTGGATTTCTTTAGTTCTTTTTCCAAAAGATCTATGCGTTGCAATAGATTTTCTAGGATTTCTTGATAATTTTTGTCGTCCATATTATTATTTAGAGTTTTTTAAGCTCAATCTTTCGTCTTGTTTTTGTCTAACATAATCATTAATTTTGTCAAAGTAACCCAAATTTCTGAGTTCCTTGAATACCAAATTTTCTACTGAAAACTCACCAGACTTTTTAAGTCCAGCAGATCTCATGTTTTTAAACTTCTTTTTCATTTTTTCAAAAGATTCATCGTTTGCATTTGAACTTATTAAATTTTCAATCTTTTGAATGTAATCCCCTACTTTTACTTGAATCTCTGGGTCATCAAGGTTTACTTCTTCGTGTCTTGGTTCATTTAACCATTCATCTCTGGTAAGGCTATATGAACCTTGATTTGCTGGAGTAGTATCAGAGATATCTTGGGCATAAATTTCTACATCATGATCAAAAATTTTAATATCGTGTGATTGTGCCCACAGTTGCTTTTTGTCTTTCAAGAATTCATCAAGGATATCTGGGCAATCTGCGATCTTATCTTTATCAACAAGAATGTGTAGATCTATGTCTGAGAATGGGGTGTAGTTATAGTTTGCGTTTCCACCAACCACAATAACATCTTCAATTGCATCTGCAGGAATTTTTGCAAATTTAGACCAAACATCCGCAATCTGTAAAAGTTTATTCTTTACATCTTCACGGAGTTTATTATTTTCCCAAAGCTTTGGGTTTAACTCATTGTGATATTGAAGAGTAAGGGCAGTAGATTCGTTGAAGTGTTCTTTGAAGGTTTTTCTTTCCTTCTTTGAAATTTCAACAGCAGCAAGTTGCTTTACAGCATCCTGCTTGGTTTCGTGTGTGCCAAGAATCTTCTTTCCAGAAGAATCTCTTACTTCCCATTTATCTCCGCGCTTTACGATCATGAAGATATTTATCCAATAAAAAACCCGGTTTTTCAGATGCGGGAAAACCGGGAAACCCCACTGCTTTAAGCAGCCATTGCTAATTCGTTAGCAATTATTTTTTGCAACTGTTTATTTACGACACTTGTTACCCGTGTCGGGTATCTCCTTCTTCATTACTTTGCGCCAATCTATTCCTTTCGACCCCGTGACCCGAAGCCTAGGACTTCGGGAAATGCCCCGCTGCTACGAGGACTTGGCTCGCCGTTTTCAGAGGATTGCAGATTCTCTGACTTAGGCTAATGGAGTCGGGGGGATTCGAACCCCCGTCTTGTACGCATTTCAATTCAATATCAACAATACCATTTTTATTTAGTGCGAGCTGAAGGATTCGAACCTTCGTAGACAAATGCCAGCAGATTTACAGTCTGCCCTCGTTGACCGCTTGAGTAAACTCGCTAAAAGCCACTTGTGGGATTTGAACCCGCAACCTATGCTTTACAAAAGCATTGCTCTACCGTTGAGCTAAAGTGGCAAAAACGGGCATTGAATCCTTTTTCCAAGGCCGATCAAGCCTTGGGAAGTATAATACTAGCCCTTCGCGTTCTTCTGAGGTATTCGCGCCCCACCTCTGATTGCTGCGGGGTATCAGTTATCCCTACGCAGCTTTATAGACCTTCAAATAGCGGATTTGGGAATTGCACCCAATTCTCCAGATTATGAGCCTAGCGAGTTTCTGTCTCTCTCATCCGCGATACAGCAATACTATATATCACAACACTGCAGAGTCAATTAATTGACTTGCTCTTTTTACAGGATATATTGTTGTCATGGATAAAAAGAAAAGAACCAAAACTGTTCCATACATTCTCAACGATTTTGATATGGTTGAATATCTTCTTTCAGATAATGATGAAACTTTCAATAAGTCTTTGGTTGAAATGCCATTTTCTTTACTTTTGCAAAATTATGCAGATTACTGTGAGGCAATTGGTTCATATGCTGGTAAAGGAAAGAAAGATGCTAAAGACAATGCTATGGATAAGCTTTATGAGCGAAAGCATATTCTTAATGATGAATTGAAGAAGATGATGTTTGATGCGCGAGAACAATGCAGCAGATCAGATTATCATTACGATAGAACAGCTGATGAATTGTGGGCTTTGAAAAACAAGAACAAAAAATAACAATGAACAATAAAGATCTTGAAGCTAAAATTTATGAATTTGGACAAGTAATGTATCGTTTGGGGCGCATGGAGACTGATGAAAAAGCCAGCACAAAGGAATACAACAAACTTTGTAAAGAGCGAGAGGATTTAACTAAAGAGTTTGATGAACACTTTAAATCCCCGAACATGAATAGAAAACTGGCAGGTGTGATGGGGTTAGTCTAAAGTATTCCCAAAAGTTGCTTTTATAACAGCGTCAATATTTTGAACTTTAGATCTACTCAAATAGTCCATAAGTTGTTTACGGACTTCTTTTTTCCAAGAAGCCAGACCATCCTTTGAAGCATCTTGAGATGCACCAAAAGTTGTTTCCACATTGTACACATTTCCTTCATTTATCTTGTTTGACTTCATTGTTTAACCTGCTATAATAGTTATATCGCGTATATGATGTAATGGCAGCATGTCAGATTTCCATTCTGACCGTCTGGGTTCGAATCCCTGTATACGCATTTATGCCAAGAATTCGTAAAACTTCTACCCAACCGAAGCGTAAGCCAAAGAAGCCTGAACCAATAGTGGAAAAGGTTTATCCAGAATATATTGAAAATTTTAAAAAGGAATTAAAGGAAAAAACTCCTTTTACTTTAAAAGTTGATCAGTATTCGAAAGATGCAGCATACCACATTGGTGTTCTGGCAAAGCAAGGAAGATCCCATAGATGTATTTGGATGGTTGGATTTGCTACTGGTCCAGAACATCTGAGTCCATTTTGGACATCTCAGGCATACAAAGAATGGACTCAAAATCATACCTAAATATTAGGTATGATCGTTGATTATAATTACAAACCTTATGTAGCAAACTTAACCGGAACGGGTGCTTTTAACTACACCCCACCATTTAAGAACAATAAAGGATTTATTCTTTTTGCAGGTCAAGATGCTGGGGGAGCAGTCTTACCAATAGTAAATTTTTATACTCCCTCTGGACAAACTGGTTCAATTGATTTGAACGATTTTACAAGTGGTAGTTTTAATGATCTATACATGCAATTTAATAAAAGAGAAACTACCACAGGAATTCGAACCAGTGACATTCTTCTTAGCCGAGCAAATACTAATGAAGCTGCATTTTTTCCGTTATCATACGAAAGTTTATCATTTGCTGCCCAGTCTGCGCCATTCCAAAGATCAACAGTAATAATAACTTTATACTAAAATGAGATTATATAAAAATTTAAAACCACTAGGATCTGGTGAAACTGCCGGAATAAATAATAAAGGAGTATTGATTTGCAATACTGAAACTTTAACCGGTACAGTATTATTGGAAGTTATAAATTGCGATAACAGCATTGCTGGTCTAACACTCACTATAGGTGCTGGCGCTTCTTCCCCGAATACTCACTTAGATCCAAATTATTTTCTTTTTCCGTTTACAGTGAAGCGTTGGACATCACTTGACTGGCCGATGAATGGGTATGAACTTTACTAAGAATAAATAATATTATGAGAACATTTAGAAAATTAAAATCTTTTGGAACTGCATCAACAGGGGCTACTGGCGGAAAAAACAATGAAGCCGTCATGTTTGTTTGTGGTGGTTCTGGAACCACTATTACAATTCAAAGCCTTGCACCAGACGGAAGCATCGCTTATGTTGGTCCTTTAACTTTAGCTGCCAATCAAAGTTTTATTTATCCTGCTTTTGTGTATGGATGGACTGCTGGAGCTAGCGTAACAGCATACGAATTATTCTAAAATGTCTTTAGAAAAACGCTGTCTTATAACAAACAGCGTTATTCCCAATAGTGCTTGGTATTGGTATTCATGGGAAATGGATGCCGCTATATCAGAAAAAGGTATGGTAGAAATAGAAATTCGCCGTCATGATCCTGACGACGAATTTGCTAAATTGTTATGGGAAGAATGGTCTTGGAGTTCCCAGATAGGTCACATAGACCTTTAACGCTTTCCGCGCATCATTCTGTCAACAATACCTTCAATTCCTTCTTGTTCGTCCTCTTGACGAGCGTAGTATTCGGCTTCTTGATCTTCTCTGTGTGCGGTTTCCTTATCCTCTTCTGTCTCGTAACCAGCTTCTGCTCTGGCTTGTCTTGCAAGCTTTGTTGGAGTGCGCATCAAGTTTGGATCAATTGGATTATCTTCGTCTTCAATGTTATTATCTTTGGCATCTGCTGCAACATCTAGGGCATCAACCTTGCCGTCACCAGTCATATCTACTTGTGTTGGCATTGCATCCTTGGCCTTCTTAGCAGCCAAAATTTCTGCATAAATTTGGGCAGATGTCTTCTTAACATCTCCAGCAAACTTTGGATCAATGTGTGGGCCCTTTGGTGGTCTTCCCGGACCATCGGTGCTGGTCATGAGTTCTTGGTGGGCTTTTTCCAAATCAGCCGGGTTTACCCCAACTGGCTTACCTTTTGCCAAGCTAGACTGCAATGACTCTTCAAGCATTGCTCTACCCTTAAAGTGAGCCTCTACAGATGCGGCCTTGAGGCTGTGAATCCACTGATAATAACCTTTATTATTCTTCATAAAATTATTTAGACTTGACATTGCTTCACTTTAAGGTATAATTAAATATTATGGAAGGTATACACGGAGCAGGTAAAGGTGACGCATATCGCCAAGTAAACTATGCAACTTATTGTAAAAATTGGGATAAAATTTTTGGAAAGAAAGAAGTCCCCAAAAAGAAAAAAAGGCTTGACAATAACAAGAAAAAGAAGTAATATACAATATGCCTAATTCAAAACAGCGTATTACAGCTCGTCGTCACAAGAAGCGCAAGGACCGTATTGCACGGAACCGCGCTAATAGCCTCATGGAGGCAAAAGTTGGTACACTTCGTGCGCTTGACGCGATTGGCCAACTCCCTAATTCTGTCAAGCAAAAGAGATTGCCTAATGGCTAAAACTGTTACCAATATGTCCTTATCTGATGTTAAGAGCAAATATGATAACATCGATTGTTTTTTCACTTACTACGATGGTGAAAAGTCTACGTTTGATTTCTATGGAACTAACGCTTCTGGGAATGAAGTTCGAATTTCCTTGGGTGGTTGCCCAGCGTGGATTCGTCATCTGTCATTTGGCCCAAACGACTCCTTAAATATCAGTGATGCTATTGAGCGTCATGTTCGTTACCTTTCCGTAACAGATAATCACGGTAAGGTAGTTTATGAACAATTCTTTGACACTAACTAAAATATATGAATAACTCAGACTATAACGATTTTAAAAATTGGCAAAATAATGGGGATGATGAAAACAATCCTCATAACCCACAAGGATTTTTTTACTATGGACCTGTTAATGACAAGTTCAAGAAGATGTGGGATCAGATCAACAACAACGAAGACTACATGGATTACATGAAAGATTATCTCAATATTGATGATATTCTCAAGGAGGTCATGAATCCAATGAGCAAGATGCCGAGACCAAATAAACGGAATCAAAAGCCAAAGACGACTAGTGTAAACTTTACACAAGACGAGTACATGAAGCTTATTGAGATTCGTGGCTACCTTGCAATTACCGAGCAGCATGCTCACGTAAAGGCATTGGATAAGGTTTTAAACCAAATCACCATGCTTCCCCCAAATGATCCAAGGAGAGCAAAGTGACTAACTACACTCCCGGTGAAGGTTATGATAAGGGATTCCAGTGCCGTATGAATGGCGGTCAAAAGCCTACACAGGCAGTTATGACATCAGATCCATACTGGCAGGAATATGCTACTGGTTGGAATGATGCTGACACAAAGATTATCAACGAAGCAAGAGAACGAAATTCTTGCACTAAGCCAAAGTGCTGTAAAAACAAAAACTTTATTCAAGATTAACATTTAATCAACTCTTCTCAAATAATCTTTAAGATGGGATTGCAGTCTCCGGAAAATTTTTCCGGAGACTAATCTTTCCATAGAAGAAACAATTTCATCTTTTGATGTATTAAATGAACCTCTTTGTAATTGTTGCGCCACTTCCTCTACAGATGGTTCTCTTCCTCTAGCAATTACTTCAGTTCTTGATTTCCCTGCTCTAAGCCCTAAACTTGGATTTGCAGTTTCTTGGGCATATCGTTCGATATTTCTTGTAGGTACTCTTGTCACCAAACCGGAATAATTAAATGGTTTATCTGATTTTCCCGGAACCATGACCCATTGCAAGTTTTTATCTAAAGATAAAATTGAATCAGAAAAAGATTGTCTCACACGACCTTGTGTGGATTTATCTCTATTGATTTTTTTAAGTTCACCTCTTGCCGTTTCTTTTTCTGTCGTTGTCAATCCTCCACCAGCAAAATCCTTCAACAACTTTGACAATCTAGGCATTCCCTTAACTTGACTTGCAGTTATATCTGTTTTTGGTGTTGTAGTATCTGCTTTTAAATCTGCAGGGACAAATATGCCTTTGGTTTCATCATATACATGTGTGTCTATTCCCGTAGTACTTACTTCCTGACCAACGTGTGGAAGTAAAACTTCTGCTGTCTGCTCTTGGTGTTTTTTTCCACCTTTGATTAAATCGGCTATGGTAGAAAATAAAAATCCAGCTCTTTGGGTGGCTGTTCCTCTTTTTCTGTTTCCATCTTCAGTATAATCTATTTCGGGTGGCTCTATAACATCTTTAACAGCACGGTTTGTTATTTCTCTGGAGGCATCACTTGGATCAAATTTTTCTTCAATAAAATCTTTGCCCGGATAATTGATCCAGTACAAATCATGATCACCGTTTAACGGATTTACGCTCTTGATACCGATCTTTGCTTTTTTATTTCTTCTTTGGAATCTCTGAAGATAATTCTTGGTTTCGCTATCGGGAACATCCTTCCATTGCTTTGCGCTCTTGAAAGAAATATATTCCTCTGGACAGACTTCAAACACTTCACAATTATCGAAGTACTTTGGCTTCTTCCTTCTCTTTAAACCCATTCCGAGTATGGGATCATATCCTGCTACACCACCTTGAGAAACTTCCGGGGATGCTGGAACAGATAAACCACCGGGGCCCGGACCAGCTCCTCCACCCGTGGTCATATCTTCTAAAAGCTCAATGTAGCTAACTTCTTCATTTACATTTGCAGTTATGAACCCCTCCATGAAGAAATTATATTCTTCAGTTGGAAGGTCAAATTGTTCACCAAACATATTCAAGGTTGCCATATAGTTTGACAATTTTGCTTTTGTCGTTCCATATGGAAGTTCTTCGAATATCTTCTTTAACTTTATTACCAAATATTCAAATGAATCTATGCTGCTTTCTGGTTTTATTATGTTACCATTTGCATCTATCGTACCAGCACTATATGCTTCAAGTGAGGTGTAGGGCGAACTGATGCCCTGTGCTAACTTGTAGAAGTAGAATGAGGATACGTAGGAGCTAGCTTTCATATATTAATATTTATGTAATAAAGGTTGGAGTACCACCATTTGTTGCTCCTCGCAACATAGTTAGAGGATTGTATGTAATTCCGTTCATTGGCAGGTTAAGTACACCAAGTCTTTGGGCTTCTGGTACTGGCGGATTAGTTAGAATTGGTATTTCATATTGATTAGTAGACCACCAAACACCAAATTTATTGTTTCCAAAATTAATATAATCTGTTATTCCAGCAACATCATATGTTATACCTGTACCGGAACCAGAAATATTTCCCTGAATATAAACGGAAGATGTTGCTGGATGCGTAAAAGTAATTCTCCACAAATATGAACCATTTGTTAATTGGGCTCCAGAAAGTAAATATTCTCTTTCATCCATATTTACTGGAGCCAAATACATTGTTTCAGACACAATTCCACTTCCTAGTGTATTGCATTCTTTTATAACAGTATTTACTTTTGTTGCTAATGTATATGCAACATCTCCACATATTCCCATACACGTGACTCCTGATCTAATGGAAGAACTATATCCTAATGGATATCTTTGATTTTGAGCTGGTCCAATTTCTGTTGGAGAACCACCCGAAATTCCCCATACACACGTGTAAGACAATGGATTCCAATAACTATAATTCCAAGTCTTGTTTAAATATTGGTGACGTATATTTTCATAATAAAGGGGGCCAGCTTCTCCTCTTAAACTTCCAATATCATTTGCCGTAGTATTGCTAAAGTCAATTGTTCTTTTTACTCCTGTTGGTACAAAATATAAATCATACATATAAAGTTTATAAAAACTAGAACCCAACGATGGTCTTGTAGTCGATGGGGATGTAAATAAATCATCAGAACCATCTCCAACGTATAATTGAGTTGATATCCAAGAATTAATTGGTTTTTGAATTTTATTCCAAACAGAATTTGGTGTTTCCGGTAACGCTCCGGCTCTTTGAGCTACTGCTTCAAATACATTCCCAACTGCTAAGTGTCTACCCCATTTAACATCATGTAAAAGAGCTGCAAATGCTATTGGATACCAGTGTGTCCAATAGTTTGTATACAATGATCCTGCTGGTAATGTATTACCGGGAATTGGATATCCACAGGAATCAAAATGGTTTAAATTCCATCCAGTAAAACTACCACCACCAGTTTGTAAATTATATTCCAGAGAAACATATCCTTGAGTCATTGATTGCTGCAATTGCAATGCATGATTATAAATTGGAACATAATTAGCAGGACATACTGATGTCCCATTTATTTGTGTTATACCCCAAACAGGATTTAAAAGCCATGGAATTACTTCTGGAGATCTATCTGTTCCACATATAGCTGCACAACATCCTCTTGCAGTCACTCCAGATGGATCAAAAACAAAAGGTGTTGTAAGACCGCTGGTTTCTGCACAGTAAAGTAAGTCTATACCGTTTGCTGCAGCAGGTGCTGTACTTCCAAGATAATTTGCTGGAATAAATTTTTTAGGTTTGGTTGAAGAATTTAAACCTAGATTATTATATCTGTTCCAATTGGTAAAATTATATACATGTTTAATTCCAAATGTACCAGAAGCATTTTTATAACCATAGCTATTACCAATAAAATCTAATTGTCTATCTAAAATCCTTCCACCACCTCCAAGTGCTGATGCTATACTACTTCCATATGTGTGGATTGATCCTTGATTTCCGCACTGTTCGTGATAATTGTAAATAACATTTGCGCTATAACTAGTATTTTCATATGAAAAATATTTAATAATAGAAGATGATCTATCGCCATTATCAGTTCCTTCAACAAATACCAATGGATCTGGAAATGCTACTGGATAATCAGTACTTAATTGTTTTTGTATTCCTGTAAAATAAACATCTGATGGCGGTTTTGAATAACCACATAAGCCAACATTTGATTTATAATATCCATAATTTGTCAGCACACAATTATCATTGTTCAGTTCAAAAATTTCCTTGAAATCATTTATCACATCATTCACATGCAATCCTATCCAATCTTTTAATGCAGAATTATAAAACTCAGCATACCAATTATCTACTGATCCGCCTATAGAAATATTTCCAGTAATTCCTGAATTCTGTCCTCTGCAAGTAATTCCATCAACATATGTCCATTTATTTGAATTGGTTGTCCATCCTCTTGTTAACAAATATGAACGAAGAGATGTTATTCCTCTTGTTATTAAAGTATCGGGTGCAGCACATATACCAGAAAAATCAGCATACCATGTTGAACCTGTAGAAGAATTTATTGGATAAAGATATTGTGTTTGTATATTTGTATTATTGTCTATTCCTTGCAAACCAAGCAAATTATAATATTCATCATCACTCTGAAAGTTTTTAATATAAAAACTTTGACCTTTTAAATATTCATAAACATTTCTTTTTTCTTTTCTTATAAAGTTAATTTTTCTTTTTATCCAAGGTGATTTGAATCGTGTAGAACCCACCATTACAAATTCAGAACCAGTAATTCCAAAATTATATACATCGTCTAATCCTCTAAAATGTCTTTGTGAGTATGACATTCTGTATTCTTCTGGTATCCAACTATATTGATCAATTATCGCATTAACATCACTTAAGGGATAATGCCCGCAAGATCCGAAAGTCATGGAAATATAACCAGTTGAAGTATTCCATACAGGAAGTCTCCAATCTATATCATACCCAAATGAACTTGGGTTTCCAACACCACCCCAACTAGTATCTTCTGCTATACCAAAAACACCGACGGGTGTTGCTTGTTTAAAGACTCCGCTATCCATCAATGCTCTTGATGGACCTGTTTTTCCTACAATTGTAATATTGACCATTGGCCAATGATGGTCAAGACCAAATTGTGAGCCCCAAGTCTGTCCTTGTTTATACCAATTAAATGGAGGATTATCAGAAGAAAACCAAAGTTGTTTATTAGCTATAGTTGATCTTCTTCTATCGGTTCCTCCATCAGTATCAGTAGAATCTGCCAAACCTTCAAATTCTTGATCAGAATAACCCAAAGATGCCGCTAGAGCTACTGCTTGAGCATAATCCATGGCGTGACCGAATTGGTTCACGAACATATTCAAATCAGGATTAAATGAATAAACTAAACCATTATAGCTGAAGCTTGATGGTGCGCTTGAATTCTTGGACTCCTTAAGAATTCTAAAATCAACACGATTTAATTCATTACCGTAAGAAGCCAAGAACATGTGTAGTGGATTATATTGGTTTAGCATTTTTTTTCCTGTATAATATTTAGTTCTCTGTTTGAGAAAGCTTTCTATCGACCCTCGGATCTGTATTTAATTGCAAATAATTTACTTCTGGAACATTTTTTACAGAAAAATTTAAAAATACTGTAAAAGATTTCAAATAAGAGTGTAATCTAGGTTCCAATTTGAAAAATAGTATTCTAGCGCAATTTTCATCACCGAATACATTTTTTAAAATTATAAGATGGTTTATTATAAGTCTCTCTCTTATAGACTTAAGAGTTTTGTGCTTATGAATTTTTTGAAGTAATCTTTTAATATATTTGATGCGTTTTAAATCATCAACAAATTCATTTTTTCCAGAGCACTCTGGATTAAAATAACATCTCTGACAGAATTCCAAAAAATCAAATTCTGTCAGAGGTGTGTATTTTTCTTTCATTTGTTCAGTGCATGCAACCACAGTCAGAGCCTACAGAATCACCGTTATATGAAGAAGTTTCAGTAGGCAAAATAACCATATTGACTTTGCGTAAGCCATTTGGGAGTCGCACTACATTTACAGATAATTTTAATGAATGGCCTAGCTTTTCCTTGATACCGTCACCCTGAGCAAATCCTTTTTGATTGACATCATCATATGGGTTTTGACCGTAGACGCCAAGCTGAGGGCTACCGTATTGAACTAACTCGTAACTATTCTCACCGTCTTGAAGTTTTCCGTTGCACATGAAATCCAAACCAAAGTGGTTTAACTTTTGCTTTACTACACTGGTGATTCCATCTGGATCGATGTAATCTCTACTGGAAAGTCCGCTCAACAATGCGTTAATGGCATCGATGGAAAACGGGAGCTTGACATTAAAAGTTCCTTTGTCAGTTAGAGCTGATGGGCCTTTTGGTGCTTGTGGATCACCAATATAGAGACCTCCACCAAAAGTTTGTTCTGGTGCATTTTCGACAATTGTATTGATTTTTCCTAGTAGTTGTTTGAATTTCATGGCTTCTCTCTTATTTAGGTTAATTTTTTGTGTTTCTGTATTCCATCAAACCGAACAAATCAGAATTATAAGACTTGCCATGTAAATTTTTCAATGCTCTTTCAGCAATGTCTTCGGACAACTTCTTCCACTTTCCACCCTTGCTCTTGTAGCACTTTGCAGCCCAAGCGTTGGCGTAGGCTGATGGGTATACATCAAACTTTTTCTTTGCTTGAGCAATGCAAGAACTCCATTGTTTCGGGTTCTTTGGTTTATTTTCTTCCCTTAACATTGCGCTTACTGGCTTTGCGCTCCAAGTCTTGCAAGCCCAGTAACGGGCCTTCCATCTTGGTCCCGGAGTGTCGCAATTGTGTCTAGCTCTGAAGTTTCTACGGCGATCAGGATCATCACGCTTGATTTCCATATTTGGATCACCGAAGTTTACTTTAACGACATTTCCTTTGTCGTTCTTCACGTAAACTTTATACTTCTTGACATCCCCACGCATAATTTTGTTTAACTTTACTTTTTTCTTTTCTTCTTCGTAAAGTTCCAAACTCTCGCCAAGTTCATTTACTTCATGGCCCTCTGAGGTATCCACGAAACCCATGACAGTTTCTGGATCAAAAGACTCATAAATTTCACATCCTCTTTCATCTGTTAAAGAGAGTTTTATTTTATTTTCATTTATTTCAACCATATCAACATTAAAAATTTTTCCAGATTCGTTTATCACAATGTCGAATGGAAGCAAATCTTTTGCTTCAATTGTTGCAAAAGATAGTGGAATGAGTTCTGTATTTTCTACCAAGAAATAGTCAAAAGATTCTTTTAATTTTGTCACACCTGTTTCAACAAATACTGGCTTTTTTCCTTTTCCTTTTACTGAGCCCTTTTTTCCTCTTCCGGCTTTCTTCTGAGCTGATCTCTTTCGTCTTACAAAAGAACCTACTTTTTCTTTGCCTAGTTTATCTGCTTTTTGTCTGCTTAAGCACGCCGAATAAGCTTCGCCTTCTTTTGCATCACCACACTTGCCGATTCTTTCACCTTTTGTGTTATAGCGATCCCATCCCGGTCCACCACCAGCTGATTCTTTGTTGAACCACTTTCCAAGGCCAGAATTGCCATAAACCTTTTCTATGATGAACTTTATGTGTTTAGAAATCATTTCCAGCTTCCCTTATTTTGCTTTTCACCGTCTTTATGCCCATTGTCGGATCTGTTTGATGAACGATCTCTGACACGTAGATTATTTATACCCTTTGAACCACCGTTTCTTAAAGGCTTCTTATGGTCAATATCTTTTCCATCTCCCTTTTTAACTTTGCCTTTTTTAATCATCAACTCTCTGGCTGCGGTTCTTGCGGCTCTTTCTTTTCTTTGCTTTGGTTTGCCGTGGTAATTTTTATATTCTTTCTTGTAGTCTCTCTTATATTCTTCTTCGACCATATCCAAGAAATCGTGCATAAGTTCTGGATTTTCCAAAACTCTAATCATTACTCTTTCATAAAGTCTCTTCAATATTGAATCATAATTACATTCTTCTGTTTCTTCAAGAAGAACTCCGATGTCTCCATCGAAAAGAGAAGCTTCATCTTCTGTCAACACACCTGCTTTTACCATCGATGTCAGAACAAAATTGTTTGACAAAGCTTCAATCAAAATATCATTTACTATGATCTCTGCTTCACCCAACATCTGCGTGGTAATTTTTTCATTGTTCTCTACTGGAATCTTTACTGTCTTCTTTCCAATTCGAACATAGTTGTACTGAACGGCATTAAGATCTTTTGGAGAGAATCCCGGCAAAAGGCTTGCGTTGAGGCTAAAATCATTGTTTCTCAACAGATTGCCGATAATTAATTCCATTGGGTTGATAGACTTGATATCGACTAAAATATCCTTCAACGATCCTTTAGTTTCTTTTGCCTCAACAATTGCGGTATACTTTTTCATCTTTTCTGCGGATGCTGTATTATAACTTCCTATATTAGAAGTTGTCATAACATCTTTAGCTGGCTTCATTTCAAGGTCTGCACTTTGTGCAAGGGCATTGAAATAATCATCAGTCATCGGAAATACACCGTTGACTGTTACAAGATGATTAGGTGCCATTTCCGGTGGAACAATGTTGTCTCCTCTGAGCATCGTCTTCAACAATGTTGAAGCTATCGCAATTTTGAGGGGTGACTTTTCGGAAGATTTGGCACCTTTCAAGAGAGATTTTCCGGCTTCAAGCCACCCCTCCTGATATTTGCTCAATGACGCAGCTGGATTCAATTCACCATTTTCATCCAATACTGGTCCAAGATCGTTTCCTTGCGAATCCTTCACTTTCATGGATTGCAATTGTTTTGCCATGCCTTCATCCTTAAGAATTGCTGGAAGCATTTCGTCAGGAATCAAAACAGTAGAAAATTTAGAAGCAATTTCCCCACCCTGTTGGGAAAGTGCTGAGAGTTTTGGATCACCTTGTACTATTGCGCTATTGTTCATAGCTTGCATTAGTGCATTGCCCAATAGTCCTTTAAAGGATTTATTCGATTGGTCGAATTGGCTTGTAGAAAAAGCTACCTCACCGCCTGCAGAAACTCTGAATCTATAGTTTCCGCATTGCATGTCGGTTGAGCCTTCTGCATTTACGCTCTTTGTCCCGGCTTCTACGTTTGAAACCAAGTTTTGAATGCATTCATCTCCAATTTGAGACAAAATCTTTTTGGCTGTAAAGAATGCTTGTCTTGTAAATTCTGACGCTGCTGGAGATATTGCAGCATAAGTTTGCATTTCTTGCTCACCAGCACCAGATTTGATCTTAGCCAAGAATACCAAAGCATTCAATACTTGTTGATTGTAAGGAAGATTTGATATAGGGCTAATGTTGAACTTGACACTTAGAGCCTCATAGCTCATATTATCGAAGTCTACATTTGATGGTGGTTGACGAGTCATCTTGAAATACTCTTGACGCATTTCAAGGGGCATTTGTGCCAGCTGTGCTCCATCCATTTGAGACATGGCCTTGAAAATGTCTTCCTTAGACATTCTCTTGCCCTTTCTCTTATTGTCTTCTGGTTCAGCTTCTGCTTTTGCCTTTTTCTCCCCGCCTTCTTTCTTTTCTTCTCCCTCTTTTTTTCCTTCTTTTTTGCTCGGCTCTTTTGTCTTTACATCTCCAAACAAAAGTTGAGAAGCGCGGGTTTGCTCAAACTTTGGATCTTTTGTGGCTTGTTGGGCTTCTTCAACGCTCATCTCCTCTTTGCTGATTCTTTCATGACGATTTTTGTCAAAAGAATCTTTAAAAATTAATTGAACGCGACCAGAAGAAGTTCTAACCAAAATTACTTCTTTGATGAGCTCTTGCTTGGACTTCTTTTCTCTTGGGACTTGTCTTGATCTTTCTGCACGTTTACGTGCAGCATCCTTTGCCTTGTTGTCGGAGGCAGTTGATTTTGCCATATCCTTACGCATACTTTCACCCGTTTTGGGTGTTTGGTTAGATGCGCGGGCTTCGTCCAATTTTAATATAAGATCAGTGAAGTTCATCTCAAATTATTTAGCCTTCAGAAGATTCCTTATATTTTTCCAATGGGTTAAAAAGTTTTAAATTTTTGTAGCTTTTTGCCTTGCCTGCTGCTACTTTTCTTAGGTTTGCATAATCAAGGTTGTTTGTTTTTGCAAATTCACTTATATTTGGAACACGTAAAATTTCATTGGTATTTGTATCAATGAATATTGCTGAGTTTGTAATTGCTATCTTTTTCTTTTTTGGCTTCTTTTCTTTTACATTTGCCCCGTTTGTTTCCTTGACAGCTCGGAGCTCTACTGCAGTCCAACCTTTGTAAGTCTTTCTTTTACCGTTTAAAAGTTCACAAATTTTTACAGCAGTAAGTCCATTTTGCTTGCCAAATTCGGTCATGTTTTCAAAGAATACTTTTTCTCCAGTATCAGCTTTTTTTAGCCAGTAACCATTCTTTTCTTCTACCGGACTCTTCCATTTCCAGTACCGACCTTCTTGAATGAAGAATCCGCCGTTTTGTTGGACAAATGCTGTTCTAAATTTTGCTGCTTTAGAGTTATCATTCATTTGTGTCCAGAGTTTCGATCCTCTGGTGTTGACCATATCCTCTAAAGTTTTAATCTCTTGGTAATGCATTTGCTTCCTTGTATTTCTTAATCAAATTAAAAAGATGTTTAACATAGTGTAAAGGCTTTCCTTGGAAGACTTGCATTATTCCATCTTCGCAAGCAATAATAATTGCAAAATTATCCACAACAATGCCTGTTCTTTCTTGGAACATGAGTGCATATGCCGTGGCCTGAGCAAAGTAGTTGTCGATATCTTCTTTGCGTTTTTCCTTGGTGCTTGCTTTGAAATCTATTATCGAAAGCTTACCATCATATTCTGCGATACAATCTGTTCTGCCAGCAAGACCTAAAGTCTTGGACCAGAGGGGTGTTTCGATTGCAATAATGTTATCAATTTTGTCTATTTCTGGCTTTACCAATGAAAACAAAGACTTTTGCATAGAATGCACTTCATCTAAATTTATGTTTTCATTGTTGATGTAATTTTCTAGGAGAGAGTGAAATTTTGTTCCTCTGGAAGTAACTCTTTTACTTTCCTCTGGATTCTTTGCTCTCCATTGCGAGAAAAACTTTTGTTTTTCAAAACCAACAACACTGGTTACACTAGGAAAAACACCGTCTGGAGTTTCGTAAAATCTCTTTCCATCGGTGTTTACTTCCTTTAAAGAAGCTTCTATTTTTATTGGTTTATGATTAAATTTTTTAAAATCTGATAAAGACATAATAATTCACTGTATAATGACACATATATTTAACTTTTCCAGAATTATTGTGAAATTCTAAGAAGTCTTGCCATTCTTGCCATTCCCATTACATCGCCAATGAGATTGACATCTCCTCTGACAACACCACCTTGTTCTCCCACTTCTCTTTTTCTTTCTTCTTCATCATCGCCTCCACCACCTAAACCAAATCCAATTGGTGGGATTGGTGGGAGTGGTGGTCTCATTGTTGGGACTCTCGGTGGCTTTGTTGTTTGAGTCTTAGTCTGTGTTTGAGTTTTTGTTTGAGTTTTTGTTTGGGTCTTTGTTTGCGTCTGCGTTCTAGGTTGAGTCCTAGTTTGGGTCTGTGTCTGTGTCTGTGTTTTAGTCTGTGGTTGTGTCTGTGGTTGTGTCTGAGGTTGTGTTTGTGGCTGTGTTTGTGGCTGTGTTTGTGGCTGTGTTTGTGGCTGTGTTTGAGGTTGTGTTTGTGGTTGTGTTTGTGGTTGTGTTTGTGGCCTTACACTTGGTCGTACAGATGGACGAGTCTGCGGTTGTGTTGCAGGTTGTGTCTGTGGTTTTGTCGAAGGCCGAGTCTGCGGCTGTGTTGCAGGTTGTGTCTGCGGA
>Ga0209770_10000432_pt1 | contig 23308 bp, 8 predicted proteins | sample LauGreSu1BDMLBDD_2_FD_187572 | JGI IMG/M metagenome (GOLD analysis project Ga0209770, IMG submission 187572) | Freshwater lake microbial communities from Lake Michigan, USA - Su13.BD.MLB.DD (SPAdes) (version 2) | ecosystem: Environmental > Aquatic > Freshwater > Lake | place: Lake Michigan, USA...
TTTGGTTTTGTCCTGCACTTACGTTAGGTAATGCATTCACCGTGACCGTGACTTGCGCGGTATCCGTACATCCGTTAGCATTGGTTCCAATAACTGTATAGGTTTGCGTTGCAGCAGGGGTGAAGGACACACCGTTGCTCACACCGTTGTTCCATGTGTAGGAATTAGCACCTGAACCGTTCAGCGTTACCGCCGTTCCTGCACACACCGTTTGGTTTTGCCCTGCACTTACGGTAGGTAATGCATTCACAGTGACCGTGACTTGCGCGGTATCCGTACATCCGTTTGCATTGGTTCCAGTCACAGTATACGTTTGCGTTGCAGCAGGGGTGAAGGACACACCATCATTTACCCCATTATCCCAAGAATACGTTGTAGCACCTGAACCGTTTAAGGTTATCGCAGTTCCAGAACAAACGGTTTGGTTTTGCCCGGCACTTACGGTAGGTAATGCATTCACAGTTACTGTGACTTGTGCGGTATCCGTACAACCGTTAGCATTGGTTCCAATAACTGTATAGGTTTGCGTTGCAGCAGGGGTGAAGGACACACCATCGTTTACCCCATTATCCCAAGAATACGTTGCAGCACCTGAACCGTTTAATGTTATCGCAGTTCCAGTACAAACGGTTTGGTTATTTCCCGCAGAAACGTTTGGTGCTTGACCAACAGTAACCGTTACGGGTGTCAGCGATGAAACACAACCTGTTCCTGTCCATGTGATTTTCGCGATTCCATGTCCTGAATTTCCGGTCATCATGCCTCCGTTAGGATTGGGCATGACGGTATTTCCGGCAATGAGTTGAGCGTTGGTCATTTGATAGGCCGCTGAAGGAGTGTATCCTGGCGGTACATAAGAGCTCGAGGTGTAAACATACCCTGATCCACCCGTTGAAGTACACCAACTGGTGCAACCACCGTACCATCCACCACCGGCTCCACCGTTGGCCCAGTTATCGGCCCCTGCGGCTCCACCGTTCCAACCGCCTACTGAACAAACATTCGACATTGTGTTAGCATTTGCATATCCGAACGATCCTACAGCCACACCCGCTCCATAAGGAGAGGATCCCCCAGAGTTCTGGGTCGCTCCTGTAACGTTGTATCCGCAAGCATTGATGTTGGGCGATGACAAACCTCCTCCGTCATTACCAACGTAGGCCATGTTTTCGTAATTATTACCATGGCGACCACCACCTCCGCCAGCTACGAGGATTCTTGAATACAAGCCAGCATTATCGTTCCAATTACCACCGATTAAACGGAAGTCTGTTGCGCCACCACCTCCGGTAGATTTCCAATTGGAGGCGTTGCAACCTGAGCCTTGTCCACCGACGTAGATATTAATCGTTGTTCCAGCGGCAAGGTACACGTCTCCTTTCGAATAACCACCTCTTCCGCCAAATACCGAATTAGGTGCAGAGAGGTCATTTCCTCCTTGCGCACCCCATGCTTCTAGGGTGTAAGTTCCGCTTACAGGAGCTGTAAATGATTGAGCAGATCCCGTGTAGTTAAACGTTTGACTTCCTCCCTGAGGTGTCGTCGACTGAACATAATACGTCGTTGTATTATTAATAACAGGGGTGCTAAATACAGCACCTGTACCTAATTGTCCAGTGGCATTGGCGTTAGCCCACCAAGTATAATCGTTGGGACTTCCACTTGCCGTCAAGGTAGTTGTTATTGAATTCTGACCGCAGAAGGAAACATTTCCTGCAACTACAGGTGCGGGAATCGGGTTCACCGTAACCGTAACAGGAACAGCGACAGAAGCACAAGCCGGAGTTAATGAGGTTATTACCACATAACCATGCCCTGTATTTACCCCACCTACGTTGACAGGGTTGGTTCCTGTATTGTAGGAACCACCACCACCGCCGCTTCCATCGTTTCCGGAGTGGTATCCACCAGCACCGCCGGAGTAGCCGCCGCCGCCGCCGCCACCACCGGTGTTTCCGTGGGTTCCACCACCGCCACCAAAGCCACCAATACAAGCGGCTTGAGAAGAATGATTTCCACCGTTACCTCCGTTGAGGAAGGATAATCCGCCAGTTCCATAAACACCGCTTCCTCCATTGGTGTTAAAACCACCACCTCCGGAAGCTCCGCTGTTTCCGCATCCATTTCCTCCAGCACCGTTGGTTCCACCAGAAGTACACCCGGAAGCTTGACCGTTGTTGGCAACCACCGCGTGGGCATTGAACAATTGCGAGTTTTGGTCGTATTGCCCACCACCACCGCCGGCAATGAGTAATGGAACGTTGGCCGAAGTAACCACAAAAGAACCACCACCACCGCTACCGGATTGATAGTATCCACCTTGTTGTCCTACGAGAATTTGAAGTTGCTGTCCTGCGGTTAAATTGAAATCTCCACGAATTTGAGCTCCACGCCCAAACTGATTATTTCCACCACCTTGCGCACCAAAGGCTTCAATTCGATAGGAACCCGTTGCGGGAACAGTCCAGACTTGAATTCCATTGTTGGAGGTTACGTTACCTGCCAAGTTCGTTCCTGCATAGGCATTGTTAACTTGTCCTTGAGTTGGACCATATTGACCTGTAGCGGAACAATTGGTAAAGGTAAAAACGTTTCCATTGGCGGCCCCTGAACCTGAGGTCACATAATACGTGGTGGTTCCGGTAAGAGCCGGGGTCGTAAGGGAAGCTCCCGTTCCTACTTGTATACTTAACGCGGCATCGGAATACCATGTATACGTATTTCCACCACCACCTACCGCAGAAAGGGTAACGGTTTGTCCACATGAAATAGTTGCATTCGCAGCCGTAGGTGCTGCGGGACCATTTACCGTTACCGTTACAGGGTTATTAATTACAGCACAGATTCCTGAAGAACTACTCACGTAGTAAGTTGTTGTTGTCCCTAGTTGAGGCGTAGTGTAATTGGCACCAGTACCTAAGCTGTTGGTTCCAGCGGCATCACTGTACCAATAAATAGTTCCATTACCCACCGCGTTAATCGTTGCGCTTTGACCGCAGTTAATGGTTACATTACTTGCTGTAGGTGCGGGGATTGGGTTAACGGTAACCGTAACAGGCACCAAAGCTGAAACACAAGGAGCAGCTAACGGGGTAATGATTACACTTCCGTTACCAGCATTAATTCCTTGGGTGTTCACAGGGTTATTTCCTGAATTGAACGATCCACCGCCACCGCCTTCGTAATTTGAACCGTGGTAAGAGGCTGAACCTCCGGAATACCCACCACCTGCTCCGCCTCCGGTATTGTTGTTGTGGGTTCCCGCACCACCACCAAATCCACCTTCACGAGAACCAGAGGAAGAGGAGCCTCCAATGGCAGCACCTGATATGAATCCTGAACCATACTGACTACCGTAATTTCCTCCTGATGCACCATTAGTGTAGAAACCACCAGCACCACCAGCGCCGCTACCGCAGTTGGAAGCATCAGCACCACCGTTTCCATTGGTTCCTCCTGGTTGACAACTTTCTCCTTGTCCACCATTGGTTGTGGTTAAGCCTGGCTGTCCAACTTGTGGACTTTGTCCACCACCACCACCAGCTACGATAAGTGGGGTAGAAGTGGTATAGGTAGCATTTCCAGTAGCTACGAAGGTACCGCCTCCACCACCGCAAGCACCCCAATCGTTCGGGCCATTGCCTTGTTGACCAACGGCGATGAATAGTTTCTGACCAGCGGTTAAGTTGAATTCACCTTGCATACGTGCTCCAAGTCCACCGTTACCACCCCCTTGGGCTCCGTTTACTTGGATTTGGTAAGTTCCAGCTTGAGGTACGACCCACTCTTGTATACCTTGAGTGTTCACAGTTACTTGGTTCGCCAAGTTCGTTCCTGCATAGGCATTGTTAACTTGTCCTTGGGTTGGTCCATATCTTCCTGAGGCTCCCGAAGGAGTGAAGGTATAATTTAAACCAGGCGCCAATCCTGAGGTTGAAGCCACATAGTACGTGGTATTAGTGGCTAGGGCAGGAGTGGTGAAGATCGCACCAGTTCCTAAAATATTGGTTCCAGCCGCATCTGAGTACCAGGTGTAAGAATTTCCACCACCTCCAGCAGCGGAGAGCGTAGCTGTTTGTCCACAGCTAATTGTTGCCGGAGTGGCACTTGGAGCAGCTGGAGGAATTACAGTTACCGTAACGGGATTGTTGACTAAAGCACATTGTCCTGTTCCCCCGCTCATATAGTAGGTAGTAGTTGCTGAAAGTTGAGGCGTAGTGTAATTGGCACCAGTACCTAAGCCGTTGGTTCCAGCGGCATCACTGTACCAATAAATAGTTCCATTACCCACAGCGTTAATCGTTGCGCTTTGACCGCAATTGATAGTGATGTTACTTGCTGTAGGTGCCGGGATTGGGTTAACGGTAACTGTAACAGGAACCAAAGCTGAAACACAAGGTGCAGCCAACGGCGTAATGATTACACTTCCGTTACCAGCATTAATTCCTTGGGTATTCACAGGGTTATTTCCTGAGTTGAACGATCCACCGCCACCGCCTTCGTAGTTAGAACCGTGGTAAGAGGCAGAACCTCCAGAATAACCCCCTCCTGCACCGCCTCCGGTATTGTTGTTGTGGGTTCCCGCACCCCCACCGAAACCACCTTCACGTGAACCAGAGGAAGAGGACCCTCCAATGGCAGCACCTGAGATGAATCCTGAGCCATACTGATTACCATAATTTCCTCCTGATGCACCGTTGGTGTAGAAACCACCAGCACCACCAGCACCGCTTCCGCAGTTGGAAGCATCAGCCCCACCGTTTCCATTGGTTCCTCCTGGTTGACAACCTTCCCCTTGTCCACCATTGGATGTGGTTAAACCGGGCTGTCCAACTTGTGGACTTTGTCCACCGCCACCACCAGCGACAATAAGTGGGGTAGAAGTGGTATAGGTTGCATTTCCTGTAGCAACGAAAGTTCCACCGCCACCACCGCATGCGCCACCATCGTTAGGACCATTTCCTTGTTGTCCAACGGCGATGAATAATTTCTGACCAGCGGTTAAATTGAATTCACCTTGCATACGTGCTCCAAGTCCACCGTTACCACCCCCTTGGGCTCCGTTTACTTGGATTTGGTAAGTTCCAGCTTGAGGTACGACCCACTCTTGAATACCTTGAGTGTTCACGGTTACTTGGTTCGCCAAGTTGGTTCCTGCATAGGCATTGTTAACTTGTCCTTGGGTTGGACCGTATCTTCCTGAGGCTCCAGAAGGAGTGAAGGTATAATTTAAACCAGGCGCTAATCCTGAGGTTGAAGCCACATAGTACGTGGTATTAGCGGCTAGGGCAGGAGTGGTGAAGTTCGCACCGTTACCTACAACATTAGTTCCAGCAGCATCGGAATACCAGGTGTAAGAATTTCCACCACCACCGGCAGCGGAAAGCGTAGCTGTTTGACCGCAGTTAATTGTTGCCGGAGTGGCACTTGGAGAGGCAGGAGGAGTAACCGTAACAGTGACGGGGACGAGAGGAGAAATACATCCAGCTCCAGACCATGAGATTTTCGCAAATCCATTTCCCGAATTACCGGTCATATTTCCTCCAATCGGGTTAGGCATTACTGTATTTCCAGAGGTAAGTTGCGTATTGGTTAATTGATAAGCCGCAGTTGGGGTATATCCTGCTGGAGTCCATGATGCAGCGGTGTAAGCATAACCTGATCCTCCAGATCCTGTGGGCCAACTGGAAACACCTCCAAACCATCCGCCACCTCCACCACCGTTGGCCCAATTATCTGAACCACGTGCACCGCCATTCCAACCTCCTACAGAACAGGAATTAGAGTATTGTGTTGGGTTTGCGAAACCAAACGAACCAGGAACATTTGTATTGTTAGAACTTCCGCCACCATTTTGAGTCGAACCAAAAACGTTAACGCCATTGGCCGTAAAATTGGGTGCCGAAGCACCACCACCGTCGTTACCAACGTATGCGATGCCTTCATAATTCGACCCATGACGTCCACCCCCGCCTCCGGCAACTAAAATTCTCGACAATAAACTTGCATTATCGTTCCAATTTCCACCAGTAAGTCTAAAATCCGTTGCTCCACCACCTCCTGTCGATTTCCAACTTGAATTCATACATCCGATACCCTGTTCACCGACGTAAATTTGAAGGGTTGTACCCGCCGTTAGAGTAACATCACCTTTGGCGTAACCGCCTCGACCTCCAAAAACAGAATTGGGACTGGTCGGATCGTTACCTCCTTGGGCACCCCAAGCTTCCAAGGTATAAGTCCCGGTTACAGGTGCTGTAAATGTTTGAACACCGCCAGTGTAGGAAAAGGTTTGGTTTCCACCAATTTGAGTTGCTGACGATCCAACATAATAGGTGGTGGATGATGATAATATAGGTGTCGTAAAGTTTGACCCCGCGCCAACTTGTTGAGAACCTGCCGCATCAGAAAACCATGTATAAATATTACCTCCCGAAGCGACTAAACTAGCCGTTTGTCCACAGTTAATGGTTGTACCATTGGCAGTTGGTGACGCAGGAAGGACAACAGATACCGTAACGGGGACCAATTGTGAAATACAGCTTGCTCCAGAATAACTTATGTCAATTAATCCGTGACCATTGTTTAAAGATTCTGAAATAAAAGTTCCGGTGTAATAGCATCCACCACCGCCACCGGCCCCTACACGGCAACCTGCTCCGCCACCTCCGGAATATCCTCCGCCACCTCCGCCTAGTGCTTCATAATTGGAGCACATTCCTGCACCGCCACCACCACCAAAACCACCATTATTACTGCTGGTCCAATTTCCGCAAGCTGATTGGTTTACACCTCCAACACCACCTTGATTAAAAGTTTGCCCTATGGCACCACCGTAAGTTCCCGTTGTTCCTTGAGAATTCCAACCTGCTCCGGCCGCACCACCTTGATTATTCGGTGATCCCCCGGCAAATCCTCCAGCTCCATTCGAACCCCCACTTCCTGCAGAACACCAACTCTGTGGGCAGTTAATACCTGTACCACCTGAGGTGTTGTTGTAAAAACTTCCGTCTCCTCCATTTATCGTAAAGTTGTATTGATTTGGATCGCCTTTTCCGGCACCTCCTCCTCCTCCAGCAGCCAAAATAAGTTGGTTGGTGGTTTGATTGTAAACAAACGTACCACCACCACCACCACCGGCCCAACCTGTTGAGAACGCTAAAGTTCCTCCTTGTTGACCCACTAGTAGTTTAATAACATGGCCTTGGGTTAATGTTGTTGTAATTGTAATTGATCTTCCACTTCCCCCAGTTGCATTGTTGGCATCGCCTCCTTTTGCTCCTGCTGCAGTAATGGTGTAAGTTCCTGTAGATGGCACTGTCCATTCTTGAATTCCCTGAACAGTCGATGTCACAAGACCTGCTAAGTTTGTACCTGCATATGCGGCATTCATTTGTGCAAGGGTAGGGCCGTTTTGACCCATATTTCCACAATTTGTAAAGTGATAAGTGGTATTAGCTGCTCCAGCCAAAGCGCCAACATAATAGGTGGTTGAATTATTTAATGATGGTGTTGTAAATACCGCTCCCGTTCCTACTTGTTGGGTTCCCGCTGCATCGGAATACCAGACAAAGTTGTTTCCTCCTGAGGCATTTAAACTTGCCGTTTGTCCACAGTTAATGGTGGTACCATTTGCAGTTGGCGCAGGTGTAGGGATTATGTTGACTGTAACTGGTACAAGTTGAGATGCACAAGCATTTCCACTGTAACTTATCGTTACAAGGCCATGACCGGCGTTTAAAGATTCTGAAACAAATGTTCCTGTGTAAAAACATCCTCCACCGCCACCGGCACCAACTCTACAAGCTCCACCACCACCGCCAGAATAACCACCTCCACCTCCACCATTCGCTTCATAGTTGGAGCACATTCCCGCTCCCGCTCCTCCTCCAAATCCACCATTGCTGCTTGAATTCCAATTTCCACAGGCAGAATAATTTACCCCACCTAAACCACCGGTTGAAAACATTTGACCTGGCATTCCATAATATCCAGCGGTTCCATTACTTGTCCAACCTGCACCCCCGCTTCCTCCAATTCCGCCTCCTCCGGAACCGTTAGTTCCACCATTACCGCCTTGGCACCAACTTCCAGCAGATGCAGTTCCGTTACTTCCGGAGGTGTTGTTGTAAGCACTTGCATCTACACCGTTTAAAGTGTACGGATAAGATGGGCTTCCTTGTGCTGCTCCTCCACCTCCACCAGCAGCCAAAATCAATTGGTTTGTCGTTTGATTGAAGAGAAAAGTTCCTCCTCCTCCTCCTCCGGACCATCCCGTGGTGAAATTCAAATTCCCACCTTGTTGCCCTACTAGAATTTTAATCACATGACCTTGGGTTAAGGTGGTGGTTATTGTAATCGATCTTCCACTTCCACCAATAGCATTATTGGCATCACCTCCTTTAGCACCTGCGGCAGTTATGGTGTAAGTTCCCGTGGTTGGAACAACCCATTCCTGAATACCTTGTACAGTAGAAGTTACCAATCCTGCAAGTGAAGTACCTGCATAGGCAGCGTTCATCTGCGCCAAGGTTGGTCCTGTTTCTCCAGTAGCGCCGCAATTGTTAAAGTTTAAAATAGTATTAGCTACGCCGGCTGTTGATTGAACATAAAAGGTGGTGTTGTTGGATAAAACAGGAGTCGTGAATGTGGCACCTGTGCCGACAAGTTGTGACCCTTGTGGATTTGAGAACCAGTTATAAGTATTTGCACCAGATGCTGTTAACGTTGTTGAAGTACCACAGGAAATTGTAGCGCCTGAAGCTGTTGGTGTTGGTGCAACGCATTGGGCGTAAATTGATGAAAATAGAATGGTAGATAATCCTAAGGTACAATTTACTAAAAAGTTTACGTATCGATTTTTCATAATTAGGTTAAAAGGAGGGTTAATTTAGCGAAACAGAAACAATGATTTTCAAGGTTAGTAAAAGATTAATGAATTCTTATTAATTCGGTAAAAAAGGGGCCGAAGCCCCTTTTTCTGTTAACAGCAGTAAGTTAGGTTTTTACTGTTTAACAAGGTTTGTAATTTGGATTCGGTCGCCTTGCATGATTTTCACCATGTAGGCTCCTCGAGCTAGACCTGCTAATGGAATTTCCAAGGTATGTCCTTTCATTCGCACATTGGCAATGATTTTTCCTTCCATGGAAAGCACCATTACCTGTGCATTCATGGCCTCGCTGGACGATACCATAACTTGTTCCGTAAAAGGATTCGGATACACCAACAACGTGGATGTTTCCTCATCTAATCCTGCGCAACCGCTCACCTCAATGTTGATGGTGTCGGTAGCCGAACATTCAAATCCATTAGTGGCAATGACGGAGTAAATACCCGGTGCTGTAACTTGTATGCTGCTGTTGGTAGCTCCAGTATTCCAGTTAAAGATGGCTCCGGCACTTGCGGTGGCATTAAGAGTATAAGGTAAGTTGTAGTCGCATACTACCGTATCAGCTCCAAGGCTTACAAAAGGTACGGGGTTCACGGTTACGGTCACTTGCGCAGTGTCGGAACAACCTCCCAGTGTGGTACCAATAACGGAATACGTTTGCGTAGCAGCAGGGGTGAAGGGAACACCATCTTGCACGTTATTATCCCATTGATACGTGTCCGCACCTGTTCCATTCAACGTCGTTGGATTTCCTTCGCAAATCTGTTGGTTGGCCCCCCCGGAAACGGTTGGAACCACTCCAACAGTCACCGTCACTGGAACAATCGCAGAGGTGCAGCCCGTTCCACTCCAGCTTATTTTAGCTACACCAGGACCTGAATTACCTGTCATGGTATTTCCGCTGGTATCTGGCATAGCCAAGTTTCCAGCAATCAATATTTCGTTGGTCATTTGGTATGCTGCGGTAGGGGTGTATCCTGCGGGTACGTAAGAGGTTGAGGTATAAACATATCCTGACCCTCCAGAAGAGGTTGGCCAACTTGTACATCCACCATACCAACCACCTCCTGCGCCACCGTTGGCCCAGTTGTCAGAACCTCGCGCGCCACCGTTATATCCTCCTAAAGAACAGGTATTGCTTTCCGTATTCGGCGTAGCAAAGCCGAAGGATCCCGGTACAACGCTCCATCCGTAGTTTGAACTTCCTCCCGTTGTTTGAGTTGCTCCTGTAATGTTCGTGTTGTTGGCAGTAAAGCTTGGAGCACTCAATCCTCCACCGTCGTTGCCCACATACATCATGTTTTCGTAATTCGATCCGTGGCGACCACCGCCTCCTCCAGCAACTAGAATTCGCGAATACAATCCGGCATTATCGTTCCATACTCCTCCAACTAATCGGAAGTCTGTAGCACCTCCACCACCGGTTGATTTCCAACTTGAATTCATACAGCCTGATCCTTGTCCTCCTACATATACATACAAGGTAGTTCCCGCATTCAAATACACATCCCCTTTGGAATATCCACCACGACCACCGAGCGATGTGTTAGGGTTAACAGGATCATTTCCGCCTTGTGCACCCCATGCCTCTAAGGTATAGGTTCCAGATACCGGTGCGGTAAAGGATTGAACCGCTCCAGTAAAGTTGAAAGTTTGTGCGCCACCTTGCGGTGTTGAAGATTGAACGTAATAGGTGGTTGTTGTATTCAATACCGGGGTTGTATAGGTTGAATCGTTGGTAAGTAAGCCCGTTCCATTGGCATTGGACCACCAAGAGTATCCGCTTGGACTTCCTGTTGCTGTTAAAACCGTACTTGCAGTGGCGTTGCCACAGAAGTTGGTATTACCGGAAACTACAGGGGAACTTAAACCGTTCACTGTTACAACCACCGGCACGTTTTGCGCTGCACAAAGGCCAGTGTCCAAACTTGCGTAGTACGTTGTTGTTGCGTTTAACACCGGAGTGGTGTATGAATTTCCGGTTGCAATCAAGGTAGTTCCGGCAGCATCGCTATACCAATAAATGGTTCCATTACCTGTCGCCGTTACGGTAGCGGTTTGTCCACATCCAACCGTAGCACCGGTTGCCGTTGGCAATGGCAGTGGGGCAACGCTAACCGTCACTGGCACCAACGTAGAGGTACATGATGGCACTTGCGGCACGATATCCACTGAGCCAGGACCGTTGTTTAAAGCAGATGAAACATAGGTGCCCGTGTAGAAGTTTCCACCTCCACCACCGGAACCCACACGGCAACCTCCACCACCACCACCGGAATATCCACCGCCACCTCCGCCGATGGCTTCGTAATTGGTATGCATCCCTGCTCCAGCGCCACCACCAAAACCTCCATCAGTGCTGTTGTTCCAATTCCCAGAAAACCCTTGATTGGCTCCTCCAACACCTCCGTTGCTGAAGGATTGGCCGATAAATCCACCGTAGGTACCTTGAATTCCTGCACCATTCCATCCCGCACCACTCGTTCCACCCCCCGAAGTTCCAGCGCTTCCATTCGTTCCTCCGTTTCCATTGTTGCACCAGCTTCCCGCGGACATGACACCGTTTCCACCAGCCGTTACGTTGTAGGCGCTTGCATCAACCCCGTTGAGAACATAGGGATAGGACATTCCATCGCCTTCTGCGGCACCACCACCACCACCGGCAGCAAGGATGAGCTGGCCTGTAGTTTGATTGTAGACGAAGGTTCCGCCACCACCACCACCGGCCCAGCCTGTGGTAAAATCAAGCGTTCCTCCTTCTTGACCGCAAAGTACTTTGATGACATGTCCTTGAGTAAGCGATGTAGAAATTGTGATGGATGCACCGTTTCCACCTAACGCAGTATTCGCGTCGCCACCTTTTGCTCCACGAGCGGTGATGGTGTAGGTTCCGGAGGAAGGCACCGTCCATTCTTGAATTCCTTGAGTTCCGATCGTAACAGAACCGGCCAAATTGGAGTTGGCATACGCAGCATTGATTTGTGCTTGGTTCGGACCGTTGACTCCGCTTGCTCCGGCATTTGTAAAGTTGTAGGCATTACCACCTCCAGCGCCGTTTCCGCTGGCAGCGTAAAAGGTCGTTGTGGTTCCAAGGGCAGGTGTTGTAAAAGGAGAACCAGTGCCAACAACGTTGTTGCCTAACGAATCGCTGTACCATACAATAGTGTTCCCACCGCCACCGTTGGCCGTTAAAGTAGCTGTTTGACCGCAATTGATGGTCGTTGCACCCGCAACCGTTGGCGGGGCAATGTTGGAGTTCACGGTAACTTGCGCTGGCGTAAGTGGACTCTGACAATTCGGTGCTCCTTGGCACGGCTTGTTAAAGTTGGTCATGGTTGCAGTAAACGTACCGCAACATCCGTCATGGGTTCTTCCATAAACACCAAAAACCTGTCCTGCTGTAACTTGAACCGTTGTAGTACCCGACCCAGAGTTAGTCGTGATGGGAAAATCAACGCCGTTAACTCGGTATCCGTAGGTGTCATAGGTGGGGTCATTGTGCACTACAGTCCAGTTCCAACTGATCGTTCCACTGAATGGAACAGTAATTTCGTAAATCGTGTAGGCATTCGCATTGGTACTGTTAGGGCCTGTTAAGGAAATCGTATTTGGCGCACCTCCGGTACTTACCGACCCATTTCCACCGTTAAGTTGTACTAAGTTCCAGTTCGGAATGTCGTAGCAGTTATCAAATCCTACGCTTTGGGCAGGACCTGCTTGTCCTGAAGAAGCTCCAACGTAATAGGTAGTATTCGAAGAAAGGGAAGGAGTCGTGAACGAGGCGCCTGTACCAACTTGGTTTTGTCCCGCTGGGTCAGAGTACCATGTGTACGTTCCAACGCCGCCCGCAGCCGTTAGCGTTGCTGTTTGACCGCAAGTGATGGTTGCATTCGTGGCTGTAGGAGCAACGGGTAGTGTTACAGTAACGGCAACAGGAACATTTTGCGCTGCGCATACACCGGTTCCCAAACTTACATAGTAGGTGGTGTTTTGGGTTAATACAGGAGTCGTGAAACTGTTACCTGTTCCAATTTGATTGGTACCTTGAGCGTCACTGTACCAGTAAATGGTTCCGTTTCCTGAAGCATTTAACGTTGCAGTCTGCCCGCAAGCAATCGTTGCACCGTTAGCTGCTGGTTGGCCCAAGGGGTTTACCGTCACTTGAACAGGCACCAATGCCGATTGGCACGTAGCATTCACAGGGGTTAGGATCAATTGACCATTGGCTTGAGCAAGAGATCCTCCTCCAACGGTACTGGTAATGTTGGAAGCGGCAGGAATCGCAAAATTGCTTCCACCTCCACCACCTCCGCCGCCGCAGCTGACGCAACCGGGTTGTGAAGCGCCACCGCCACCGCCAGTATAGCCACCGCCACCGCCACCTGCACCCGAAAGGCGTTCTTGGGTTCCACCGCATCCACCTGTTCCACCGGATCCACCGCCACCGAAACCACCTGCTCCCGAGTTGCCTCCACAGGAGCCGAATTGGCTGGCACCGGGTGTTACACCGTATCCACCACCGCCACCGCCTGTACCTTCATCTCCTTGCGTTGCTCCACCGTTTCCGCCTCCATTGGCAGTTCCAGGAAGTCCTTGTACGGTACCTGTTCCTCCGGCTCCACCGGCAGGACCTGCTCCGTTCGTGCCAGCAACTCCACCTGTACCACACGATCCGTTTGAACCTGCTGTAGCTCCGCCATTTCCTCCGTTACCAACTTGAGGACAACCTTCGTCTCCGGCAGCACCTCCTCCGCCACCAGCAGATACCAAGTGGTTTCCGTTGGCATCGAGAATTCCTGTAAATCCTCCACCGCCGCTTCCGCAACGGTTATATTGACTGTTGCCACCGGCTCCACCGACGACAATAGTAAGTACTTGACCAGTTGTTACTGGAATGGTCGCCTGCATCCGTCCACCGGCACCCGCTTGTCCAACCCCACCGGGATAAACGCCACCGCCGGCTCCGTAGGCGTCGATGGTTAATTGCGTAACTCCTACCGGAACGGTGTAGGTTTGGACAGCACCCGTGTAGGTAAAGGTTTGAGGTTGCGCATTGGAAACTGCTCCGGAGGCAACATAATAGGTGGTTGTAGCAGCAAGGGCAGGCGTTGTGAATGGGGAGCCTACGCCGGCAGTTTGTGAGCCCGCAGCGTTGGAATACCAAATGTAGGAATTAACCCCTCCACCTGTGGCAGTTAGCGTGGCTGTTTGCCCACAATTGATGGTCAAGCCGTTGGCGGTAGGTGGGGCAATGTTGCTATTCACCGTTACCGTAACTGGAACCAAAACAGAAAGGCAGGTTCCATCGTCGTTTTGCAAGTAAAAGGTAGTATTATTATAAATGGTGGCGGTGGTAAACGGTGAGCCCGTTCCCGCAAGTTGCGTTCCCGCTTGATCGAAGTACCAATTGTAGGTTGTTCCACCCGAAGCGGTTAAGGTACCTGTTTGTCCACAAGTGATGGTAATACCGGAACTAGTCGGGGTAGGTGCCACGCATTGTCCTGTTGCTAAGAAAGAAATCGCAACAAAAGTTAATGCAGAAAAGGTGCGTAGATAGTAGTTTTTAATCATAACGTTAGGTTTTGTTGGTACAATTTAGAAAATCAAAACCAAACGTTAAATAAATGTTAATAAGTTTTTTTTTGTATCAGTTGATGAACCTCACTCAGATAGGGAGGTGAAATTTAGATTAACATACCGAAAATGGGTACACGAATTTTTTTTCGGATTAGGTAATTACTAAGTTTTCATCCGTGTAATTCAGAACAAGGTAATGCAAAGTTTAGCATCGACTACTCTTGGGAAGTTTGACATGGTGGATAAAGGGTGAGAAAAATCACTCGTCAATTGCCTTGGCACTGCCGGCAACCATGGTTCGTAATTCCGAAATTTCATCCGAAGTGAGATAACGCCATTTTCCAATGGGTACATCAAGACGGATATTCATGATACGAACCCTTTTCAGCTTGACTACTTCATAGACTAAATATTCACACATTCGACGAATCTGCCGGTTTAATCCTTGGGTTAGAATGATCTTGAAGGAAAAGCGATCGATCTGCTGTACCTCGCAGGCACGTGTAACGGTATCCAAAATAGGAATACCGCTCCTCATTTTTTGCAAGAACGCTTCATTGATAGGGCGATCTACCGTGACCAGGTATTCTTTTTCGTGATGGTTTCGAGCCCGAAGAATTTTGTTGACAATATCGCCATCGTTGGTAAGAAAAATTAATCCTTCGCTGGGTTTATCTAGGCGTCCAATCGGGAAAATGCGCTTCGGATGATTGATAAAATCAATGATGTTGTCTTTTTCACGGCGTTGGTCGGTAGTGCAGACAATTCCGATGGGTTTATTGAAAGCCAGGTAAATGAAATCCTCCGTAGGTGCCTGCGTGGGTTGGTTGTCGACTGTAACTTCATCACCGGGCATAACTTTAGTGCCCATTTCGGGAACTTTGCCATTGATGCGAACGCGTCCTTCTTCAATGAGTTTATCGGCGGCACGCCTCGAACAAAAACCGATTTCGCTCAGGTATTTATTGATGCGAATTGCTGAAGAAGAATCCATGCTGGTGTTTTGTTGCTTTAGTTGGCTTTCTAGGTTCTCGCAGCGAAAATAATAAGAACCTAGGGGAATTCAACATATCTTCTTTTTCTGCACCCTTGATTTTCGTTTAAAGTAAAGGTGCACAGAAAGGGGAGAGCACCTCAGTGAAAAGAGGAATAACGATCCTTCATCACTCGAATGGTTCGTCTTAAAAAAAAGAAATTTTTCGCACCCGGAATAGTTCGAAGGGCGCATCTCCGCCAGGCGGAGGGTACGGACAAAAAAAAAGCCGATCATAATTGACCGGCTTTTGGCTCCCCCTGCTGGACTTGAACCAGCGACCCTCTGATTAACAGTCAGATGCTCTAACCAACTGAGCTAAGGAGGAATTTTGTGACTGCAAATATATGGGTTTTTCTAAAATTGAAAATCGATTTACTTAATTTTTTTAGAAATCGTCCTCGTGAATGGTGAAATCTTCGTAAGACCCATCGTTAAAGTCTTCACTTTCAAGGATGTCATCGGAATCATCTTCGGAACGGTGAGCGGCACGAAGTATGTTTGTTCCGGTAACATTTAGCCGAATTTCCGTACGAATGCTACCATCCTCTGCGGCGTAACCCTTGGCATACGGAGTTCCAACCAATTCTACCATCGTTCCCCGGGTTAAAAAATCGACAATCCGCATGTTACTTCCTTCGCGTTTCCAAATAGTACAATTAACCCAGGTGGTTTTAGTTTTGGAAGCTCCCGTTTTTTTGTCGCGCCAATTTTTATTGTGAGCAACAGGGAAATTAATGGCAATAATTCCGCGATCCATGGATTTTAGTACGGCATCTTTTCCGATGTTTCCTATGATTCTTGTTTCAAAAACGGTAGCCATAGCAGTTCAATTAAAAATAAGATAACGTGCAAAGTTAACCAATTATCTAATTGACAATGAAATTGTTATTTAATTTTAGTGCTGATGACCGTGAGGCCCGTGAGCGTGCCCGTGATCGAGTTCGTCGGCTGTAGCTTCGCGAACTTCAAGCACAATGCCTTCAAAACGTAAATCGGTTCCCGCCAAGGGATGATTGAAGTCCATTTTAACCACTTCGTCAGTAATCTCCAAAATTCTCCCACGCATTTGATGTCCTTGACCGTCCGACATTGGAACTAAAGTTCCTACTTGAAAAAATGCCTCGTCAAAATTTCCCGATTCATCATGAAATACGTTTTTAGGTATCATGACAATTTCTTCCTCCATGGGCTCTCCGTAGGCTTGTGCGGCACCAATAGCAAAATCAAAAGCATTGCCAGCAAGCAAACCGCTTAGATTAGCTTCGAAATCAGGAATCATACTTCCGACACCATACAAAAAGACCAAGGGGTTGCTTTCGTTGGTTTCTTCAATGGTTTCCCCCGTAACATGATTCGTTAGTTTGTAGGTAAGGGTAACGACCCTGTTCGCTGATACATTCATTCTTTAAGGTTTTAATTAAGCACGGTTATTTTAAAAGTAAGGATTTAACAAAGTTGGGCAAGGCAAAGCTTCCCGTATGCAATGCACTGTTATAATAACGAAGTCCTTCGCTTTGTACAAAGGCGTCAATGCTACTGTTGTCCAAATGTTTAATTGCGTCAATATCCCCTTTTAATCCGTACTGAAAACTCCACATACCTGTAGGGTAGGTGGGTACAAAAAAGAGCGAAACAGGTGCCTTGTCGCGTCCAAAAATATCTTGCAATGTATAATTCAACTCACAAAAGGCTTTCTCGTTAAACTTCGGTGATTCTCCCTGAGCCACCAAAACCCCGTCCGATTTCAAGGCATTGTAGCAGTTTTGATAAAATGAAACGGAAAATAAACCTTCGGCAGGACCAACTGGATCGGATCCATCCACCAAAATGACGTCATAGGTTCCCGGTGCTGCATTTTTAATGAAGGCAATTCCGTCGTCCACCAGTAAGGTAAGCTTTGGATCATTGAAGGATGAGGCGATTTGAGGTAAATGCTCTTTGCATGCTTCAATCACCGCTCCGTCGATCTCAACCATCGTAACTTTTTCTACGCCTTTGTGTCGAAGAACCTCGCGAATTGTTCCGCCGTCCCCTCCGCCAATCACAAGCACATTCTTGGGATTTGGGTGCATGAACATCGCGGGATGCGAAATCATTTCATGGTAGTGGAATTCATCGTTCTCCGTGGTCATAACCATGTCGTCCAAGGCCAGCATTTTACCATATTTATATGATTCAAGAATTCGAACCCGTTGAAATGGCGACTGATGATCATAGAAAACATCCCCGGTAAAACGCAAGGATAAGGCTTGGTTTTCATCTTTATCCGTAAACCAAACGTTGCGCGTGTAAAAACCTGGATTCACCCATTCGTTGGCTTTTTGTCGCATCGTGCTGATATCGAAATCGTTGCGCGTAAGCAAGTTCACAGAACCTCTCTTCATTTCTATCGCTGAATAACTTTTGGCCTGAAAACTTTCCTTTAAATAATCAAAAGCGATCCAGGCGTTCATCTCTCCGCACGTGAATACGTCAACGGCCGCATAACCGTATTCCGGCCAAGTGTGAATGGCAAGATGGCTTTCTTGGATAACAACTACTCCAGAAACTCCATAGGGCGAGAAATGGTGAAATGTTGAATTAATAACGGTGGCTTCTGCTTTTTTAGCCGCATCGACCATGTCCCGTTCTATCGCTGCCACGTCGTTCATGATGTGCGGATCGCAGTTCATAAATTCTACTAATATGTGGTTTCCTAGGGCTGAACTCATGCTTTTTTTGATTTTAAGGCGCAAAGGTAGGGTTAATCTTTTTATTTTCGCACCATGCGCACTATTCAAATGCTTATTTTTACTTCATTGATGCTGATGGCTTTTCAATGCAATAAGTATACAAAATCAGCATGCATTAACGCTAAAATTTCAGCTTTTAAAAACGAAGCTTGCTCTACGGGTGCAAGCGTTAAAGAGTACCTGTTTCAAAACCAATCGGTTTTTTGTTTTGATCCAGGGGTGTGTGGAGGAGATTTAGCCTCATATGTTCTCTCCGAGAATTGCGACACCCTGGGCTTTTTAGGTGGCATTGCAGGAAATACCGTCATCAACGGAGAACCGTTTTCTAATGCTGAATTTCGAGGAACGGTTTGGAGCAATTAGTGTTTAATAAACCGTTGTATTCTTTGTTGAATTGATATTTGGTAAATGCCATTGGATAAATGGGTTACATCTATCAAATCCCCATCTTTGTAAGCGGTTATCTCGATTATTTTACGTCCCGAAACATCGAAGATTTCTAACGGTTGTGGCTGCGTTAAACCGCGAATCATCAGGGTTTCTTCGGTTGGGTTTGGATATAATGACCACGATGCGTCCATTTCTTTGATACCGTTCGGATCCACGACTTCAATGACTGAAGAATCGCTGAAGGTGCATCCGTTGGCATCCGTTATCGTGTAGGTTATGGTAAAGGAGCCCGTACCCGACAACGTGGGATGGAAGCTGGTACCAATGATTCCTGTCCCTGAATATACACCACCGGCTGGTGTTCCTGGCGTCACGTTAAACGGTGCAGATCCTTGCATGACCGTCGTAATTTGTTCGTTGTAGTTAACCGTTTGGGTACTATAAAGGTTCACAGTCACAGAGTCACTCGCTTGACAACCATTCGAGCCCGTTCCAGTTACGTAATACGTTCCTGCGCCTTGAGGAATAAATGCTTGATTATTTGCGATTCCATTTTGCCATTGGTAGCTTACCGCATTACCCGTTCCGATTAAGGTAATTGGCACACCCGGACAACTCGTGAAGCCAGCGCCTGCATCGACGAAAGGCGGGGTTAAAATCCCTAATACAACAGGATTCGATCGGGTGTAACATCCTGCGCTGTCCAGCACAGAAACGCTGTAGGTTCCGACCTGAGCGGTGGTCATCGTAAGGCCCGGTGTACCATTGTTCCACAGTGCGCTGTAGATGGTATGGGGGCTTTCGACGGATAGGGTAGCGGTTGCCCCAACGCAAATACCGAGAATGGAGTCTACGGTAACGTTGATGTTTTTTGAAGTCATCAACAAATGTGCATCCGCTTTCCCAAAACCGTATCCGAAGTTTGGGGTAGCCCCCGTAAAAGCATCCACCGTGGCTGTATTTTGCAGGTCCGCCATGAATTGTTGATAGGTGGCATTCGGGCATTTTTGAAGGTAGAGCGCGGCCATACCCGCTACAACGGGTGAAGCCATCGAGGTACCTCCATTGCGTACATGAAATCCGCCTTGATCGATGGTGCTGTTGTTCGCGGGGTTGCTTAGATAGGCTATTGGTCCGGCGGCAAGAGCTACGTCTCCTGCGGCCGTAATGTTCGGCTTGGTTGTACCGTTTCGAGCGGGACCCTTGCTGCTGTTTTCGCTTAGTTTTCCGACTGGAGTGGTCGATGCAGGTTGATAATAGGTGTTGTTTTTGGTCATGTGTCCTTTTCGATTGCGCATGTTAGCGACTGAAACCACTTTCTCCGAACAATTCCAGCTGCTCACGATGGTTTGTAGAGTATCCGCCATGACGTAGTGTTGAATTGCCGGTAACTGAAGTTGGGTAGGTAAGGGGCCCGTAACAAAGTTGCTCATTTGCTGCCATGTGCCTCCCCAAGCGTCGTATTTACCTGATCCTGTGGTCATGAACCGATATCGGTAATTGATGGAATCAATCGTGCTAAAAACGACCAACATATGAAAATTCGGACCGACAATTTCTCGGTAACTGTCGATGATTGCGATGCGTTGGCCAGCTGCATTGAAGATGGTATCAGTCACAGGAACTTGGTTCATGTTGCTGGTTGCATAACGAAAATTGGTTTTTCCTCGGAATGAATAGTTTGGAGTGACCTTGTCCGCTCCGTAGGCAAAGTAATAATGTGCATCCGCGGTATCCGACCATAGGTCAAACACGATTTTTCCAGGCCCTGCGATAGTGTTTCCAGGATTGCGCACGCTCCAAAAGAAAGAGGTGTCTGAAGAAATGATCGGGTTACCTACGTGGTATTTCCCTTGATTGCCCGAATTTCCTGCTGCGCAAACCACGATTCTTCCGGGAGATAAATCCAACAGGGATTCAATCAGGTCCGAGGCAGGGTCGTTCCCGTCATGGCTTCCAAGGTAATCGCCCAAAGATAAATTGATGACGGCAGGTTTGCCCAACGAGTCCGCCACTTTGAAAATGTAATCGCAGGCATCGGCAATGGTTAAGGTCCAGTTGGGTAAATTGAAATTTGTTTCCACGACAATGATATCGGCATCCGGAGCAGCGCCTTTGTTTTTCAAATTGGCACGAGCATTTCCAGCCGCCATTCCCGCTACCGTTGATCCATGAGCTGTTCCCACTTCGAGGCTTGTGCAGGTCCCGGCATTAATCGAAGAGCTATCCCAAACGACCCCGTAATTGTAGGGTTGCGGCGGATTGGCTCCATTAACCGTATGATCCCAATACCGCAACACGCGGGTTTTTCCATTGTTCAAGCGAAAATCTTGGTGGTTAAAATCGATGCCTTGGTCCACTAATCCTATTATAACACCTTTGCCGGTGTAACTCGTATCCATGCCGTTCAATCCCTGTTGAACTAAATTGATCTTATGCTTTACCATCGCGCTGTCGGCCATCGCTCGAGGATTGGAAACCGCAAAGTATATTCCGGTTAGTTTTGGAGTTCCGTCGAGATTCAGTACAACTTGCGGATTTGCATTAAAATACAGGTATTGATTGGTTTTTTGTTTAAGGGGTATTCCAAGATCAAGAAGAGTTTGTAAATTTTCGGGGGTATTGTTGGCGCTTAGGCAAATTGTATTTGTTGCATTGTGTTCAGCGTATTGTTGTAAGGTGAAATACGATGGGTTCATCGATTGCGACCAAGAAAAAAATACGGAAGTGAGCAATAGGAGGAGAATGATTATTTTAAAGGGAAATTGTACGATTTTTTTCATATCCTTTGACTTCTTGGTTGATAAAAGTAAAAATAAGCTATTTTTGAGAATTAATTCGATTCACTAATTATAAACTCATGAAATTTAATAGATCTTTTTTGGTGGCTGCTGTTGCGGCTTTTTCTTTTTCGAGCTTGGCTCAACCGATAACAGGTACCTTAAATTGGTATAATGGAACGGGTACTGGAATGTCAACTGAGTTGGCCTACAAGAAACTGTTGAAAAAGCGTAAGGCAACACCGGTAATTGTGGCAGTAATCGATTCCGGAGTGGATTTGGAACATGAGGATTTGAAAGGAAAAATTTGGGTTAACACCAAAGAAATACCCAACAACAAGAGGGATGATGACGGTAACGGTTACGTTGATGATGTTTACGGTTGGAATTTCTTAGGTAATGCCAAAGGGGAAAACCAAGAAAAAGCACGACTTGAAAAGGCAAGGATTGTAAAGAAATACGCTGAAAAGTTTGAAGGTATTGATCCGGCAAGCATGGCCTATGATCCAATTCATGAAATGTTCGTGAGTGCAGAGAACTCCCTCAACGAGGATATCGCGCAATATGAAGAGTATCGCGGAATGATTGGAACAGGAATGTTTGATAAAGAAACGGAAGAATACTTGAAAGATCAGCTTTTTTTCAATTTGAACGTTGACTACGATGATCGCTCATTAATCGGCGACAATCCAGATGATTTCTCCGATAAGTACTACGGCAACGGCAATGCAGAAGGTCCTGACGCGCTCCATGGAACGCACGTTGCTGGCATCATTGGCGCGCTTCGTGGGAATAATAAAGGCGGTGACGGAGTTGCTGATGCCGCTGTAATCATGTCAGTTCGAGCAGTACCAAACGGTGATGAACACGACAAGGATGTTGCTTTAGCCATTCGTTATGCAGTGGACAACGGAGCTAAAGTGATCAATATGTCGTTCGGTAAAAGTTTCTCGCCTTATCAAAACGAAGTTCAAGAAGCGATTGCCTATGCAGCATCCAAAGACGTATTGATGATTCATGCCGCAGGCAACGACGCGTCAGATATCAATTATACTCCCAATTTCCCTAGTAAACCAACGTACGATTATGTCGATTCATTAAACCGTAAGATGTTTCTAAATATTGGTGCCAACACCCGCAAAACAGGCGATCAATTGGTGGCATCTTTTTCAAATTTTGGATCGAGTGAAGTAGATGTATTTGCGCCAGGTTTCGAAATCTACAACAGTGTGCCGCAAAGTGAGTATAAAAATTTGCAAGGAACTTCGATGGCCGCTCCTATGGTAGCTGGAGTCGCAGCTCTTTTGAAGTCGCGCTATCCACAAGCAACGATGTTGCAAATCAGCGAGGCAATTACACGCACCGTTCAGAAGTATGATGAACTTGCTGATAAGTGCACAACAGGCGGAGTGGTGAATGTTTACAATGCCGCGCTTTATTTGGAAAACATCTTGAAGTAAGGTGCGAAACAAAGTTTTGTTCCTGCTGTGGATTTCATTTAGTTATGTAGATGCTCAAAAAATCCCCACGAATGCCTCAAGAATAACTTCCGAAGAGCGATTGAATTCGTTAATGGATACTTGGCATAAAAACGCAACGCTCGCCCAGTTTGATGCTTATTTTGAAGCTACTGCGGATGGTTTTGTTTTTTATGGAACGGCACCTGCAGAAAAATGGGACAAAGCAGGATTTAAGGCTTTTTGCAAACCTTATTTTGATAGTACCAAAACATGGAAGTTTGTTCCAAGCAATCGCGTTTGGCATTTTTCGGATAACGGAAAAACGGCTTGGTTTGATGAGGATTTAGAGACGTGGATGCTGGATTGTCGAGGCAGCGGTGTGTGCACAAAAACTCGCAAAGGATGGAAAATTGCCTACTATAATCTGAGCGTCGTTATAGAA
>Ga0209770_10000433_pt1 | contig 23254 bp, 50 predicted proteins | sample LauGreSu1BDMLBDD_2_FD_187572 | JGI IMG/M metagenome (GOLD analysis project Ga0209770, IMG submission 187572) | Freshwater lake microbial communities from Lake Michigan, USA - Su13.BD.MLB.DD (SPAdes) (version 2) | ecosystem: Environmental > Aquatic > Freshwater > Lake | place: Lake Michigan, USA...
AATGTAATCCTTGACCAAACTTGAACGGACAATATCATCTGGTGTAAATTCGATTCTAGTGAATGCATCCATGTGGTATGCAATATCAAAGAATTTCAATAAACCTGAGACATCGTTTTTCTTCTTGTTCAAATCAGTCTGTCTGTAATCACCACACCAGATAATCTTTGATTGATTACCTACCCGAGTCATTACAGTATCAATTTCTTCAAAGGTCATATTCTGCATTTCATCAACAATAATAATGGCATTGTCAAATGACATACCACGAATGAATGATGTTGAAATGAATTCAATGTGACCTTGTTCTTCTAATCTATCCCATGCATCTTTGCGACCAAAAAGTGTTTCGCATATTTGACGATATGGTTGCTGATAGATTTCCATCTTCTCATCTACGCTACCAGGTAGATGACCTATTTCCCTTGATTGTACTGCGGAGCGCACGACAATAATTTTCTCAAAATTGTTACTTTTATCCAACACTTCTTCGATGGCTTTATATAATGCTGAAAATGTTTTACCTGTTCCAGCAACACCATGTAATGCTATAAAGTAATCTCCTTGTTTATATGCTTGAAAAAATTTATTCTGGTTCTCAGTTAGTGGTTGGAATGTTTTCATATCATCTAATCTTAACTTCAAACGATTAGTTGGTTTTGAAAAGTCCAACACTTCTTCACTACTGTAAACTTGTTTTAATGTCGTTTTCCTTGCCATAAGTGCTCCTTATACAACTACTGGTTAGCATGACAAACGTGTCTCTCATCTTTTTTTATATTTGTCGTAAAACTTCTTTACGATTTCTTTCGTTTTCACATTCTTGATTGTTTTTTTACCGTAACGATCACCTACTGGACTTTCAGGATGTGCTTCAGCAACCCTAGAAAGAACTTCTTTAAATCCAGATGGTATTTTGTTATTTGTGTTTGTTCCTCGCACAAGAGCAGGTGCTTCGAACATTCTTGATTGAACATTTGGATTTTCTTTTAGAAATTCCTGTCGTTCAGATATGGACATGAACATCTCGAATACCTCATCGGTATCGGTGTCAATAAAATTATAAGTTGGCATATAGTTCGTCAAATATTGATATGTAATAATCAAATGCTAGATTCGCTTCATCAGCCAAATCTATTGTGAGTTTTTCATTAAATGATTTAATTAATTTAGGACGATCATCAAACACATACATGCGACCAGAACCAGGAATAAGGCGAGCAATTAGTTTTCCTCCATAAAGGTCTCCCATGTGTCGAACATATACATGAGCAAATAGTAAGTGTCTTTTGGATGCATCCTCAGACAATTCGTTCAAACGGTCTAGATATTTTATTGTAGAAGGAAGTAATGGTCTGAAATAACCATCGTTTAATTCAAACAAGTCATCATGTATTGCTTGAGCACGTTCGATTCCTTCTAAGTCTTTCAGATATCCATATTTATGATTCAATCGTTCTATAACTTCATAGATTGTACGGAATTCAAAAAGAAAGGAAACATAATCCTTCTCGACTATGTTTCCACTTAAAAGATATTGAACAAACTTGGTTTGCTCTACTTCACGATGCTTGAGGTTCGTAGATTCTCGTAGTATTGTCATTGTACCATTCAGGGATAGGACGGTTTTTCCATTTTGCTAGATGCGTCTTATTCATTATATAGTAATTACGATAGGAAGCAATTGAATCTCCTATCACTTTGCAATCATCTGGCATTGCAGGTGTCGGTTGAGTAAATGGTGATTGAGGAATATTATTAGGTATTCGAGCAAGTTCCATTTCTAGTTTTGTACATGCATGGACTTTACCATAACGATAGGTGTATTCATCCATCAATGCTTGAAACAAAGCAAACAACCAATCATAGTTCTTATCTGATTCTCTTACCCATACGCAACTCGGATGGTTAACATGAGTAGCAGAGTAAAGAACGGTATCACGGTTATCGGCAAGAGCATATACAGTTTTCTTCCTACCAGTTGGACTGACACCAATAGAAAGAACACCGTCAAGAATACGGTGTGTAGTAGAAAGTAATTGAGCATATTCAAGTATCATTTTCACGCAATGTTTATCGTTATGCATTTCTGCACATTTTTTTACATCATGATCTAGGTAAAAGATATTCACTACCAGCTCCCATCATCGATCCAGAAAGAAATGCCGATAAACAAAAAGGAGAATCGATAAGTTTTATACGATTGCCACTCATCACTTATGACATAGAAATGAGGAATGATACCCCAATGAAAAAAGTTACAGAGGATTGTGATAGTCAATCCACTGTACTTGCAATAATTAAGAAAGTTTCGTAACATGATACATCACATAAAAAAGGCCAATCATTTCAAATAAACCCCTTGCACCAAACCCTAGTGCAAGGACCATAATTACTAACCACAGCTTATACCAGAACCATTTATCTTTTTCTGATATGCCAGCAATGAGGTTAGTTACCCACTTGCTTAGATTCGATAATGCTGTCGATACTTTGTTCCAGCTCTCTGAAAGCTTTTGACGATTCGAGTTTTGCATTTAGTTTCCTATTCTTTCTGATTTCAGACACCAACAATTTGTTAGACTGGTCGGCTGCATAACGTAGTTTGATGAATGCACGATAACCATCTTTTTCATGTACTACTTTATAACCAGTACGTTGTACACCGATTAGATTAACACGACTTACAACCAACTTAGTTGTACGATTAATTTCTTGGATGGTAGATTGATCTGCTTCACCGATTTCGGCAACATAATCTTTCATCATCGATTCGATATGTGACGAAAAGTTGGTTGCCAATTCACGTTTGGCAGACAGCATCGCTTTGTCAACAGCGAACTGGAAGTCTTTAGAGTATTCGGACGATACGCCATAAAGAGCATCATCACCCTTCTCAGGTTTTGCAGTAAACCATTCTGGATACTTCACTTCGGCTTGCTGTTCGCCACCACCAAACTCAGGTGCTTTAACTTCTAGACCTGTGGTATACTTGATGGAACTACATGCTGTCATTGCAAGCACGATTGGAATCAATACTAACTTTTTCATTTATTTCCCCGCTTCACGAATATAACCACCGGCCTTGTTAAGGTCCTCACTAGCGCCTTGTAGTGCGCCACCAACTGTACCACATGCTGTTAAAAGGGTACATAATATAAACATAATATATTTCATTCTCACCTCACAATTTGAGCAACACGACTAATGATTCTTCTTTTATCAACAGGTAAAGACCTAATGAAATTGTTCATCTCAAAATCATTATACGATATTTTCGGTTTAATGTCAAGTTCCGTAAACACAAATACCATCTTTTCTTTTGATACATATTTACCATCTGCAACTCTAGCAATCATTTTCTGATTCTTTTCTAAGAGTTCTAATTCTGCTCCAGTTTGTGTAATCTTTTTCTGGAAAATATTGTAATAACGATTCCCATGATAATTGAACACATAAACATTACCAACTTTGTTGGCAGTTACCATATACTTCACTGGTTCACCGTTTTTAAAATATGGTTGTTCAGTCCAGACGTTAAAGTAAATGTTATTATTGATTTTTTCAACTTCAGCATCAATCGTAACTCTACAAATAATTTTACCCTGTTCAACTATTTTTTCAGATTGTTTTTTATTGACCTTCTTGATTGTACCGTTTACAGTTGATACGGTATCACGACTCAAAATACATTCGGTGTTATAACACACTTCGCTTGTATTCGATTCGTATTCTTCTCCAAGAAAATTACGGATAGCATCGGTTTGTGCATACTCTTCCGCAATTTGACAGGCAATATTTTCTGCCATATCAGGTCCATAAAAATACTCTCCAACGCCTTGCACAGCAAAAGCGTTAGAGAGCATGAAAGCCAACGTTAGTGGCAGGAGACGCATGAATTATTCCGTAATTTCTACAACGTCATCAGTAGATATTTCAGTTACTTGCTCAGTAACTTCAGTTGCTTGTGTTTTCAGTTCGTCCATAGACTTAACTGGTTTTGCTTTGACAGTCTTGGCTTTAGGTTTGGTAACTTTAGCCACAACTGCTTTAACTGGTTTTGATTTTACTGCTACTAGTTCAAGTGGAGCGAATCCACGATCTTTCAGCACTTTAATCATTTCTTTAACGTTGACTAATTCGTAACCACTAACGGTACGACCAGTTTTGTGTGTTTTAACAACAGCACCCTGTACTTTCAACCACCACATTTCGGTAGAAATACGGTACATAGCATCATATTGCATTGTAGCACCGATTTGTTCTTTACTGATAATACCACCATTTGCGAGAACCATCAAAAGACGTTCCCAACGGCGAGGTTCTTTACGTGCAGCCATAATATACTCCTATTCAGTTAATGAGATTATAATGTAACATATATTGGTTGGTTTGTCAAGCAACTAACGGTAATAATTGCGTGGATAAACATCAAACTTTACCGCATCCTGTTTCAGGCAATGATCTTTGCGGTACCGCGGACCACGGAATTTAAAGTAAACACTTCGCCCAACAACTTTTCGAATTAATTTTCTTGTTTCAGGTGTATATTTCTCAATTGGGATATGCTTGAATATAGAAGCAAATTCCGGGGATGATTTAAAATCCATCAAATTTAAAGTATTCATTAAGCAGCCTTTAACATAAGTGTAGGGTATTTTACAAAACCCGTGGTGTCTTTTTTCGCTTTGCCTTTTGCATACAAGCCAACAACAACACCTTTAGGATCAAGGAAACGCAAGTCGGATTCGTCACCGTTAAAAACTGGACGACCAAGATAAGTTTCTGGCATCGGCAAAGTTTTTTTGATACCGAAAACCGTTGCAACATTGTAACCTTGTGCTATTGCTTTTTGTACGTCAGCATCATTGCCGTCAGCAGCAGAGAATGTCAACGAATAGTTAGGAATGAAGTTTATTTTACGACCAAGGATTTTGGTGTAATCGTAAAAAATAACTTCTGGAAAAGCAAAGAAAATGTTGGAATATGTTTGACCGTTACGGAGAACCTCATACTTTTCAAAAGCGATATCGGAGGTACCGTTCAAACGGAAAACTGGAATCAAGGAGAGTTTAGCAGATTGTTTAATTGCTAACTCAATATCTTTGACCAGTAAATTCATAAAGGAAACACGGTCCTCGAAAAACAATCGAGTTTTGCGAATTCGTGCTTTTTGGATAGTATTGGTAGTCTCGCCTTTTTTGAACATACCGCCACGACCAGCAGTATTAAGACAAGCAGCAGTACACCCTTCGGTGCGTTTTGGACAAGTCTCAAAACCCGAAAGGTTTGCAGGTGCAAGGTGTAAAATGTAAGTATTGTAACCTGTTGCCAAACCTTTAAGGGTTTTGGGGTTACCAGTAGATAATAGTTTCATAACAACTCCTTTATTTCTCACTCAATACAACCATTATACCATAACGGTGATTTTAGGTCAAGCATTATTTTGTTGCCATTATGACACGTTGCCAAAATACAACATGTTGCCAAAATGCAACAATTACCGTCGCATTTTGGCTTGATCCTTGGCTTCCTCGGAAGTAAAAATCGGAACAGCATTGGACTTGTGCAAAGTACCGATACCTAACATTTTGTCGCCTGTGTATCGTTTACCCTCAATCGGCTTTGTCGCATTACCTACACCAGAATCAACTGATGGCAAATTGCGAGGATTACGATCCGCAGGAATAGTCAAACTGTAAGATTTTAAAGGTTTTACTTTGCGCTCTTTAACAGTAGAGGTGACCGACCACTTAGTCATTAGGTTGTTCCAGTCTTTTTGCAATTCACGTTGTTTTGCATTAGGCTTACGTTTTTTAGAACTTTGATTAGTGTAGATTATCATTTTTCAACAAACCCTTTCACTTTTGTAATATGCTTACATTTACTGTGGTATTGAAAACCGATGCAATGACAAGCATAATGGCCATTCGATAAAGTCACCAAATACTCATGACCCTTATCACCCTTTACTTTGAATTTTCTCAAATTTGAAGTATTGCCTTTGAGTATTTTTAGGTCATTAATTTTATTAATATTAATTATTGAGACTGGATGGTTTTTATTGTCAGTTTTGACACAAAAATATTCTGAGCCAATCCATTTTGAATTTTTGACAACAACACCTGTAAAAACGGTGTCGTTAAAAGGTTGACAACTATACGTATGGTAGTTGTAATTTCGGAAACGCACAGTTACCGCGACCTCTGAGCCGATTGTAGGAATAGTTTTCATCCTATAATGGTAACAGAGGTGCGATTAAAAGTCAAGCCTGTTGTATAAAAACAACAGAACTAAATGTTAACCTTTTAGTAACTGTTGGTTATTTTCATTCATCGATTCCTCAATTTCCTTACGGCGAATTTGTGACAATTCTTTTTTGAGGTCATACCGATTATTTTGTGCATCAGCAATTTTAGCTTCCAAATCAATCAATTCAGAAATGATTGCATCTTTACGATTCGTTGAAGGTAACATATTCTTCCTTTTCCTCTTTGGCCAAACGATAATATGATTTATCGTGATGGCGTTTTTTATTTAAGTTTATTGTCTCACGATCTTTATTTTTCTTAAATTTCGTTTTGACTATTTTCTGAAACTTATTTCCACCAGCTAACATATGACTATTAAACTCCCCTAAAAAACATAGTCGGCAACACCATACTCTTTTAATTGATTCCCATCCATCCAAGTATCAGTTGGTCCGAGTAGATACTTCTTTACATCATTTTCTGAAAGATTACTACCATCATGAAGGACTCCAATCATTCTTTTATTAATACGATCAAATTCTTGTGAGAATGCTTTTATGTCATGATACTTACCACCAAAATCATGGTTAAATTGATGAATCATAATGCTCGTGTTTTTTGATATCGAACGATGACCCTTTGTCCCTGAAGCAAATATCATAAACGCAGAGCTTATTATATTTCCTATTCCGATGGTTGCAATAGGAACTGCGGATACACGCATAACGTCAATTAATGCAAAAGCATCGTTTACACTTCCACCTTCTGAATTGATATACAAGCTAACTGGTGATTTAACTTTCTTATGATTTAAGTCAACGATCCATCGAATTGCAGATTCCACATTATTCTCATCTATATTACCAGAAAGAATATGTGACCGATCATAATCTAATATTTTTTTCATAGTGTAATGGTAATGCCGGGTCCAATAATATTTTCTTTAGTTTGTTTTGTCCAAGGAAAGTTTCCACCATATTTAATCTGATTGGATTTATTGCCTTGGGTGAAAAAGTCTTTAGTGACGGAATTTGGATTTCCATCGAGTCTATAATTTAAGGAATGTTTTTTAGTACAATCATATTTAGGGAAATGACTTTTTAAAGCACCGAAGAACTGACGATCTACACCCCATTGTCCATACCACGAATGTCCTATGCGAACTGCAACATCACGCCGAACAGCAAAGCTGCTAGTATCGACATGAAAGGTTCTATCGTCAAAATGTACAGGCCATTTACCAAGCGATTCACAATTATCTTCACAGAGAAACTTCCCTTCTTTATCATAAATTTTTCTTAATGAATAAGCCCAATCATTGCCCTCTTGAAGAACATTGACCAGGTCCTCAACATGATGTACGTCCACCCAATTATCCTCGTCAAGGTAACATATGACATCAGCGTTAACCAGAAAAGAACATGCAGCATATACACGGTGGCCATACCAACCTTTTCCAACGTTTTCTTCCAAACATACATGCTTAACGTTTGGATATCCCGTTGTAAACTTATCCACGCTTTCAAGAAATTGGTTTCCATCAACGAAAACATAATGAGTTAAATTTTTATACGTTTGTTTTTGAACACTTTGAACACATTGTTCCAGATGTTTTGCACCTACAGTTGGTGTCACTACAGCTACTTTCATCACTCACCTTTTTAAATATAGTGTCCCAGTTTTTTTCAAATTCATTTCTTGGTATTCCAATAGGTCTAGGTTTCGATCCTTTACCGCCTGTACTCATGTTATGCCTCTAATGGTAAATCTGGGAATGCTTCTTTTATAATCTTTGTATTTAGTCCACGGACTTTTAAAGACTTGTTAAACATATTGACAAGTATTTCTGCTTCATCACGGTGTAATGATTCCAAAGTAACGATTAATAATTCACGTTGACGTTTTTCCGTAATGTCATGTGGTTTTGCTGGATGATTTGTAATATACTTGTATATCTGTCCCATCTCTTGTTCCAGATACACATAATTCAAACCCGCTGGTTCAATAGCAGGTTTGTAAGTTGGGATTTCCTTAACATCAAATCCGATACTTGGATGTAATGCACAACATAGAAAATTTTTGAAAGCTTTAGTTCCATATTTACGTAGAACTTCTACTTTAGCCTTTTGTCCAGATGCTTTTTCAAATTCCTCGAATATCTCGGAATATAGTCTGTTAGAATTCATCGATAACCTCAATTAAGTTTTTAAGTTTGTTTGTAATCATATAGTTCATGAATACACTTTTAGTTTTGCTTTGTGTACTCTCATATGTATTCAAGATATCCGTGACTATATTTTGTGGAATCTTAGTCAAGTCAATCATAACCTCATTACGTGAATAATTCCGTAACATTTCCTCATTACAAAAATCTTTTGGTTCTTGATTGAGCCAATTGATGATCTTTTCTTCGGTAATAGGTTTCTGACGTCCACCGACAACAAACACATCATCCTTGGTTAGAATATTAGGAACACCATCACCCTTGTCTCCACGGATGACCATTTGTTTCAACTGTAATGCTGGCATAGGTTCTTTTATATACTTTTTGAGTATAGGTGAGAATTGTTCAACGTTAGGAAATTTCTGCAATTGTACAAAGTCTTTGTCGGAAGATAAAATCATAACCTTTTGATGCGGTGAGTATTTCATAACTAAAGCAGCAATAACATCATCAGCTTCAGCACCATCAACATCAATTAGTTTGTACGGAGAATAGAGTTTCAACTCATCTTTGATTTTATGTAAACATTCAAAGATAGAATTCCAATCATGACCAGAAGCATCACGGTTTTTCTTACGTGATGCTTTGTAGTGCGGAAATATCTCACGACGCCAGTATCTGCGGTTATCACAAGCGATAACCACTTCTGGTCCATGAGACAATTTGAATTTGTGAACATACGTCCTGATGGTATTCAGGATCATATGCCGTACAAGATTTTCTTCAACGGCAGTTCTAGAACTGCCGATTTGTTGCATTAGATTAGAAATAGCAACCTGATTGAAATCAAAGATAATCATTTTATATCCATTATTTGACGATACGTAGGAGTATTGTATCTTTATTTAAGCGTCCTGTCAATACACCTTCTGCGGCACGAATGTTTGGTAGTATAGACCGCAACGCAACTTTACCGCAACCAAGAACTTCAGGTAACATTTCTGCCGGTTTACGCAAAGTTTTTTGTGTTGATTTAGATTCGGTAAAATTTGTAATTGAACTACCTTTTACCGATAGTCCTGCAGCGTCATCCGCATGGTAAACACCTAACTTACGTGTTTTGGTGTTATAGACCCACAATTGCATCATACCAATGATTTGCTCGGGCATTATCGACACAAGTTTCAATTCCTTGAACTCTTTACAGTAATTTACCTTGGCTGTAATCTGTGTAGCAGATTTAACTTTGCGTTTACGTGGTTTACGTGTTTTAACCGCAGTCTGTGATAGTTTACCACAATCAATAATTACCTGATCGCAATACGCAATCATTTTCTTTAGATTTGGTTTTGAGAAATTCGAATAACCCTCTTTAATATCAGCATCTTTAGAATAAAGAATCTCATCGAATTCATTACGGCGAGTTTTGAAATGTTCTACGATATATTTGGTATATGCATCCTTCACACCCATAGTAGTCATCACACCGAGTGGAGATACATTTGCAGAATATTCAGAAATCATCAATTCATCAATCTGACCCTCTAGTTCACCAATACATTCTTTTGATTTTTCTTTAACACGGTCTTGAATAGAAACCACATTCGTTTTTTCAACAGGAACATCAACAACTTCAATTGCCAGTTCATCTTTCATCTTTTGAATTTCAGACTGAAACCACATTTCGTTTTTCTGTGGTAATTCGGCACCATTGGTTAAAAGACGACAAACGAATCCAAACGTCGGTGCTCGAGATTTAATAACGGATGAAACATCCAGTTTATATTTTTTCTTCAGATAGTCTACCGCATACTTATGGGCATCCTTAGTTTCTTTGTTTTGTGAGTACCATGACAAAGCCTGTATCAGGTCAATTTGTGATACCTGTAGGTTTAGTTTTGGTTCGGGATTTGAAACCCTTAGGTTTGAATTTCGCATGATGAAATATCCTTATTTGTATTGATAATCATTATCTCATAAATAGCCATTTAAGTCAAGTATTTACACGGTAATAATCTGGAGGAGTTGCCAAAAAGATAATGGATCCACTTACACTATTTGCTCTGGCAAACGGTGCGGTCCAAGCGGTAAAAAAAGGTTGTGAGTTATACAAAGAAATTGCAGGTGTTGCTGGTGATGTAAAAGGTGTTTTATCTGATTTAGATGAGCAATTCCATTCTCGTTATAAAGATAGACCGCCAACTGTAGCCGAAAGAAATGTTTACGTTGAAGAAAAGAATCGAGTAATCGGTTTAAGTAAACAACAACCCAATGACATATATTCAGAGATAGGTGAACACTTGGGTGCTTACTTTGAAAATATGGCTACTTGCATGGCTATTTTTGAGGAAGAAGAAAGACATGATGATGAAGTATATACAGGTACAACTAGTTTAGGAAAACGTGCTCTACAAAGAGTATTGATGAGAACTAAACTTGTAGCAATGCAAGCAGAGCTCCGTGAGATTATGGTATATCAATGTCCTCCAGAATTAGGAGATTTATATACTCAAGTTGAAAAAATGATGGTAAAAATGCAAGCCCAGCAGAGTATAGCTATTTCTGTTAAAATGAAACAAGATAGAATATATGCCGCTAAGAAAAGAAAAAGAATTGAAAAAATTAAATGTGAAGCATGGAAGTATGGTTTAACTATAATATTTGCAATATACTTTATTTGGTTAGTTTGGGCGGTTGTTCAAGTAAGAATAGAACATTCACCAGAGTTAGGTCGATGCTTAATTCCTAAAGGTGGATGGTTATATGAAAAATATAATAATTTAAAATGGATTGATTGTGAAATACAAAAAGGGCCCTAAGGCCCTTTCTTTTTATCGATTTGCAATATACATTGTGATTTCGAAACCGAAACGTAGATCGGTTGCTGTAGGTGTAGTCCACTTCATAGTTTTCTCCTTGGTTAGGTACTGCTTCATTATTTAACAAAATGGTACATTTAAAACACTAGTGATAATCATTAAATTGGTCCGGCGTGCAGGAATCGAACCTGCATTTATAGCTTAGAAGGCTACTGTTCTATCCGTTGAACTAACGCCAGATTGGTGGGCCTTGTTGGATTCGAACCAACTATCTACCGATTATGAGTCGGTTGCCTATACCGCTTATGCTTAAGGCCCGTGGTGCGAGTAGCCAGAATCGAACTGGCACGCCCTTTCGAGCGAGAGATTTTAAGTCTCTTGTGTCTACCTATTTCACCATACTCGCTCGATGGTGCCTCAGAGGAGAGTCGAACTCCTAAAATTTGGTTTCTAAGACCAACACGTATACCAGTTCCGTCACCGAGGCATATATACTTTTATGAATTACGATTACTTTGAAATTACTTGGGGTCAAAACGCATCGCTTACTAGTGCAACTAAAGGTAAGAATTTTATTCCTACTTACAATTACAATCCAGACAAAGCAGAATTAGAATTACAACAAACTGCTCCAGAAAAACCATTTCAAGAAATGCGTTGGCCACAATACTACGAATTATTTGGTGCAACCTCTAGGAATCGAACCTAGTTCAACGGTTCTTCAAACCGCCGCTATGACCACATCAGCTAAAGTTGCATTGGTACACCGTCACGGGATCGAACCGCAGACCTTCGCCTTGTAAGGGCACTGCTCTACCGCTGAGCTAACGGTGCATATTACATATCAGGGCCGTTACCGTTTTTAAATCCAACGGTACCACCTTGATCTTTAATTCTTTGAATTGCGTCCTCAAATAAAATTGGACGAAAATCAATTTGTTCTACACTCACATTGAAGTATCTAGGATCAATTCCATATTCTCCAAATGTTTCAGCCATAATTCTGTTTGAATGAAGGTGACCGTGAATGTTAGTACCAAAACGATACAGGTTACTTTCATGGACTGGAATATGACTAAGAATCATTCCATTCATTACATGGTAACCACGAATATCTCGAAAGTACGGAAGATAATCCGTAAGTTTAAAAATATCATGGTTACCCTTAATCAAAATCTTATCACCGTTTAAACGTTCAAGCGTTTTTAATGCTTTACGATTAATTACAACGTCACCAAGATGATATACTTTATCTTTAGGACGAACAGTCTCATTCCAACGCTTAACCATTTCTTCATCCATTTCCTCTGGATTATCCCATGGTCTAAGTTTTGTACCATCTTCACGTAAAAAACGACAAACGCCAGCGTGACCGAAATGCGTGTCGCTTACAAGAAAAACCGCTGGCATAATATATTCCTAATTAAAAGGTATTTTTTTAATAGGTGGATCAATTTCTTTTTCCACGACAAAAACATCAAATTCTTTATCATCTTCTGGATGACAAATTTCTTCAATAAACGTTTCTCCGAATTTACGTCGGAAATATAAGAATCTTTGTAGATCACCATTCCATCGTGCAATAGTAGCATTTCGACATCGGCCATAATAGTATGCACCGTGAACTAAATCTTTTTTTGCAATTTTTGGTGTATAATCCATAAAAATTCTTAAAAATTGGAGCGGGATATCAGAATCGAACTGATGACTAGAGCTTGGAAGGCTTTCGTTTTACCATTAAACTAATCCCGCATTAAACTTGGCTACGGTGGAGGGAATCGAACCCCCACTAAGAGTTTTGGAGACTCCTGCGCTGCCACTACGCCACACCGTAATACTGGAGCGGGAAAAGAGACTCGAACTCTCGACCTTATGCTTGGCAAGCACACGCTCTACCAACTGAGCTATTCCCGCATTAACCTACAATACTTTTATATCTATCTGCTGCATAACTTGCTGCGAATGCTTTTGGTTTGACAAGTGGTATAACATTACACATACCACGAATGTAACCTATCGCTTCATTAATAACGCAACTTGAACCATGCATCTCACTTGGGTTGATATCAAGATGAACCTCGACTTCAAAATCCTCAAGTATATCTGCCATTTTCAAATACAAGTCAGCAACTTTATAAACCTCGTTCATTAAACGCATACGTGGTTTACTTTTCTTTACCTCATAGTCTCGCTCACGCTCAACGGAACCAAAGATTTTACAACCATGGCATCCATCAATATGTATAACAACAACTAAAATATAATCGGCGAACCATTCGTTACCTATCTGAAATCTTTCAGAATCAGCACCAAGATAAATCTTAGTATCTGGACCACAATGACTAATATACTCTTTTACTTCGTCAATGTCAATAACTTTTTTCATAGTTCACCTTTGTTGGTTGCGGGTGATGGATTCGAACCAACGATCTTCAGGTTATGAGCCTAACGGGATGACCACTTCCCTAACCCGCAATAAAACTGGTACCGATTCTTGGGAACGATCCAAGGACCCCCGCCTTATCAAGACGGTGCTCTACCACTGAGCTAAATCGGCATTGGTGGAAGTGACAGGACTCGAACCCGCTACCTATTGCTTGCAAAGCAACCGCTCTCCCAGCTGAGCTACACTCCCATTAATACTGGTCGGAGTACAAGGATTCGAACCTTGGACCCCCTGCTCCCAAAGCAGGTGCGCTACCAGACTGCGCCACACTCCGATAAATTCTGGTGCCGATTGCAGGACTCGAACCCACCACCTGATGATTACAAATCAACTGCTCTACCTGATGAGCTAAATCGGCATTGGTGGTAATGGAGAGACTCGAACTCCCAACAGACACCGTATGAAGGTGCTGCACTACCATTGTGCTACATTACCATAATGAAATACACTTCTCTCTTTTTGGTCGCTGCCTAGGATCAGCATCGAAATGTATTTCATTATGGCCGGTCCTGAGAGAATCGAACTCCCACTTGCTGGTTCGTAGCCAACCGTAATATCCATTTTACTAAAGACCGATAATAATTGGGGTGTCTAATGAGGATCGAACTCATACTGAATGTTCCACAGACATTCGTGCAGACCACTACACTATAGACACCATTGAAACTGGTGAGTTGGGTAGGAATCGAACCTACTCGCCGAAGCCACGGAGTTACAGTCCGCTGCCCTACCATTAGAGCATCCAACTCATATAAAACTTGGCTCCAGAACTTGGGATCGAACCAAGGACAAACGGATTAACAGTCCGCTACTCTGCCGCTGAGCTATTCTGGAATAAAACTTTGGCGGTCTCAAGGGGTAACGATCCCCTTCTTTATGCGTGACAGGCATACGTGCGTCCATGAACACTTTGAGACCATATTCTTTGGCAGGGGATGTAAGGATCGAACTTACAATAACGGAATCAAAATCCGCTGTGATACCATTTCACCAATCCCCAACTGATACCATTAATTGTGTTATCATGTTATACCTAGGATTCACCGCCTAGGGTTTGCATTTTGTAGGGCTGCTCTTATTATCCTATCGTCATAGGGTTTTCGTCAGCCACACCTTATAGACTTGAAGTATCCGGACATCAAGCCATTTTGAGGAGCACTATCCAGCGAGAACTGGAATTTTCCATAATAACACAATTAATGATACGACTTGTACCATATAGAAACACACTACCCTAGATAAGTCTTTGGGACGGACTATACACCGTATATTCGAAGTGTGTTTTTATATGGTGGAGCCACTGGGATTCGAACCCAGACCTGACGGATTAAAAGTCCGCTGTCTTAACCGTTTGACTATAGCTCCTTCGTTTTAATAATACTCTTATCGCTGTCCATAATGGACTCTCCTAAAAAATAGTGAAGGTTCCTATAGAATCCCATCGTCACCTACAACCATTGTCATAGCTACGTACCACACAAACCAAACTTGTGTAGTATTTCCTATGCCGTTTGATTGGCACACCGTAGGAGAATCGAACTCCTCTTCCCGCCGTGAAAGGGCGGTGTCCTAACCGATAGACGAACGGTGCATAAATTCTTGAGGGTTCCTGTAGCCGTATACCCACAACCGATAATAATCTGAAGGTTCCTATAGAATTCCCATCGTCACCTACAACCATTGTCATAGTTTCCTATGCCGTTTGATCTCGAACATTAACAAGGATCGCTATTACGTGATGCCGAAGCAGTATTAACGCACCACACCCTTGTTAAACTCTTTTCAGAGACGGATTGCTCATTTCCGTTTTTTTTTAAAATCTTGAAGGTTCCTATAAAGCCCATCGTCACCTACAACCATTGGGCATATTGCTATGCCATCTGATCTAATGCTAACAAGGAACTGACTATTACATGGTGCCGAAGTCATTACTGCACCAAACCCTTGCTTAACTCTTTACAGAGACAGACCGCACTTGTCTGTTTTTTTTCTTTATCAACTCAACAAAATCTATTATCTCACATTATTCATTTTACGTCAACCGGTATTACTGGGTGTTGCGTAAATACAACAAAATCTTTTTTCTTTTTTTTCTCAATCAATCAACAGGAACCATTATACTAAATTACCGATTTTTCGTCAAGCGTGTTGTAAATATACAACATAATATCATTTTATTATTAAATGTTTCCATTTTGATACTGGAGGTACGGGTCGGATTTGAACCGACGGTTTTACAGTTTTGCAGACTGCTGCTTTGGACCACTCAGCCACCGTACCATTAACTGGCGGAACATGTTGGATTCGAACCAACGATACAGGTTTTGCCCGTATGCTTTCTTAGCAGGAAAGTGCCTTTAGCCACTCGGCCAATGTTCCATTAATACTGGCGGAAGTAGTGGGATTCGAACTCACGGTACCTTTCGATACGACGGTTTTCAAGACCGCTGCCTTAAACCACTCAGCCATACTTCCAAAAACAAAAAACCCGAACTGTTTAGATTCGGGTTTTGTATAGACACTTAAATATCATCCTATTTGTCTATACAAAACCCCTATCAAAATTGCGAGCTGAATAGCCCTCTGACCAATTCGTCATCGGTTGACTATGCTTGCAAATTGTAGTAAGTTTCTTTTCCATATTCTTATTTATAAAACTTTTTATTAGAAATCGTGGCGATCTTCAATCTTACCCACTAATTCTTGTAATTCTTTTCTTTGTGCATAGTAATATTTGATTGTTTCCTCAAAATCACTAAATGTTTTCTCAAACTTTAATTGATACATGTCCGACAAACCAATCATTATGTTGGCTAGTTTGTCTCTATCAATCGATGCCGTATTCAATACATAATCAGCGACAATTTTCATGTCCTCGCAAATATTCCAGCAATTTAAAATGCCTTGCTCTAAATCAAACTGTTTGTGGTTCATACTTCACCTTGATAGTAACATTTTTAATAGAATCCCAACGGAATGACCGCCAGCCCAATGCTTCAACATCATAAACCGCAATTACATCTGGATTTATTGGTTTTGTACCTTTAAGTTCTGGAACGTAGTCCTCATGTAAGGTACATTTCATTAAACGCTCAGTACCATCTTTTTTCGTAAACAATACGGAGATGACACCTTCGTTTAATTTGTCCCAAATAAACTCTTTGGTTGATTCTGTACTAAAATCAAAATTTTCCATAATTAATTATCCGCAATAGATTGAATTTGAGACTTCATTGGATACAGTTTACACTTTTCTCTAACGGTTGTCAAGTGATCCTCGAACCATTTCTGTGATTTATCCGTTTTTCTTACAATACAACCGACTACATCCATACCATACAAATTTTCGGTGTATTTTATCGGATCGGCAAAAATTGCATCAAAGGTATCCATTGATAATGATTCACCATCATCATCCGTTTCAATAAAGAGAATATGGTACATATCTCCAATGTCACTACCATCCTGTTTTATACCGCCAGCGTACTCATCTTTAAATTTAAAAAAATCATACTTAATACCGTCACCATCTTCATCCTGGTGACGGGTAAAGTAGAATCCATCGTAATCCCTGACGGAATCAATACCCATATTGACGAATTTCTTTATAGGCTTTCGATTTTTCAAAGGAACGAATAAAGTCCTTAACTGTACGCTCACGCTTACAGCGATATTTTCCAGACATTAAATCTTTGGCAACAAGGTTGCGTGGTTTATTAGTTTTCAACATGATATTATTTAGATTAATCAACTTAATCAACCATTATAACAATAAATCGATTTTAAGTCAAGCACTTTGTTGTATTTTTACAACTATTGGCTACTTAACAAAATACTATCATACCGTTTTTGGATGAGCATTATCAATTCTGGATTCCGATACTCATAATTATCAGGAATTCTCAAATCAATGATTGGTTTGTCCAAATTTAAGCTCATCAATTTCGCATTAATTGTGGTTGCATGCTCCGTATCAGCGCAAACAATTTCATCAGCCCAAAATAACAGATCATCCGTTACTCGAATCAACGCAAAATCTAATGTACCTGCTGATCTTGTGTTATAATCATACGGTGATGACGCTAAAACGTGAGCAATTGTTGGTGACCGAAGCATATTTGCACTACAAACGGCCAAAACACGTTTGTAATCACCTTGGTACGAATTACTATGAACTCCATATCCCATTTTATTCCCTTTTATCTTAAAAAATCAATTTCCGTCAAGTTCATCATCGAGAAATGAGTAACAAAACGCTGTTATTAACACAGCAACGACTACAATTCCGACTAATAATGCGTAAAATTCCATTTTTGTCATGATTTTTTAGAAAACCTCTGCTAAAACTAGTGTTCCACACAGCGCCGACAGAAAAAGTTGTATATAAGCCGCAATCGGACGACCTTCTTCAAATGCAATATCAGCACTTTTCCAGAAAATTACGCAAAAAATCGCATTTATGACAAAAAATAAGGTAGCAAACACTTTAACCCTCGATCAAAGTACGGTTTTCAATATCCCAAAAAAACTCTACAGCCTTCTTTGCAAAATACATGTCAATAAATTGGCCTAGATGCTTTTCATCATCGAGGGTAAGTGTGTATTTACCTATATATACCAATCCAATCCAGTTTTCACTCAGGGATACTTTACTAACTTGCCCGACTATTTTACCAGTCTCGACATTGTAGTAATAACTAGCTGTACCACGTTCTTTCCAATCAAACTTATTCATAGTTTAACGCACCGATATTTTTCTTTGGACATGTTCAATTCTTTGGCAACCTGTTCACACTTCTCCAACGTTTTGGTATTCGTCAATACTTTCCAATCGTAGTATTCTCTACTACCGGCTGATGCGGCTACTATTGTCCATACAAATAAGATTACATTCATAACATCCTCCATGACATATACTATAACGCATTTATTCTTTTATGTCAAGCGTCACCGCGCAATTAATCTAGCAAAGCCATATAGGCTCGGGGGTTTTTTTCTGAGAACCAATCCAATCCTTTACGGAGACCTTTATAGTCACCGAGCATTTCACAACCGCGGAGATAGTCATATACAGCCACTTCCTCAGGAGTTAGGTTATAGGTAACACCGGAGAATGGATTCTGGACATCCACATTTTCGGTATCGTACACTTGAATCCCTGGGAATAAATCAGTTATTGCTTTCATTTGGGTTCCTTTTAAAATTGCGGATTTAGAATGGATCATCGGCTTGCTCGTCAATACACTTACTCATTATCTCAAACTCACGGAGGAATGTTTCTTCCGTCCAATCAGAGGTATCGTGACGTGGCCGAAAACCATACGCATCTTTGTGCATATCTGAATAATGACACCGATACTGTTCCAGTAACGACATTTCATTCCACAACTTCATTTCATTTCCTTAAAGTAGCTTTTAATTTCATCAGCACAATAATGACCGTCTAATCCATCGTTACCAAGTTTCTCACAGATACTGGTACATTCCCGCACAATCGAATTGGCAAATCTTTCCAATGCATAACGGTATACATGACTATTGTATTCAGTATCAACAGGAAGCTTCAATCCGGCCTGTTCAGCAAGTAGTTTAATTCGTTCATTCATTCTTCAACTCCGAAATGTTCAGCAATAAATTGTTTCACAGTAATTGCACCCGATGCCTCAACATCACAATTATGAGTCACAAAACTCATTTCCGTAACATCACACATACGCATACATTCTCTCACAATCAACTCGGCATATGCTTCAAAATCTTCGGGCCCGCAGGTGTAGATGGTTTCCATGCCAGAGTCAGGATCAACTTCAATGCGGACAACTTCTTCCATGAGAGTTCGAATTCGTTCGTTCATTCTTCAATTCCAAAATGTCGTGCTATTGCTATTCCTACCCACGCAGCGCCTAGTGCCTGTTGGCTTTCACCATCTTTATCACATTCGTCACGAATACTATCTGCTATAGACAAACATTCTCTACCAATCAACTCGGCGAACTTTTCATATATCGTATCCTTGGGCATCACGGCATAGGTAACACCCACTTGTTCCAATAGTTCTTTGATTCGTTCGTTCATTCCTCAACTCCAAAATGTTGTTTAATCTTATCTACAATACCATATGCTACTTTGCGGCAATTAGCACATTCAGGTTCATTTCCTAGTATGTCCTGATAGTTGTCACCAATCTCAGCACACTCCCTCACAATCAACTCGGCGAACTTGTCATCAAACATTTCATTGTAATACTTTGACGACCATTCGGTAGGGTCTTGGGAGTTTTCAACTTTTGCAAAAGCATACTGCCTAGCCTGTTCAGCAAGTAGTTTAATTCGGTTATTCATTACATACTCCAGAATGATTCATTACTAGGAGAACAGAAATGAGGAGTATCATACCGCTCTTGGTATAACTCACCAGTAATCAGATTCTTTTCTGTAATGTAGGTCTCAAAGATTTTAACTAAAAACCCTAACTTGACATAACCCTCAACAACGGAATTCATCTCCACTGGCCAGCAAGGATCATAATCAATCTTTTCCTTTAACTTGACACCGTCCTTAGTCCGACGATCCAACTTGTATACCTCTAGGGTATATGCAATCTTTTCACTCATACCATTATATCCTTATCAGTAATAACTACATCAAAAACAGGCTCATCACGCCATCTGTATTTCACAGGAACATCCAATCTCACACTAAACTGGATATCCGTACCATACTTACACCGCCAATCAGTAACAGTACCCACCATGGTAATACCGTTCTTTACCGCACATACCTTATCTCCGATATTGGGCAACATAGTGATCCTTATAGGTAAAAAATATTGTAAAAAATTTTCGATGGAGACCTTGCCTTGAATTCCGCATTTCCCACCATGAAGCCACCGTGACACCCTAGTGGCCTATAGTCGGTGGCAATGAGTCTCTTGCCAACTGTATAACAGGGGGGTGCCGTGTGTGTCATAGTGACAACAACCCCAGGCTGATACCATTGTTGCAACCACCCCAGGATGTGTCCACTATTGCAACGTTTCCTCAAAGATATCACGAATTATGCAAATGGCATCTTCCACCATGCCAATCGTGCAACCCATCATAGCAGCTACCTCTGGTATTTCCATTTTCTCAACATTTACCAAATAGTCAATGTCAAGGATAAACGTTTCCATTTTGGACATCACGGCTCTTTCATTATAGACAATGGGTATACCCGGAGGGGTCAGTCTCCGGGTGGTCATCAAGCAGCCTCTAGGGCAGCCAGCTTTGCTTTCAGCTTAGCGATGGTCTCAGCCTTGCGAGCAGCAAGCTTACTAGACTTCGCTTCTTTTGCACTTAAACGCTCATCCTTTACTACTTTAGCAAGGTACTTGGTACGCTCTGTTAGCGATTTGACTACCATACGTACTTCCTTCAACTGGGTACGTGCTTCATCCAGCTTAACTAGGTTAGGGGACTTAACTACAGCAGCGGAATTGGTCTTAGCCATTTGTTTCTCCTTAATTATTAACTCAACAAAACCATTATACTAAAATACCGAATTTAGGTCAAGCGTTTTCGCTATCAATTTCGGTAATATCGGGTGGTGCCAACTTGTAAACAACCCCAGGATTAATCTCCGACTTGAATTCGGTCATTTCCAAATTGTTACTTTCCAGAAAGTCAACTAGAGCCTGGTCTATTGCCAGGTTAGTAAAATTCGCTTTAGTTACCATTTTATTCACTCCTATCAAATAATGCATCCATGACAATGTATATCGATCCGACAATAGTTGCCAAAAGAAAAACAATCTCCAATGTTTCCATAATTAACTCACTCTTTCAGTAGTAATTTTGACAATGTAGCTGGAGTTATCATTTTTGAACTGCCAGCTGTTTTTCAGGTGGTCACGGGCTTCCTTGCGGGTTTTAAAAGAAGCTTTCCAAGCGCTGCGTGGACGACGGACTTGCCAGACGATTGTTTTTTTCATATTTTTTTCCTTTTGCATTTAATCTCTCAATGGAAGCATTATATCAAAAGGCTGATTTTAGGTCAACCGGTATCTGCTGTTTTTTTGTGTTGTATTTTGGTCACAGCCTGGGGGAATAGGGCTTGACAAATAGAAAATACTTGACATTATCAGGATGGCAACTACCAGTCCTCCGCACGGTCATACCCATCTAGGTCAAAATCATTGTATAGTAGGGATGTCCACAGCAAAATCCTCTATAGTGATCCTGGGGTCCTCAGGGTTAGTCATTATGCGTGACAGCATTTTATTATGCGCTATACCCTCAGGAGTTAAATCGTATTCTCTTTTTATTTGTGATAATTTTTTTTTCGTCTCCTCAGTCTGTCCTCTATAGGATGAGTGACATCCCTGACCACAAAATTCTCCGCGTTTCCGATGCGTGATACCGCAGTTCGGACACACTTTTTCCTTATATACACCTGGCATCTCCGGCCTTTCGCACGGTCGTTCGTTTTTTTCATGGATACACAGCGGGTCGGTTACTACCCATCACTTATCCCTTACTAAACTGGTTACTACTCCTTACTAAACTCTACTACTATTCACTACTAAACTTGGTTACTACTCCTTACTATAGATGGAGTCCTATGTAAAATAGAACTCCTATCATTACTATAGTTACTATTCCGGAGATAATGATTATTTCTAGTCCCTCGTTCATAGCGATTGATATACCTTGGTTAAAATATCTGATTTTTTAGTGTCTAGGGATTGGGAATATAACTCTATCACAATGTCCTTAATGTCAGGTAGTGTCCTCCATGTACCAATGAATATACCATCCGGATCTGGTGATCTTATTCTCCTGTTCAGTAGACCTATATTATCAAGGAGAAGCACATATGTGGTAGTTAGGTCGAATTCCATGCAATGGACGTTCACATACTTAATGTATTCAGCATAGTTACCCGCAATGATATAATAAGGTTTTTTCATAGTACCGACTGGAAAAGTATTCGTATTTTTTTGGCTCTCTGGATATCCTTGGTGTAAACATATAATGCATGAAGGACATTCTTTATATCTGCTCGGTTACGCCATGTACCAATCAATACACCCTCAGGATTTTCTACACCGCGGAAAGTCTCTTGGTCTTGGACAAATATTATCCTCTTACCATCATGTGGATTTTTCCTTGAATACTCCAGGTACTCGTCATAGTTACCAGCGATAACGTAGAAATTAGTTATGGTCGTCATTGGCTAGTGACCATGCAGGTACATGAGGCCATAATTTTTCTTCCTCTACCTTATACTCAAGGTGACCAAAATCATTGTTATTATCCAGATACTTGGCATAGGCTTCAGCATCATCCTTGTTTTCATACACTCGCATGACCGTATCACCCTCATAGGGTATTCGTTCTAGTACAATATAAACGTTTTTCATTTTTCCACCACCTTTATTCCTAATAAATTATATAATACTATGCGATATTATGGATTACGCACCAAAATAAGTGGATCGATTTCTCAGAGTATCATCAGGAGTTTCAATACCAAAGTGTTTCATAATACATTCATAGGGATCATGGCTTTCACGTAATGCGATATCAGCACAT
>Ga0209770_10000435_pt1 | contig 23219 bp, 16 predicted proteins | sample LauGreSu1BDMLBDD_2_FD_187572 | JGI IMG/M metagenome (GOLD analysis project Ga0209770, IMG submission 187572) | Freshwater lake microbial communities from Lake Michigan, USA - Su13.BD.MLB.DD (SPAdes) (version 2) | ecosystem: Environmental > Aquatic > Freshwater > Lake | place: Lake Michigan, USA...
GTGCGCGCGACGCGCGCCGCGGGCGCGGACGAGCTCGCGCGTGGCCTCCGCGCCCGGCTCGACGCCATGCGGCGCACCGGCACGCTCACGGTCGAGGTGAAGTCGGGCTACGGACTGGACCTCGAGACCGAGCTCCGCATGCTCGACGCGGTCGTCGCCGCCGGCCGCGACGGGCCAGCGCGCGTGGTGCCGACCTTCCTCGGGGCGCACGCGATCGACGGCGACGAGGGCGCCTACTGCGCGCGCGTGGTCGACGAGGTGCTGCCGGCGGTCGTGGCGCGCTTCGGACCGGTCGCGTGCGACGCCTACTGCGAGAAGGGCGCGTGGAGCCCGGCGTGGACGACGCGGCTCTTCGAGCGAGCGCGCGCCCTCGGCTGCCCCCTCCGCGTGCATGTCGACCAGTTCCACGAGCTCGGGTTCCTCGGAACCGCGATCGCGCTCGGCGCCCGCAGCGTCGATCACCTCGAGGCGAGCTCGCGGGAGGCGCTCGAGCTCGTCGCCCGCTCCGACGCGACCGCGGTGCTCCTGCCCGGCTGCGGGCTCACGCTCGACGGCCGCTACGCGAACGGACGCGCGATCGTCGACGCAGGCGGCGCCGTCGCCGTCGCCACGAACTGCAACCCGGGATCGAGCCCGGTGACCTCGATGCCGCTCGCGATCGCGCTCGCCGCGCGCTTCTGCGGCCTCGACCACGCCGAGGCGATCGTCGCCGCCACCGCCAACGCGGCGCATGTCCTCGGGCTCGGAGCCGAGGTCGGCTCGATCGAACCCGGGAAGCGCGCCTTCCTCGTCGAGCTCCCCACGGCCGACGAGCGCGCGCTCGCCTACGAGTGGGGCATCGCCGCGCCGATCGCGGTGCACGCCTGAACGCGCTACGCTTCCCGCTCATGCTCGTCACCAAGCCCGCGGACATCGAAGGAGCGACGAAGGCCGCCGAGTGCGTCGTCCGGACGCACGAGCGCCTCGCGGACTTCCTGCGCGAGGGCCAGACGCTGCCCGAGATCGACGCCTTCGTCGGCCGCACGCTCGCCGAGCTCGACGCGCCGAGCTGCTTCGTCGGCTACCGGATCCGCGGGCATCCGCCCTTTCCGTCGCACGCGTGCCTGTCGGTGAACTCCTGCGTCGTCCACGGAACGCACGACATGCGCGCGTCGCCGCTCCGGCGCGGCGACCTGATCTCGATCGACATCGGCGTGCGCCACCACGGCTGGATCGGCGACGCCGCGTGGACCTACGCCATCAAGGAACGCGACGCCATCGGCGAGGCGCTCATGCGCTGCGGCGTCGAGAGCCTGCGCCGCGGCGTCGCCGCGCTCAAGCCGGGGCGTCCGCTGATCGACTTCGCCAAGGCCGTGCAGGGCCATGTGGAGGGCGAGTGCAAGTTCTGCCTCGTGCGGGGGCTCGGCGGGCACGGCTACGGCAAGGAACTCCACGGCCCGCCGTTCGTGTCGAATGTCGTGCCGTCCTATCCCGGCGAGTGGCCCGAGGCGTGGAAGCAGGTCAAGCCGGGACTGCTCGTCGCGGTCGAGCCGATGATCGCGGTCTCGAGCTCCGAGACGCGGTCGAACGGCCGCGAATGGCCCGTCTTCACAGGCGACGGATCGATGAGCGTCCACTACGAGGCCGATGTCCTCGTCACCGCCGAGGGGCCGGTCAACCTCACCGAAGGGCTGTTCCGGCTTCCTGAAATCGTCGGCTGATCGCCTACCATGGCGGTCCCATGATCCTCGCCATCGCTTCCTGCGTGCTCGCCACCGTCCCGCCCACGAAGTCCGAGCCGATCGTCGAGAAGCTCCACGGCGTCGAGATCGTCGACGACTACCGCTGGCTCGAGGCGCTCGAGAAGGACTCCTCCGAGGTGACGGAGTGGACGACGCTCCAGAACGACCACACCCGCTCGGTCCTCGGAAAGCTCCCGTGCCGGGACGCGCTCGCAAAGGCGATCGAGCCGTGGATGACCCTTGGCGCGGTCGGCGCGCCCACGATGACCGACGCGGGCTACTTCTACTCGGAGCGCACCGGCCGCCAGAACCAGGGCGTGGTGAAGTTCCGGAAGACCCGCGACGGCGAGCCGCGCACGCTGCTCGATGTGAACGCGCTCGACGCGAAGGGCCTCACGAGCCTCGACTGGTGGCGCCCGAACGAGCAGGGCACGCTCATGGCCTTCGGCACCTCGCAGAAGGGCAGCGAGATGAGCGAGCTGCACATCCTCGATGTCGCGACGGGCAAGTGGCTCGACGACACGATCCCCGGGAAGGTCAGCTTCAGCGGCTGGATGCCCGACGGCAGGTCGTTCTTCTACTCGGCCCTGCGCGATGTGACGGACCCCTACTCGCGCGAGACCCGCCAGCACCTGGTCGGGCGCCTCTCCGCGCAGGATCCGGTGGTCGTCAAGCAGACGAACCCGAGCGAGATCCCCGGCGCGGGCCCGTCGACCGACGGCAAGTGGCTGATCGGGTCGCTGTCGAAGGGCTGGCAGGCGAATGACCTCTGGATCGCGCCGCTCGCACCGTGGCTCGAGAAGGGCGAGCTCAGGAAGACCGTGCTCGCCGAGGGCCTCGACGGCCGGTTCGATCCGATCGATGTCATCGGAAACACCCTCTACATCACGACGAGCTTCGGCTCGCCGAAGGGCAGCGTGGTCGCGATCGACCTCGCGAAGCCCTCGCGCGAGCACTGGAGGACGATCCTCGCCGAGCGCGCCGACATGGTGCTCGAGGGCGTCTCGTGGGCGAAGGACTGCTTCGTCACGAGCTGGTCGAAGGATGTCTGCTCGCGCTTCGAGGTGATGTCGCTCGAGGGCAAGGTCCTGCGCGAGATCCCGCTCCCGGGCCTCGGCACCGCGAGCATCTCCACCCATCACCTCCGCAGCGAGGCGTTCGTGACCTACACGAGCTACGACGCGCCGCGCACCATCTACTCGACCGATGTGAACGCGCCGAAGTTCGCGCTCTGGGCCAAGACCGAGATCCCCGGCGATCTCTCCGCGTACACCGTCGAGCAGCGGCGCGCGAAGTCGAAGGACGGCACCGAGGTGCCGATGTTCATCGTCCGCAGGCGCGACATGAAGCTCGACGGCGCGAACCCCACCCTGCTCTACGGCTACGGCGGGTTCAATGTGTCGCTCACCCCGGCGTTCAACGGCACGCTCGTGCCGTGGCTCGACGCGGGCGGCGTCTATGTCGTCGCGAACCTCCGGGGCGGCGGCGAGTATGGCGAGGACTGGCACCGCGCCGGCATGCAGGCGAGCAAGCAGAATGTCTTCGACGACTTCTACGCCTGCGCCGAATGGCTGATCGCGAACAAGTACACGAGCGCGTCGCGCCTCGCGATCGAGGGCGGCTCGAACGGCGGCCTGCTGACCGGCGTCGCAAGCACGCAGCGGCCGGACCTCTTCGCGGCGGCGATCGTCGCGGTGCCGCTGCTCGACATGCTCCGCTTCCAGGACTTCCTGATCGCGCGCTACTGGGTGCCCGAATACGGCTCGAGCGAGGATCCCGCGCAGTTCCGCACGCTGTACGCGTACTCGCCCTATCACAACATCCGCAAGGGCGCGAAGTACCCGGCGCTCCTCGTGACCGCCGGCGAGAACGACTCGCGCGTCCATCCGCTGCACGCGCGCAAGTTCGTCGCGCGCATGCAGGCGCTCGCAGCGAACGACCATGCCAGCGATCCGGTCCTCCTCTGGGTCGACCGCGACGCAGGCCACGGCCAGGGCAAGCCGCTCGCGAAGCGCATCGAGGACGAGGTCGACCAGTGGTCGTTCGTCATGTGGCAGACGGGCGCCTGCAGGTAGGCCGGACGGGACGCCCCCGGCGGTTCCTGCCCCATTCGCAGGCATCCCGGCCGCGAACGCCCGAGAAACGCCCCTTCGGCTGAAGTCGCTCCGCCACCGGGCCGATGGCCGAGGCGTGCGGTCCTACGACCTCATTTCCATCGGATCCGGGCCTGCCGGCGAGAAGGCGGCGCTCGTCGCCGCCCAGTACGGTCGCCGCGCCGCGATCGTGGAGCTCATGCCGCGTCCGGGCGGCGCGATGGTGAACACCGGCACGGTCGCCTCGAAGGTCCTGCGCGAAACCGCACTCGTGGCGAGCGCGCTCCGCCGCCGCCCGATCCCCGGCTACGAGAACCAGGTGCCGCTCGGCATCTCCATGCAGCGCTTCATGGCGCGACGCACGCTCGTGCAGATGGAGGAGCACGACCACATCGAGGAACGCCTCGAGGGCTCGGGGGTCGAGATCATCCACGGCCGCGGCGAGATCGTCGACGAGCACACCGTCCGGGTCACCTGCGACGACGGCTCGACCCGGCTGCTCACGAGCGAGTTCATCCTGGTCGCGACCGGCTCTTCGCCAGCGCGCGGCCGGAATGTGGACTTCGGCCATCCCGCCATCGTGGACGCCGACGGCATCCTCGAGCTCGAGACGATGCCGCGGTCGCTTGTCGTCGTCGGCGCGGGCGTGATCGGAAGCGAGTACGCAAGCATCTTCGGCGAGCTCGGCGTGGATGTCACCTTGATCGAGCCGCGAAGCGCAATCATGCGCTTCCTCGACGAGGAGATCCGGCGCGTGCTGGTGCACGGCATGGAGCACGCGGGCATCGCGCTCCGCTTCGGCCATGGCGTGACGAAGGTCGAGGGGCTCGCGGACGGACGCGCGCGCACGACGCTCGACGACGGCACCGCGATCGAGAGCGACTGCGTCCTCTGGTCGCTCGGCCGAAACGGCAACACCCGCGGGCTCGGCCTCGAGCGGATCGGCGTCGCCACCGACGAGCGCGGCAACATCAAGGTCGACTCGCACTACCGCACGGGCTGCATGAGCGTCTTCGCGGCCGGCGATGTCATCGGCTTCCCCGCGCTCGCCTCGACGAGCATGGAGCAGGGCCGCGTCGCCGCATGCCACATGTTCGGCGTTCCCTTCATGACGAAGGTTGCCGACACCGTACCGATGGGGATCTACACGATCCCCGCGATCGGAGCCGTCGGCCTCACCGAGGAGGAGGCCCGCGCCGGCGGCCGCGATGTCGTCGTGGGGCGCGCCCACTACCGCGACAACCCGCGCGGGCGCATGCTCGGCGACGACCAGGGGCTGCTGAAGGCCGTGTTCGACCGCCGGACGCGCGCGCTTCTCGGCGTGTCGGTCGTCGGCGAGGACGCGACGGAGCTCGTGCACTTCGGACAGCTCGCGATCCAGTCCGGCCATGGCATGCAGCACCTCGTCGAGATGTGCCTGAACTACCCGACGCTGACCGAGCTCTACAAGGCCGCCGCCTTCGACGCGCTCGAGGCGCTCGCGGCGCCACCGGCCACGCGCAGCGCGGCCTGACCCGGGGGAGTCACGCGCGGCTGAGCTTCGCGTGCTCGACGATCAAGGTCTTCAGTCCGACCGACCGGAACGCGATGCGCGCACGCGTGCCGCCGAAGCCGCGGGCGAGGAACTCGATCTTTCCCACGCCGAAGATGGGGTGCCGGACCATCGATCCGATCGGGAACATCTCGCCGACATCGACATCGCGGAACGCCTCCGGCTCGTCGTACTCGATCCGGCCGCCCCACGAGCGCTCGGTAAGGTCGGTGCGCTCGCAGTGCGCGCCAGGGATCTCGCGCAGGAACTCGCTCTCGATCGACGCCTGCCGGACGCCGCGGACGGTCCGCACCGCGGCGGAGCTCACCATGAGCAGCCGCTCCGCCCGGGTCATGCCGACGAAGAGCAGGCGTCGCTCCTCCTCGATGCCGTTCTCGCCCTCGCCCGAGGCGCGGCTGTGCGGAAGCAGGCCGTTTTCGACGCCGATCACGCCGACCGTGTCGAACTCGAGCCCCTTGGCGGCATGGAGCGTCATGAGCGTCACGCTGCCGCGCTCGGGGTCCATCGCATCGGCATCCGCGACCAGCGAGACGGCCTCGAGCCAGAGCCGCAGCGCGTCCCCGAGGGTCGGTTCGGCGGGCGTCTCGTCCTCGCCCTCCGGCAGCCGGAAGTCCGCCGCGGCCGAGACGAGCTCCTCGAGGTTCGCCACGCGCTCGCGCTCCTCGACCGTCGCATGGTCGTCGAGGCGGTCGAGCCCGCTGGTCTCGAGCACCTCCGAGACGAACGCCGCAAGGTCACCCGGCACGCGCTCGTCGAGCGCCTGCGCGAAACCCCGGATCATGGCCACGAATCCCTCGACCGACTTCGCGATCTTGCCGGTCACGATGCCCGCACCGGGGGCCTTCGCGAACGCGCTCACGAGCGGGAGTCCGTTCGAGACCGCATAGGCCTCGACCTTGCGCACCGTGGTGTCGCCGATGCCGCGTGCGGGCGTGTTCACGATCCGCCGCAGCGACACCTCGTCGCGTGGATTCGCGCAGACCCGCAGGTACGCGACCGCGTCCTTGATCTCCTTGCGGTCATAGAACGCCGTGCCGCGCACCACGGTCGAGGGCACGCCGCGTCGCCGCAGCGCGTCCTCGATCACGCGCGAGAGCGCGTTCATCCGGTACAGGACGGCCATCGACCGCCAGGGCACGCCGTCGCGCGCGCGCTCCGCCAGCATGTCGGCCACCTTCTCGGCCTCCTCGTGCTCGTCGCCCGCCTTCAGGATCCGCACCGGGAGCCCGTCCCCAAGTCCGGTCGACAGCTCCTTGTGCTTGCGCTGGCGGTTGTGCGCGATGAGCCCGGCGCTCGCGGCGACGATGTGGCCCGTCGAACGGAAGTTCTCGCCGAGGGGAATGACCCGTGCACCTGGAAACTGCTCCTCGAACTCGAGGATGTTCGAGATGTCGGCGCCCCGCCATCCGTAGATCGACTGGTCGGGATCGCCGACCACGAACAGGTTCCGCGACTTCTCGGCGAGGGCGTGCGCGATGACGAACTGCGCGTGGTTCGTGTCCTGGTACTCGTCGACCAGCACCCAGCGGTGGCGGTTCTGCAGCGCCTCGCGGACCTCCGCGTCGTTCTTGAGGAGGAGCGCGACCTTCAGGAGAAGGTCGTCGAAGTCGACCGCGTTCGACCGCGTGAGCGCATCCTCGTAGGACTTGTAGGCCTTCGCCACCGAGCGGGTCCAGAAGTCGTTCGCCTCGGCGAGGTACGCCGTCGCGTCGCGCAGCCGGTTCTTGGCATCGGAGATCTCGGCAAGCACGCTTGCGGGAGTCCACTGCGTGCTGGAGAGGCCGGCCTCCTCGAGCGCGGACTTGACCACATCCTTCTGGTCTCCCGCGTCGTAGATCGAGAAGCCAGGCTGCAGGCCCGCGCGGTCGCCGAAGCGTCGCAGGATCGCCGCACAGTGGGAGTGAAAGGTCGAGACGACGAGCCCGGTTCGCGTTCCATCCTCGCGCGCGACGAGGCGCGAGACGCGCTCGCGCATCTCCCCGGCGGCCTTGTTGGTGAAGGTGAGCGCGAGGATCTGCCAAGGCGGCACGCCGCCCGAGATGAGCGCCGCGATGCGCCGCGTGATGACGCGGGTCTTGCCGGAGCCGGGCCCTGCGAGAACGAGCGCGGGGCCCTCGCCATGGGACACAGCGAGCCGCTGGGAGTCGGTCAGCTCGGTGAGAAGGGTTGGATCCGGGTGCCCCAGCGGCATGTGGGCGGCGATCCTACGGCCGGCGCGCGGCCGAATCCGCTCCGCCGCGGATTCCCGCGCACGCTTGCGGCACAAGTTGTCCACGCGCCGCACGGCGGCTTCTGTCGATTGCGAGCGGTGGGTAGTCTCCTCGCCCTCTCGTCCCATGGGCTGGCCGGTTTCGGGAGTCGATTCGACACCTGAACCGTCATTTCGCGGGATGCAGAGAATTTTCGAAAAGAACCACCTCTTGGGGTACTTCTCTCTTGCGACCCCAATAGGTTGGGGTAGGATCGCGGCGCGAACGGCCGGTGGAGCAGTAGGCTGTCCGCGCCAATGACATCGTAAGTTCTCGGACGAATCGCATCGGACTCGGATGCGTTTCCGTGTGTCTGACCCCCTTCACCTTCCCCGCGTGCGTCCGTCGCACCGGATGAAGGATCCGGGGCACCCGGACTGAAGTGTGGACGGATGGCGTTGCGAGTCGTGCGAGCGTGAGTGCGACCGCCGGCGGCCTGGACCGCATTCGGACCGCATTCGGACCGCATTCGGACCGCATTCGGACCGCATTCGGACCGCATCAGGTGTCGGGCAGACAGCAGGTTTGGAGCATGTCGGAAGTTCAGCGGGCCGCATGGAGTGCGACCTGATCGTGAAAGCACCCGAGTTCGAAGCGCATGGTGGCGCTCGATCGAGGGACCGTGCGGGCCGGTGGGGCCTGCGTCCGGTGCGCTGATGCCAGTATTGAGTGATACCCAGATCCGCGAGCTCGTGCACATCGAGCCCTTCGCGTCGAACGAGAAGCGACCCGGCGTGGTCAGTTTTGGAGTCTCGAGCTACGGCTACGACGTCCGCGTCGGAACCAAGTTCAAGATCTTCACGAACGCGACGAGCGGCGGAACCGCCATCGTCGATCCGAAGAACTTCACCAACGACCTCTTCCTCACGATCGACACCGCCCTCACCGGGCGCGACCACATCGTGATCCCCCCGAACTCCTTTGCGCTCGCGGAAACCGTCGAGGAGATCCGCGTTCCCCGCGATGTCCTCGCGATCTGCGTCGGCAAGTCGACCTACGCGCGCTGCGGCATCATCGTGAATGTGACCCCGCTCGAGCCCGAGTGGCGCGGCAAGGTCACGATCGAGATCTCGAACACCACTCCCCTTCCGGCGAAGATCTACGCGAACGAAGGCATCGCGCAGATGGTCTTCCTGAAGGCCGACCGCGTGTGCGCGACGAGCTACGCGGACAAGAACGGCAAGTACCAGGACCAGGCGGGGCTCACGCTCCCGATGGTCGACGGCATCGCCGCACCGGCCGCCGATTCCGCGGCGCGATGCTGCGGTGGCCGGGTCCACGCAGGCTCCCATTGAACGAACGGGGCGTGGTCGCGCGACCGTCGCGGCCCCGTCCCCGCATCTCCCAGGTTTCTCCTCCGACAGCAAACCCCTCAGCTCGATCGATCGCGCAGGAAGCACTAGAAAATGAAGATCTCGCGACGCTTCACCAAGGCCGGACAGAATGTGTACGACACCGTGGACTGGACCAAGCGGTCCAGCCGAATCTCGAACTCCGACGGCTCGACCGTCTTCGAGATGAAGGACGCCGAGATCCCGGCCTCGTGGAGCCAGCTCGCGACCGACATCGTGGTGAGCAAGTACTTCCGCAAGGCGGGCGTGCCGCAGCTCGACGCGAACGGCTCGCCGGTCGTGGACGCGAACGGCAAGCCGGTGACTGGACCTGAGAAGTCGGTGCGCCAGGTCGTGCACCGCCTGGCGGGCTGCTGGGCGCACTGGGGCGAGAAGTTCGGCTACTTCTCGACCAAGAAGGACGCCGAGGCGTTCTACGACGAGCTCGCGTACATGCTGCTCACCCAGATGGCCGCGCCGAACAGCCCCCAGTGGTTCAACACGGGCCTGAACTACGCCTACGGCATCTCCGGTCCCGCGCAGGGCCACTGGATCGCCGACCACCGCACGGGCGCGACGAAGCTCGCGACCGACGCCTACACCCACCCGCAGCCGCACGCGTGCTTCATCCAGGCGGTGAAGGACGACCTCGTCGGCGAGGGCGGCATCATGGACCTCTGGACGCGCGAGGCGCGGCTCTTCAAGTACGGCTCGGGCACCGGAACCAACTTCTCGCAGTGCCGCGGCGAGAACGAGCCGCTCTCGGGCGGCGGCAAGAGCTCGGGCCTCATGAGCTTCCTCAAGATCGGCGACCGCGCGGCGGCCGCCATCAAGTCGGGTGGCACCACCCGCCGCGCGGCCAAGATGGTCTGCCTCGACCTCGACCACCCGGACATCGAGCAGTTCGTGAACTGGAAGGTCCGCGAGGAGATCAAGGTCGCCGCGCTCGTCGAGGGCATGAAGGTCCTCGGCGACGACCAGAAGAAGCTCGCTGAGAAGTTCAAGCTCAAGCTCGACTACGACTTCAACGGCGAGGCCTACTACACCGTCAGCGGCCAGAACTCGAACAACTCGGTCCGCATCCCCGATGCGTTCTTCGACGCGATCGACGCCGACGGCGACTGGCAGCTCCTCCGGCGCACCGACGGCAAGGTCGCGAAGACCATCAAGGCCTCGGAGCTCTGGGAGGAGATCAACTTCGCGGCGTGGCGCTGCGCCGACCCGGGCGTCCAGTACGACACGACGATCAACGCGTGGCACACCTGCCCGGCCGGCGGACGCATCAATGCGTCGAACCCGTGCTCGGAGTACATGTTCCTCGACAACACGGCGTGCAACCTCGCGTCGATCAACCTGCTGAAGTTCTACGACTCGCAGACGCGGCGCTTCGACCTCGAGGGCTATGAGCACGCCATCAACCTCTGGACGATCGTCCTCGAGGTCTCCGTGCTGATGGCGGCCTTCCCGTCCAAGGAGATCGCGGACCTCTCGTGGCGATACCGAACGCTCGGCCTCGGCTACGCGAACCTCGGCGCCATGCTCATGCAGGCGGGCATCCCGTACGACAGCGAGGAGGGCCGCGCGGTGTGCGGCATGCTCACCGCGATCCTGACCGGCCGTTCCTACGCGGAGAGCGCGCTGCTCGCCGCGGAGCATGGGCCGTTCGCCGGCTACGCGGAGAACCGCGAGAACATGCTTCGCGTGATCCGCAACCACCGGCGCGCTGCGCTCGGGGTCTCGCGCGACAGCGCCGAGTACGAGGCGCTGCGCATCCGCCCGGTGCCGATCGACCACTCGATCGTCAAGGCCGGCAAGGTCAACCTCGCCAACGCAGACAAGATGCTCGAGCGATCCGTCGCCTGCTGGGACGACGCGCTCAACTACGGCGAGAAGTTCGGCTTCCGCAACGCGCAGACGACGGTGATCGCGCCCACCGGGACGATCGGCCTGCTGATGGACTGCGACACGACTGGAGTCGAGCCCGACTTCGCGCTCGTGAAGTTCAAGAAGCTCGCGGGCGGCGGCTACTTCAAGATCGCCAACCAGTCGCTGCGCCCGGCCATCCGCGCGCTCGGCTACACCGCCGAGCAGGCCGACGACATGGTGACCCATGTCATGGGCTCGCTCAGCCTCGATGTCCGCATGCCGGACGCGGAAGGCACCTTCCGCGACTTCCTGCTCGCGAAGGGCTACACGCACGAGCAACTCGTCGCGGTCGAGAACTCGCTGCCGACGGTCTTCGAGATCGCCTTTGCGTTCAGCGCATGGTCGATGCCCGAGAACGTGCTGAAGGCCTGCGGAGCCGATCCCGCCGCGGCGAAGAACGACTTCTCGTTCAACGGCCTGCGCGCGATGGGACTCACCCGCCGCCAGATCGACGCGCTCAACCGCGCGATCTGCGGAACGCAGACGATCGAGGGCGCGCCGCACCTGAAGGACGAGCATCTCGCGGTGTTCGACTGCGCCAACCGCTGCGGACCGCTCGGAACGCGCTTCATCAAGCCCGAGGGGCACATCCGGATGATGGCTGCCTCGCAGCCGTTCATCACCGGCGCCATCTCGAAGACGATCAACCTGCCGAACGATGCGTCGGTCGAGGACATCGGCGCGTGCTACCGCCTCAGCTGGGAGCTCGGTCTCAAGGCCAACGCGCTCTATCGCGACGGCTGCAAGCTCAGCCAGCCGCTCTCGACGAAGAGCGACAAGGAAGAGAAGGACGACGACGCGACCGAGAAGGGCGATGCGAAGAGCGAGGCGGCCCTCAATGCCACCGTCGCGGCCACCGTCGCGGCCACCGTCACCGACGGCGCCGAGCAGAAGGAGCTCCTCACGGAGGCGCTCACCGCCGAGGCGGTCACTGCGATTCCTGTCGCACTTCCGGCCGAGGTTCGCGAGGTCGTCGTGGAGCGCGTGGTCGAGCGCATCATCGAGCGGCCGATGCGCCGCCGGCTGAACGACACCCGCGAGTCGATCACGCACAAGTTCAATGTCGCCGGCCACGAGGGCTACCTGATCGCCGGCCTCTATGAGGACGGCCGTCCCGGCGAGCTGTTCATCACGATGGCGAAGGAGGGCTCGACCATCGGCGGCCTGATGGACTCGCTCGGCACCGCGGTGTCGGTCGCGCTCCAGTACGGCGTGCCGGTCGAGAGCCTGGTGACGAAGTTCGCCCACCAGCGCTTCGAGCCGATGGGCATGACCACGAACGCCGACATTCCGTTCGCCAAGAGCCTTGTCGACTACATTTTCCGCTGGCTCGGCATGCAGTTCGTTCCGGGCTACCGGGAGCAGAACGCTCCCCGGCGCGCGGGCGGACACGAGGCGCCGGCGCCAGAGCCGGTGCGTCCCGATTCGAACAAGCACGAGTCCCGTCGGACCGAACTCAAGGAGGAATCATGCGCTCAAGGAGTGAGCACCTCAGGAACCAGCCAGCTGGCCAGCAGCGGCTGGGCAACCCGTCGCGAGTCGGCGCTCAGCGCCGCGAAGTCCGAGCGGGGCGACTCGACTCCGGCTGGCAGCGCGGCCTCGACTGCACCCGCGCCGATCACGACCTCGCGCATGAGCGCATCCCGCGCTGTCACCGAGGTGACCGAGACGACCATTGGCGCGGCCTCACCGGCGAACGCACCGCATGGTGCCGCAGCGCTGGGTGGCGCGGTCATCGAGACCTCGGTTCGCACGATCGAGTCGGCGATCGCCATCGAGCGGACCGTCAAGGCGGTCGCTGCGAATGCGCTCGACGCTTCGAACGCAGCGCTGATGGGCGATGCGCCGGCGTGCGATGGCTGCGGCTCGATCACGGTGCGGAACGGCACCTGCTACCGCTGCCTCAACTGCGGCAACAGCATGGGATGCAGCTGACCTGAGCTGACTGGACTTGAACTCCCGGCGTCGGATGTATCGCCGGCAACACCGAATGAAACGGGCCATCAGGCCCCGGCCCAGCGCGCCGCACCGCGCTGGCCGAACCAATCGTGTGCGGACTGGAGACTGATGGCAGCGCGGAGGCAATCCCGCTGCGAGGACGGACCATGCGCCACAGGAGGTGGCTGAACCCTGAGCGTGAGGGCGCCCGCGGTGCCCAAGCCCACTCAGGGCCGACTTGAAAGGAATGGAAGCCGAACATCACGCATGGTCCCTCATCCGGGTGTCTGCTGAGGACTCCGACACACCCGGCACAGTTTGCAAGCGTTGAGTAGCGTCCGGAAGACTGGCGAGTAGAAGGATCTGGCTCGCACCGGCAAGGCGCGCAAGGAGTTGGCAGAGCCTTCCCCCTGCAGGCATGGCCTCACATGCCCCGCAGGAGTCTGACTGGAACGACACGAGACGCTTGCTCCAGACCACCACGGCGGGGTCACCCACGCGAAGACCCCGCTCTCGCCCCTCGCGGACCCCACCTCCGCGAGGGGCTTTCACTTTCGCGCCGTTGCGATCCTCCCCGGCTCCGTGGCCCGCCCTGCTACCGTGCGCCAGATGACCTCCAGGCCTCTCGTCGCGATGACCGCTGCGCTGGCGCTTGCGTCATGCGGAGCGCCGAAGACCATGTCGAACGGATCGGAACACGCGGGATCGCACGCGGAGTGGCATGAGGCGCGCCTCGCGGCGCTTTCTGCGGAGGGAGGGTGGCTCACCCTCGTCGGTCTCGACTTCCTGCCTCAAGGTCGTTCCACGATCGGCAGTTCGCCCGACGCCACCTTCTCGTACGGCAATTGTGCCGCGCCGATCGTGGGCGCCATCGAGCTTCAGGGCGAGTCCGTCCGCTTCACCCCCACTGCGGCGGGCGGCTCCGTCGAGTGGACCGCGGACGACCGCGGCACGCCGAGCGTCGTACGGAGCGGCACCGTCTCGTTCACTCTCGTTCGCCGCAACGGACGCCTCGCGCTCCGGGTGCGGGACGACGCCAGTCCGGTCCGGCTGCAGTTCGCGGGAATCGAGCTCTTTCCGTTCGATCCCGCGTTCGCCGTGGAGGCGCAGGTCGCCACTCCTCCCGGTGGTGCTGGAATCGAGATCACGAATGTCCGGGGATTCAAGGAGACGCAGCCGCTGGCGGCGGTGCTGTCGTTTGACCTTGGCGGGTCCGCCTGCACCCTCTCGGCGACGGCGGGCGCCGATGGTCGGCTGTTCGTCGTGTTCGCCGACGCGACCACCGGGGCGCAAACCTATGGCGGAGGGCGGTTTCTGGACATCCCCGCCCCTCGCGATGGCCGGACCACGATCGACTTCAACCGCGCCACCAACCCGCCCTGCAGCTTCACGGCCTTCGCGACCTGCCCACTTCCGCCGGCTGGCAACCGCCTCTCCGTCGCCGTGACGGCAGGCGAACGGCGCCCGCGGTCCGACGACGGGACCGCAATTCCATCAGCCGGCTGAGAGAACGGCCCAGCTTGCGCGGATCACTCGCGAGCCCTCGTCTCGGGCTCGAGCTTGAGGAGGCTGCCATGCGTTCAGTCGTCATCGGAGGCGGTGTCGGTGGTTGTGCGGTCGCGGCCGCGCTGCGGGGACTCGAGCTCGGCCGAGAGGTCGAGGTCCTCGAGCGTCGACCCGCTGGAGCACCCGCGGGGATGGGCTTCATCCTCATGCCGAACGGACTCGCGGCGCTCGATGAGATCGCCCCGGAGATCGACTGGCGCGGCGCTGGGGCGGTGGTCGATCGCGTGTCGCTCCGGCTGGCGGGCGGCTCGGTCCTCTCCGACCATGCGATCGACCCCGCGGTCTGCGTTGGCCGGGAGCGCTTCCTCGGTGCGCTGCGCGGAGCGATCGGAGGCGCGCGCATCCATGACGCGCGGGCGCTCTCGGCACTTGAGTTCGATCGCGACGGGAACTGTGCGGCCGCCCGGCTTGAGGACGGTGGAGTCCTGGAGGGCGATGCGTTCTTCGGATGCGACGGGGCGCGATCGCGGACGCGCGCGCTGCTGTTCCCTGACGCGGAGCTCGCGGAGGTCGTCGTGAAGGAGATCGTCTCGGTCGCCCACTCCGCGCCGCTTGCCGCGAGGCTCGGGCGGACCTTCCAGAAGTACCACGACGAAGAAGGCGGTTTTGCGGTGGGAATGCTCGCCGAGAGCGCCGAGCGGGTCGTGTGGTTCGTGCAGTTCGACTCGCGACGGTGGCCGTCGGTCGGCGGCGACGCGGAGGGCATGCGCGCGTTCGTCTCGGAGCGTGTGGCGGGCTGGTCGGTCGAGGTGGCATTGGCGCTTGCCGCGACCGACTTCCGCGCGTCCCATCTGTGGCCCACCCGCGACCTGCCGCCGCTGGCGTCGCTCGCGGTCCAGAACATCGCGCTCGTCGGGGACGCAGCGCACGCGTGCCTGCCGTTCACGAGCCAGGGCGCCAACGGCGCCCTCGTCGACGCGGCGATCCTGCGCCGGCTGCTCGCCGAGGTGCGTGACCACGCCGGCCTGCGGTCTGCGCTCACGCAGTACTCCGAGGCGCGGCGTCCGCATCACCGTCGCATGTTCATGGAGGGTCGGCGGCTTCGCGAGGCATTCCTCGCGCCACTCGCCTCGAGCCGGCCGGCCGTTCCCCTGGTCGCGTGAGGAGGCCGTACCGTGCGCGGCATGACGGAGCCCACCCCAGACTTCGAGGCGCTGCGAGAGCGGGCGTTCAATCTTCGCTGGGCGACCGTCGCGGCGGATGTCATTCCGCTTACGGCGGCGGATCCCGATCTTCCGGTCGCGCAGGAGGTGACCGATGCGGTCTCCCGCTATCTCGCGCGACCGCATCTCTGCTACGGGCCGCCGCGCGGGCTGCGGGAGTTCCGCACGGCCGTCGCGGCCCACTTCGCGCGCGAGAAGGCCGCGGCGGTGGACGCGGCGCGCGTCGTTGCCGCCAACGCTGCGGCGAGCGCGATCACACTCGTCGCGCGGCACCTGATCCGCCCCGGGGACGAGGTGGTGGTCCAGGATCCAGTCGACTTCCTCGTGACGGAGAGCGCGCGGCGCGCTGGAGCCGCGGTCGTGCGCTGGCGGCCCGTCGACGGAAGGTTCACCATCGAGGGGCTCGCGCGCACCGTGACCGAGCGGACACGCGTCATCTCGGTGTGCCACCCCCACAACCCGCTCGGCCGGCTCTGGAGCCCAGCCGAGGTGCGCGACATCGGTGCCTTCGCCCAGGCGCGCGGCATCACGGTGCTGTCGGATGAGGTGTGGTCGGATGTCTGTCTCGACGGCCGCCCGTTCGAGAGCTTCGCGGCGACACCAGGGTCGTGGGTCGTGTACGGACTGTCGAAGGGCTACGCGCTCGCAGGCCTGAGGATCGGCGCGGTGATCGCGCCGGATGCGGCGGGCGCCGAGCGCTTCGCGGCGGACGAGGGCTTCGAGCACACGATCGAAGGCGCCTCGACCGTCTCTCAGGTGGCCGGTGCAGCTGCACTCGAACAGGCGGGCGCGTGGCGCGCGGCGTTCCTCCGCCACTGCGCTGCGCAGCGCGACCGGGCGATCGCGCGGCTTCGCAGGCTTGAGGGAGTCCGAATCGCGTCGGCACCCGAGGCGACCTTCGTGCTCTTCGTCGACATCCGCGCGACCGAGCGGACCGCCGAGGCGGTCGCCGAGCGGCTCGAGTCGATTGCGCGCGTCCGAGTGGTGCCGGGCAGCCCGAGGTGGTTCGGCGACGGAGCCGAGGGGCACATTCGGCTCAGCCTCGCGACGACCGAGTCGGTCCTCGACGAAGCGCTCGGCCGGATCGAGCGCGCGTGGCGGGAAGTCGTGGCGTGACCACGCGTTCGCACGGCGGGGCGTCCCGCGCGGTCACGGCGCAAAGTCGAAGATCGCGGCCTTCCGCCACTTGGGCTTCCATGCTTCGACGAGTGCGGTGTGCACCGGATCGGCGAGATAGGCCTTGTAGTCCTCGATCGACTCGAACTGGACGATGATTCCGAGGTCGTAGTCCTTCGAGACATTCGGGCGGCCGATGTCGACGGGAGACCCGCACACATAGCCCTTGACCGTGCCGATTCCGGGAAGCGCCGCGTCGCTCGCGGCCTTCATCGCCGCAATGTCGGAGTCGTCGGCAAGGTCCACGAGGACCACATGCTGCAGCGGCGCGGGCATGCGCGGCGCGGCCTGACAGGACGCAAGCACGACGGCCGCGACGGCGGCTGCCGCGGCGGTGACGGGGGTGGGCGTGCGGACGGGGCTCATGCTCGCCATCCTACGGGTATGCTGTCGACGCGGTCGGCCGGGCGTCCCGGGTGACCGCGATCGAGCACCAGACGCATGGCCATCGAGACGCGCATCCAACCCCGACAGACCTTTTGGAACCTTCTCTATCTGGTCCTGTGCCTCGCGTTGGGCCTGTGGGGGTGGTACGACTATTCGGTGAAGATCCCTCGGAACGAGGCGGCCTTCGCGGAGTACACGGCGGCGGAGCGGATCAAGTCCACCCTCGAGGAGCGCGTGCGCACGGCGCCGCTCTCCGACACCGAGAAGCAGGACTACAACGCGTCGCTCGAGACGCTCGCGAAGTACAAGGAGAAGCCCGCCGAGCCGGCGGCCTACGACCGCGCGGTCCAGCTCTGGCTGTACATCGTCGGCTGCGGTGTGCTCGGAGTCCCCTGGTTCGCGATCGCGCAGTGGCGGCTCAGCCGGGGGCGCTACCGCCTGGACGACAATGGCGACCTGACGGCTCCCGAGGGCTTCTTCAAGTCCGAGGAGATCTCCGGCATCGACATGTCGCGCTGGATGAGCCGCTCCATCGCCGTGGTCACGACGCAGGACGGGCGCCGCGTGCAGCTCGACGACTACAAGTACCTCGGCGTCGAGGACATCGTCGCGAAGTTCGCGGCCCGCTTCCACCCGGGCGAGTGGACGAGCGACGCGCGCCCGATCGGCGACCCGAAGTCGCGGGACACCATCGCGGCCGCGGCGGCCGCAGCCTCGGCCGAGCCGAAGGCTGCGGATAACGCGCCTGGCGACGGTGGCGCCGCCTGACCGCGATTTGGGCTACCTTTCCCGCTTCGGCCTCGAACGCGGAGAGACCCCATGCGCGCCACCACCGAACCGACCACCCCGATCGAGAAGCAGGACCGCTGCGGCGACCTGCCGCATAGACCGCGCGTGCTGCTCGGCAAGATGGGCCTCGACGGCCACGACCGCGGCGTCAAGCTCATCGCCCGCGTCATGCGCGACTCGGGGATCCATGTGATCTACTCGGGCCTGTGGCAGACGCCGCGCAGTCTCGCGATCAGCGCACGGGACGAGGACGCGGACTGCATCGCCTGCTCGATGATGTCGAACTCGCACCTGGTGCTCGTGCCGCGCCTGCTCGAAGAGTGCGCCAAGGTGGGCCGGCCCGACATGGTGGTCAATGTCGGCGGGATCATCCCGCAGGACGATGTGCGGAAGCTGCTCGACGCAGGCGTCGCGCGGGTCTATCACACCGGCACCGGCATGGCCGAGATCGTCGGCAGCGTGCGGGAGAGCGTGAAGGCGTACGCGCCGCTCGCCGCGGGCGTGACGACGCATCCGACCGCGCTGCTCGCCCGGAACATCTCGCTCGCGCACGCGGGCAGGCCGGTGGATGCGCCGCGCCGCAGACCGAAGCAGGTGGTGGGCATCACGGGCTCTCCCGGCGCCGGGAAGTCGACGCTGGTCGCAGCCATGGCGAGCGAGGCCGTGCGGCGCGGCGACCGCATCGCGGTGGTCGCGTTCGATCCGATGAGCCCGATCACGGGCGGTGCGCTGCTCGGCGACCGGCTGCGCGTGGACTTCAATGCCGTCGACGAGGGGATCTTCTACCGGTCGCTCGCGATCGTCGGCGAGGACTACCGGTCCCTGCCCGAGATCATCGAGCTGATCGGTGGCGCGGGCTACGACAAGCTGATCGTCGAGACGGTGGGCGCCGGACAGAACGATGTCGCGATCCGCTCGTTCGTGGACCGCACCGCGGTCGTGGTCGTTCCCGGGATGGGTGACGCGGTCCAGATGGACAAGGCCGGCATCCTCGAGATCGCCGACCTCTTCGTGGTCAACAAGGCCGACCACGCGGGCGAGTCGAAGCTCGTGCGCGAGCTCCTCGACATCGCCGGCGGCCGGAAGATCTTCGAGACGATCGCGACCCAGGGCAAGGGCGTGGTCGAGCTGCTCGAGGGCCTGCTCGGCTGACCAGCCCCGCCGCGGGTCGCCCCGCTCAGAGCTTCCGGGTCGCGAAATAGGTCGCGCCCGCCGGCGCCTCGAGCGGAAGTCCGTCCAGCCCGCTGAACCCGAGCCTCCGGTAGAGCCGGATCGCTCCGCTGTTCGACGCAGCCACCTCGAGCGTGATCTTCGAGTGGCCGTGCACCCGTCCGATGTCGACGAGCGCCTCCACCATCGCGGAGCCGAGCCCGCGCCCGCGCGCCGACGGCGTCACATGCACATCGTGGATGTTGAACAGCGGCGCACGCGCGAAGGACGAGTAGCCCTCGAACGCGAGCAGGACGCCATCCGTGCACTCGCTCTCCGCCCTCGCCGCGAGCAGCACGAGCGTTCCAGCACGCCGCGCGAGGTCGTCGGCGACCCGGGCGAAGTGCGTGGCGTCGAGCTGCGGGCTCGCGGACACCGGCTCGGCCGCGAACTCCGCCATCAGGCGGCAGAAGTCCGCCCGATCCTCCGCATCGGAGAAATCGCAGATCCAGACATCGAGCCCGCGCGGATCACTCATACTTGCCGCGATTCGCGATCGGGAAGTCGTAGAGCGAGGCGAGCTCGGCGGACGAGAGCGACGCAATCCGGTTGAAGCGGTCGATGACCGGCTGCGGATTGTCCGACGCGAGCTTGCCGAGGTTCTCCGCCTTCTTCGCGAGGATCCCCTTGAGGTCGGCGGTCGTGTTGCGCGCGTGGCCGGCGGGGTACATCACGAGACCCGAGTCGTACTTCTTGCCGTCGGCCATCTCGATCACGAGCGAGGTCGGGATGCCGTCCGGATAGCGGCGGTCGTACTCGGGGCCGCCATGGGTGAAGGAGAACTTCTCCATCAGCGCGCGGGTCTTCTTGTTGTAGATCGCGTCGGGCGCGTAGTCGTGCGGCACGAGCATCAGGTTCTTCCAGTAGCAGTTGTCGCAGTGGCCGAGCTTGGTCGACTTGGTCGACTCGGCCATCTCGATCGCCTTCCGGAGGAGCGTTCCGACGATGTAGACCATCGAGTGGTCGGCCGACTGGCGCGTCTTCGGGTCGCGCTTCGCGGGGTCGCCGATGATGCCGAACGCGGGCTCGTAGGCGACGATGTTGATGCTCTTGATCGCGTCGGGCTTCTCGAGGATCTGCGGGTTCTCCCGGATGAGCGTGAGCACGCCCTGCAGCGCGCCCGCCGACTGGTGCTCGTACAGGCCGAGCTTGAAGTGCATGCCCATGACGGCGAAATCGCTGCCCGAGTGCGACAGCACGAGGTCGAACGGGCTGTCGCCGTTCGTCTTCTCGAACTGGCGGAACATGCTCTCCGGATTGCGGAAGATGTCGCGCGGCCCGAGGAATCCGCGCATCGAGCGCATCATCGAGAGGACGGCGACCTCGGTCGAGATCGCCGCCGACGCGCCCTTCGAGTCGCTGAGCTGCTTGCCCGCGCGGATCGCGCGCCACGGGATGTAGTGGGCGACGGTCATGCCGATCGCGCTCTCGATCTGCTCGGCGGTCGCGCCCATCATCGCGCCGTAGGTCGCGGCGCTCGCGATCGCGCCATGGACGACATGGTCGATCTTGTAGGTCTTGAGCGAGAAGACCTCGGCCAGGCGGCCGCGGATCTCGTCGATGCAGACCATGCCGCGCAGCGCGTACGCGCCGTCACGGCCCTGCTGCTGCGCCGCGGCGACGGCGACGGGGTAGAAGTCGTTGTGCCCGAACTCGCCCGCGGTGTGGCCGAGCTGCGGGTTGAAGCCGAAGTTGGTGCCGTTCGAGTCCCACTCGCGCACGGCGTTCGAGTTGGCGACGATCGCCTTCTCGGCGGCGACCTTCTGCGTCGAGCCGAAGACGGGCACGCCCTTCGCGCTCGGGTAGTCGGCGGCCTCGGCGCGCAGGATCACGGGCGCATTCGTGTTGAGCGCGATCGCGCTGATGCCGCACAGCACCGAGTCGGTGTGGAACATCGTCGTACGGTCGAGGACCGACGCATCGGGCTTTCCGATCTTGCCCGACATGAAGTCGATGGCGAACTGGCCGATGCCGAGGGCCTGGTTCGTGCTGCGGGGAAGGACGGTCTGGTTCTTGAGCGCTGCTGCGTCGGTGGGGATGGCCATCTCGGTCGCCTTTCGGAATCGGTCGCGAAGGGCGGAGATGGTAGCAGAGGGCGCTGCGCGGAAATCGCGTGGATTCACGGCAACTGCTTCCGACAGGCCTCCGCGACCGCACCGACCTGCGCGAAGCCGAACGACAGCGCGATCCCCCAGCAGATCGGCGCGAGGAACCAGCCAAGGAACGGCACGAGCATCAGGGGATAGATTCCGACGAGCGCCCAGCGCGCAAGCGGCGGCATCACGGCGTGCCTTCCCGACACGGGCGCCTCCGATTCGCGCCGCAGCGATCCGAGCGCTCGGAGGGCCGCGAAGTCCGCGCCGATCGCGGCGAGCGGCAGCAGGAAGTACCCAAAGATGAAGATGACGCGCGCGAACATCGGCCCGATCGACTCCGCCAGCGCGCCCGCGATCAGGAACGCCCCACCCAGGCCGAACGCCGCCGCACGGATTGCCGTCGCGACGCGCAGCGCTCGCATCCGGGACGCCCCGAGCTCCGGAATCGCCATGCGCCACACCGCGGTCGCCTGCAGTGCGACCTGCGCAGCCAGGCACGCGACGAGCATCCATCCGGACACGAACACAAGCCGATCGCGATCGCCCGCCCCGAGGAGCGCGACCACGAACAGCGCAGGACCCGCGACCAGCAGCAGGCTCGAGCTGCGCGCCAGCCGCGACATGCGCGCGAGCCGACGCAGCGTGTCGTCCGTGCACCAGAGCGGGCCGGGGGCGTCGATGACCCAGCCGCATTCAGGGCAGCTCTCACCCACGAAGCGCCCGCGGAGGTCGTATCGGCATCGGCTGCAGGGAATCCGTCGGCGCGGTGCGGGGTCCTCCGTCATGCCCTCGCCTCCGGCGCGGCCTCGCCGCCCCGCTCGAGCTCGGACTGGATCCCGAGAAGCGCCACGGCGCACGCGATCGAACCCGGCGCCCCGCTCCGAAGGATGCACGCCAGCACGCCGTGCTGGTCGAATGCGAATCCCTGCCTGGACGCAAGGAGTCCGTAGGTTGAGAGCCCGTACGCGGCCGCGCCCGCCGCAACCCAGGCGGCCGTGGACCCCACGCGCGAGATCCCACCCGAGACGCTGACCCGCACGATGCCAAGCGCGACCAGCATGTCGAGCGAGAGGATGAATGTCGTCTCGACATCCCACCAGCCCACGAGCACCGGACCCGCCGCGGCCGGGGCCGGGACATGCAGGAAGAACTCGCCGAGTCCGCCCCAGGCGATTCGCGCGGCCACCGCGAGCCACATCACGCGCGACCACGCCGAGTCGCGCGGCAGCATGCGGGCGACCAGGGCGCAGAGGTACGCGCCGACGAACAGCGCCAGGAAGCGCCCCTGGTGCCAAATCGTCCACAGCACCGCGCCCCCATCGGAGACGAACATCTCCGTGAGCGCGCTCACCGCCGCGACCGATGTCAGCGCCGCGACCACAAGGGCCGTCCGCGCCGCCGGCCTCGCGAATCGTGCGCCGCCCGCCGCGAGCCCGCCGCGGAGATCCCGCCGGACACGCTGCCCGCACTCCGGGCACCGCTCGCCCGCCTGTCGGCCGGCCAGGTCGTAGCCGCAGTGGACGCAGAGGTTCATCGTTGCTCCAGCCCTCGCATGCGGCGAGCGATTCCCGAGACCTCGACGGCGCTCCAGAGGACGAGCGCCGCAGAGAGTGCGAAGATCGCGGTGGGCGGCCCTGGCAGGACATCCTGCAGCACAGACGCGACGAGCGCCACCACCGCAAGCGCACGGATGCCCCAGATCCGCTGGACCGGGATTCCCCGCACGCGCGTTCCGATCGCAAGGCTGGGCACCATGGCTGCAAACAAGCCGTCAGAGGCGACGACCGCGAGAATCACTCCCCGGAGCGCCCAGTCAACAGGGCCCGAGCCCAACGCGCCGATCGCCACCACCGATGCGGGCGCGACGAGCCGAAGCACCGAGGCGGCGATCGCGAGCAGGCGTCCGCGGGAATGCACGGCCCTCCACGCGACGGCGAGCATCGTCAGCGGGAGCAGCACCGTGGAGGCGGCCAACACCCACCGGCTGATCCCGACGCCGACGGTGTAGTGCTCGAGGATGATC
>Ga0209770_10000436_pt1 | contig 23169 bp, 35 predicted proteins | sample LauGreSu1BDMLBDD_2_FD_187572 | JGI IMG/M metagenome (GOLD analysis project Ga0209770, IMG submission 187572) | Freshwater lake microbial communities from Lake Michigan, USA - Su13.BD.MLB.DD (SPAdes) (version 2) | ecosystem: Environmental > Aquatic > Freshwater > Lake | place: Lake Michigan, USA...
AGCGCCTAATCGACATCATCGATCCAACACCTAAAACTGTTGATTCATTGATGCGTCTTGATTTGCCAGCTGGCGTTGACATTGAGATCAAGCTCTAAGGGAAAATCAAATGACAACTACGCAATCAAAGTCTTCTGCCATCAAGGGCATCTTGGGTAAGAAGCTGGGTATGACACAGGTCTTTGACTCCCAAAATAAAATTGTTCCAGTAACTGTTATTCAGGCTGGTCCTTGTGTGGTCACTCAAATTCGCACAATTGAAAAAGATGGTTACACCGCTGTGCAATTAGCATTTGGTGCGATTGAGCCACGTAAAGTTTCTAAGCCACAAGCTGGTCAGTTTGCAAAAGCAGGAGTAACACCACGTCTTGAAGTTGCTGAACTTCGCATCTCAAGTACTGAAGGATATTCAGTTGGTCAAGAATTAAAGGCAGATGTATTCGCATCCGGTGAAATTGTTGATGCCAGCGGTACATCAAAAGGAAAAGGAACTGCTGGTGTTATGAAGCGCCATGGTTTCTCTGGAATTGGTGCATCCCACGGTGTTGATAAGAAGCATCGTATGTCAGGTTCAATTGGTAACAGAACTACGCCTGGACGTGTATTTAAAGGTAAGCGCATGATGGGTCGTATGGGTATTGACACTGTAACTACACAAAATCTTTTAGTGCACTCAGTAGATCCAATAAATAACACCATATTAATTCGTGGTGCAACACCGGGTGCAATTGGTGCAACTATTTTTATTCGTTCAGCTGCAAAGAAAGCTGCGGCTGAAACAGTTAACACGAAGGTTGGTGCCTAATGTCATTAAAGATTGAGGTTAAAGATATTACTGGTAAGCCAACTGGTTCAGTTGATTTACCTGCAGCAATATTTGATGTTCAAGCAAATGTGCCATTAATTCATCAGGTAGTTGTTGCGCAATTAGCAGCTGCTCGTGCTGGTACTCACAAGGCTAAAAACCGTGGTGAAGTATCTGGTGGCGGTAAGAAACCATTTAAGCAAAAGGGAACTGGTCGTGCTCGTCAGGGTTCAACTCGTTCACCTAACCAACGTCATGGTGGTGTTGCACACGGTCCAGTACCTCGTAAGTATGACCAACGCACACCAAAGAAAATGATTGCAGCAGCTCTTAAAGGCGTGCTCTCTGATCGCCAACGCGCTTCTCGTATTCACGCAGTAAGTGGCATCGTTGAGGCAAGCACAACTAAAGCAGCAATTTCTGCAGTGCGTCAGTTCTCTGATCGTAAGAATTTACTAGTGGTTTTATCACGAACTGAAAATGCTGCTTGGCTTGCACTAAGAAATCATGATGATCTGCACTTAATCGTTAATGATCAATTAAATGCATACGATGTTTTAGTTGCCGATGATGTTATTTTCTCGGAGGGTGCACTTCGCGACTTTATTGCAGGTCCTGCAACTGGCAAAGGAGCAACTGCGGTTGCTCGCGAGAGTGAAGTTGGAGTATCAGCATGAAAAACTATCGTGACGTATTACTAGCTCCAGTAGTTTCTGAGAAGTCTTATTCATTACTAGATGGAAATAAGTACACATTCTTAGTTGCACCTGATGCTAATAAAACAGAGATCAAGATCGCTGTTGAAAAAGTATTTGGCGTAAAGGTATTAAGTGTTAACACCATGAACCGTGAGGGTAAGCGCAAGCGCACTGCACTCGGTTTTGGAAAGCGTAAAGATACAAAGCGTGCAATTGTGCATGTGGCAGCCGGACAACGGATCGACATCTTTGGAGGACCAGTCTCTTAAGGAGATTGGCTCTTACGGAATAGGGAGAAGATAAATGGCACTGCGTAATCTGAGGCCGACCACACCTGGTCAGCGCGGAGCAAGCGTTCCTGATTTTGAAGAGATCACTCGTCAAAAGCCAGAGAAATCTTTAGTCCGTCCAATTAATTCTAAAGGTGGCCGTAACGCAACTGGGCGAGTAACAATGCGCCATCAAGGTGGCGGACACAAGCGCGCCTATCGCTTAATTGATTTTATTCGTAACGATAAAGATGGTGTGCCAGCAAAGGTTGCTCAGATTGAATACGATCCAAACCGCACTGCAAATATTGCATTACTTCACTTTGCCGATGGCGAGAAGCGTTACATCATTGCTCCAGATGGTTTAGTACAAGGATCTCCAATTGAAAATGGTCCATCTGCAGATATTAAGCCAGGAAATAATTTGCCACTTCGTAATATTCCAGTTGGAACAATGATTCACGCAATTGAACTTCGCCCAGGTGGTGGCGCAAAGATTGGTCGCTCTGCTGGATCTGCTGTGCAGTTAGTTGCAAAAGATGGACCATACGCACAACTTCGTATGCCATCTGGTGAAATTAGAAATGTTGATGTTCGCTGCCGTGCAACTGTTGGCACAGTTGGTAATGCTGAACAATCAAATAGAAATTATGGAAAAGCTGGACGCATGCGTTGGAAAGGCAAGCGCCCATCTGTTCGCGGTGTTGTTATGAACCCAGTTGATCACCCACATGGTGGTGGTGAAGGTAAAACTTCTGGAGGACGTCATCCAGTTTCACCTTGGGGTTTACCTGAAAAACGCACACGCAAAAAGAAAGCTAGTGATTCTTTAATTATCCGTCGACGCAAGTCCAATAAGAAGAGATAAGGGGGGATCTTAAGATGCCACGTAGTTTAAAGAAGGGTCCTTTCGTTGATCTTCATCTATCAAAAAAGGTAGAAGAGCAAAATGCGAAGAACACTAAGAATGTTATTAAGACTTGGTCACGTCGCTCAATGATTACACCAGACATGATTGGTCACACCATTGCAGTCCATGATGGACGCAAGCACGTACCAGTTTTTGTTACTGAAGCAATGATCGGTCACAAACTTGGTGAATTTTCTCCAACACGTACTTTTAAGGGTCACTCCCGAGCTGATGGAAAGGCGGTGGTTGTAAGTGAGTAATACTGACACCACTACAGCATTGGTAACTCGCGCAGTACTGCGTGACTTCCGATCCACACCACAAAAAGCTCGTCGAGTTGTAAACCTAGTTCGTGGACAACGTGCTGATACCGCACTTAACATGATGAAGTTTGCTAATCAGCCAGAGCTTGGCCAAGCGATCTACACATTAATTGCATCTGCTGTTTCAAATGCTAAGCAAAAGAATCCATCAATTCGCGATGCATCTGAGCTTTGGATTATTGAAGCATTAGTTGATGAAGGCTTCACAATGAAGAGATACCGCCCACGTGCGCAAGGACGCGGTTTTTCAATTAACAAGAGATCATCACAAGTAACTGTTGTTTTATCTGATGATAAAACTCTTCGCACAAATAAGAATTTAAAAGCTTCTCAGATGCAAAAGCCAAAGGCACTTCGAAAGCCAACGGTTATTGCAGATGCACCTGCTGCCACAAAAGCAGCGGACGCATTACCTGATAAGCCAGTAGCAAAGAAAGCAGTGGCCAAGAAGGCAACTGCTAAAAAAGCGCCAGCTAAAAAAGCTGCATCTAAAGGGAAGGCCGAGTAAATGGGTCAAAAAATAAATCCACACGGCTTCCGCCTTGGTATTACAACTGATTTCAAATCACGTTGGTATGCCGACAAACTTTATGGTGCTTACGTTAAAGAAGATATTGCTATCCGTCGCCTTATGGCTAAGAAGATGGAAAGAGCAGGAGTATCTAAGATTGAGATTGAACGTACTCGCGAGAAAGTACGTATTGATCTATTTACCGCTCGTCCTGGAATTGTTATTGGTCGTCGTGGTCAAGAGGCAGACAAGCTTCGTATTGATCTTGAAAACCTAACTGGTAAGCAGGTTCAATTAAATATTCTTGAAGTTAAAAATCCTGAGATGGATGCTCAACTAGTTGCGCAAGGTATCGCTGAGCAATTAGCAGCACGTGTTTCATTCCGTCGAGCAATGCGTAAGGGAATGCAAACTGCATTAAAAGCAGGAGCAGAAGGAATTCGTGTGCAGTGCGGTGGACGTCTTGGTGGAGCTGAAATGTCTCGTTCAGAGTTTTATCGTGAAGGCCGCGTTCCACTACACACACTTCGTGCAGATATTGATTATGGTTTTGCAGAAGCTCACACAACTTTTGGACGCCTTGGCGTAAAGGTTTGGATTTATAAGGGTGAAGTAATTGAGTCTCGCGCTGAAAGAGCTGCTGCTGCAATTGCTGCTGCAAAAGCTCCAAAGCCAAGTCGTGGTGGATCTCGTGCACCAAGAGCTCCAAGGGGCGAGGTAACAACTACAACTGTTGCTGCTCGCGCTGAAGCTGCTGCTGCAACTGAAACTTCAACACCTGATGAGAGCGGAGCTAACTAATGTTAATTCCACGTCGGGTTAAGCACCGTAAACAACATCATCCAAAGCGTGCTGGAAAATCAAAGGGCGGCACAACAGTTGCATTTGGTGATTACGGCGTGCAAGCAATGGAGCCGGCGTATGTAACAAACCGCCAAATTGAAGCTGCTCGTATTGCAATGACTCGTCATATTAAGCGTGGTGGAAAAGTTTGGATAAATATTTATCCAGATCGTCCATTAACTAAGAAGCCAGCTGAAACTCGTATGGGTTCTGGTAAAGGTTCACCTGAGTGGTGGATTGCCAACGTTAAACCAGGTCGAGTTATGTTTGAAATTTCAGGTGTTACCGAAGCTGTTGCCTCAGAGGCAATGACTAGGGCAATGCACAAACTGCCAATGAAGTGCCGAATTGTTCGCCGAGAGGAGTTCTAATGTCAACGACAACTGCTGAAACATTACGCGCTAGTTCAACTGATGAACTAAACGATAAATTGCGTGAGGCAAAGGAAGAGTTGTTTAATCTTCGCTTTCAAGCAGCAACTGGTCAATTAGAAAACCATGGCCGTCTTACTGCAGTTCGCAAGGAGATCGCGCGAATTTACACAATTTTACGTGAACGTGAACTAGGAATAGGAGTCAGCGCATGAGTAAAGCAAAAGATTTAGCTAATTCTGTTGACCGCCCATTCCGTAAAACACGTGAGGGAATTGTTACTAGCGACAAGATGAATAAAACTGTTGTGGTTTCAATTCAAGATCGAATTAAGCATGGAATGTATAGCAAAGTTTTAACCCGTTCTCGCAAGCTAAAAGCTCACGATGAAAGCAACTCTGCTGGCATCGGCGATCGCGTTCTAATCATGGAAACTCGTCCACTATCAGCAACAAAGCGCTGGCGTGTGGTTCAGATTCTTGAGAAGGCTAAGTAAGGGGTAAAAAGAGATGATTCAACAAGAGTCGCGGTTAGCTGTTGCCGACAACACCGGTGCTAAGGAATTACTTTGCATCCGAGTTTTAGGTGGCACCTCCCGTCGTTACGCCGGTATTGGCGACATCATCGTTTGCTCTGTAAAAGATGCTATTCCTGGTGGCCAAGTTAAAAAGGGTGAGGTTGTTAAAGCTGTAATCGTTCGCACCGTTAAAGAAAGTCGTCGTGCTGATGGTTCATATATTCGCTTTGATGAGAATGCTGCCGTAATTGTTAAAGATGATGGTGAGCCACGTGGCACACGTATCTTCGGTCCAGTTGCGCGCGAACTTCGCGATAAGAGATTTATGAGAATTATTTCATTAGCTCCGGAGGTGCTATAAAAAATGGCAAACATTCGCAAAGGTGACACCGTGCAGGTGATTGCCGGAAAAGATAAAGGAACAACTGGCACAGTACTTTCAGTTGACCGAGTTAAGTCACGCATTTTAATTGAGGGTGTTAACCGGGTTAAGCGTCACACAAAGGAAACTACTTCTGAGCGTGGAGTTAAGGTTGGCGGAATTACCACTGTTGAGTCTGCTATTCATCTTTCTAATGTGATGTTAGTTGATGGCGAAGGTAAGGCAACTCGAATTGGCGCTCGTAAAGATGAAGCTGGCAAGAATGTTCGTATCTCTCGCCGCTCTGGAAAGGATGCCTAATGTCTACTGATTTAGCACCACGTCTTAAGGGACGTTATAAGTCTGAGATTGCACCAGCTCTTAAAGCCAAGTTTGGCTATAAGAATGTAATGCAGATTCCAACCTTAACTAAGGTTGTTGTAAACATGGGTGTTGGTGAAGCAGCACGTGATTCCAAGTTAATTGAAGGAGCAATCCGCGACCTTGCCACAATTACTGGACAACGTCCACAGGTAACTCGCTCTCGTAAATCTATTGCACAGTTCAAACTTCGTGAGAATATGCCAATTGGTGCTCACGTAACACTACGCAATGATCGTATGTGGGAGTTTACCGATCGATTACTTTCAATTGCATTGCCACGTATTCGCGATTTCCGCGGACTTTCACCAAAGCAATTTGATGGCAAGGGTAATTACACATTTGGTTTAACTGAGCAGGTTGTTTTCCCTGAGATCGAGCAAGACAAGATTGATCGCACTCGCGGAATGGATATAACTTTAGTAACCACTGCCAAAACAGATGAAGAGGGAAGAGAGTTACTACGTGCTCTTGGTTTCCCTTTCCGAGAGATGTAAGGGGCTAACTACTATGGCAAAGACATCACTAAAGGTAAGAGCTAGCCGTAAACCAAAGTTTAAGGTTCGCGGTTATACAAGATGCCAACGTTGTGGCCGTGTACATGCTGTCTATCAAAAATTTGGTATATGCCGTATTTGCTTCCGCGAAATGGCACATGCTGGAGAGTTACCAGGTATCACCAAGGCTTCTTGGTAATACAAAACCCAACTATCAACTACGGAGCAGGTCCGCTTAATTGCGGAAACCATTTCGAGAAAGGCCAGAGGCCAAAGTAATGACAATGACAGATCCGATCGCAGACATGCTTGCACGTTTGCGTAATGCCAACTCGGCTTACCATGACAAGGTTTCAATGCCTTCATCATCGGTTAAAGCTCGAATTGCTGAAATATTAAAACAAGAGGGATATATCGCTGGTTTTTATATTGAGAGCAACCCAATTGGGTTTGGCAAAACCTTAGTTTTAGATCTTAAGTTTGGCTCAAACCGTGAGCGATCAATTGCTGGTCTGCGCCGTGTTTCAAAGCCAGGACTTCGCGTTTACGCAAAATCAACTTCACTACCTAAAGTTTTAGGTGGCCTTGGAGTTGCAATCATTTCAACATCATCTGGTTTGCTAACTGATAAGCAAGCCAACAAACAAGGAGTAGGCGGAGAAGTTCTCGCCTACGTATGGTGATCTGATGTCACGTATTGGAAAAATGCCAATCACAATTCCATCTGGAGTTGAGGTAAATGTTGCTGGACAATCTATTTCAGTTAAGGGCCCAAAGGGAACTTTAACTCATGTTCTTGCTGGACCAATTGCTGCAAAGCAAGAAGGTTCAACTCTTACTATTACCCGCCCAGATGAGAGTCGACAAGCTCGCTCACTTCACGGCATGTCTCGCACCATGATCTCTAACATGATCGAAGGCGTTACAAATGGATATAGCAAGAAGATAAATATTGTTGGTGTTGGTTACAAGGTTGCAGCAAAGGGTAAAAACCTAGAGTTTGCACTTGGTTACAGCCATCCAATTAACTTTATTGCAGATGAGGGAATCACTTTTAAAATTGATTCTCCAACTGAAATCACAGTTGTTGGAATAAATAAGCAATTAGTTGGTGAGACCGCTGCCAAGATTCAAAAACTTCGCAAGGTTGATCCATATAAAGGTAAAGGTTTGCATCTAGAAGGTGCACACATTCGCCGTAAGCAAGGAAAGACAGGTAAAAAATAATGGCTATCGGATTTAAAGTCGTTAAGGGTTCTGCGACAAAAGCTCGCGCCCGCCGTCATTTCCGTTTGCGTAAGCGCGTTTCTGGAACAGCACTTCGCCCACGCTTAGTTGTTTCTCGCTCTGCTCGCCATTTATTTGTGCAAGTTGTAGACGATACAACTTCTACTACTTTGGCATCTGCCTCCACTATGGAGAAAGAGTTGCGAACTTTTGCAGGCGATAAGACAGCAAAAGCAAAGCAGGTTGGCGAGTTAATCGCAAAGCGTGCTAAAGAAAAAGGAATTTCTACTGTGGTATTTGATCGCGGTGGTAATAAGTTCCACGGCCGAGTTGCAGCTGTTGCAACAAGTGCTCGTGCAAATGGATTGGAGTTCTAATGGCTGGTAATACAACCCCTACCACCGGTAGCCGTGAGAATAAGCCAAAGGGCGGTCGTGAAAAACGCGAACGTCGCGATGGTGATTTCCAAAAGGAAAAGTCTCCATACACCGAGCGAGTAGTTTTCATTAATCGTGTTGCCAAAGTTGTAAAGGGTGGACGACGTTTCTCCTTTACCGCTCTAGTTGTTGTTGGCGATGGCAAAGGAACGGTTGGCGTTGGATATGGCAAAGCCAAAGAAGTTCCACAAGCTATTGCTAAAGCAGTAGAAGATGGCAAAAAGAATTTCTTTAAAGTTCCAATTCTTAATGGAACTATTCCCCATCCTGTCCAAGGTGAAAAAGCTGCCGGAGTAATTTTACTTCGCCCAGCCTCTCCTGGTACTGGTGTTATTGCAGGTGGACCAGTTCGCGCAGTACTTGAGTGTGCTGGTATTACAGATGTATTAACAAAATCTTTAGGATCAGGTAATCCAATTAATATGGTTCATGCAACAGCGGCAGCATTAAAAATGCTAGAGAATCCAACTGCTATTGCTGCTCGCCGTGGCCGCCCACTTGAGGATGTTGCACCTGCTGCAATAACAAGATTAATTGCTGAGCAAGTAAAGGTTGGTGCCTAATGCCAAGATTAAAAGTTACTCAAGTTAGATCAAAGGTTGGAAATCCTCCTGATCAACGCAACACACTTCGCTCACTTGGTTTAAAGCGAATTGGTGATGTAGTTGTAAAAGAAGATCGACCAGAGATTCGTGGCATGGTTTATGCCGTTCGTCATTTAATTGCAGTTGAGGAGGTTGAATAACAATGGTGCTTAAGGTTCATCATTTACGTCCAGCTCCCGGAGCTAAGAAAGCTAAGACTCGTAAGGGTCGCGGTGAAGCTTCTAAGGGAAAGACAGCTGGTCGCGGTGGTAAAGGAACTCGTGCTCGTAACGTAGTTCGTGCTGGATTTGAAGGCGGTCAATTGCCATTAGTTATGCGTCTACCAAAACTTCGTGGATTTAAAAACCCAGAAAGAATTGAGTATCAGGCGGTTAACATTTCAACTATTAACTCACTTTACCCAAAGGGTGGGGATGTAACAGTTGATGATTTAGTTAAAAAAGGTGCAGCTCGTAAAGGCTTTCCAGTTAAAGTGCTTGGTAATGGGGAGATATCAGTGAAGGTAACTGTATTAGCTCATGCTTTCTCAAGTTCTGCTTCTGAGAAGATTTCAGCTGCTGGCGGAGCTGCTAAAACACTTTAATCTTTATTTAATAGAAAGGAAAAGATCTTGTTAAATGCATTCGCAATGGCGTTTCGAACACCTGACTTGCGTAAAAAGATTCTATTCACCCTTTCTATTATGGCTCTATTTAGATTTGGTTCAGTTGTGCCAACTCCAGGAGTTTCTTATGTAAATGTGCAGGAGTGTTTAAAGACTGCAGATACTGGCGGTTTATTCGGTTTAATTAACCTATTTAGTGGTGGTGCGTTACTACAACTAAGTATTTTTGCACTTGGCATCATGCCTTACATCACTAGCTCAATTATTGTGCAGTTGCTAACTGTAGTTATCCCTAGATTTGAAGCTTTAAAGAAAGAGGGACAATCAGGAAGTGCGAAATTAACTCAATACACTCGCTATTTAACTATTGGCCTGGCAATCTTGCAGTCAACTGGATTAATCGCAGTAGCTAGAATTCAAGGCAGAATCTTTGCAAATTGTTCTCTACCAATTATTCCTGACACTTCATTAATTCGTATCATTACGATGATTGCTGTTATGACCGCTGGTACATCAGTAATCATGTGGTTAGGTGAGTTAATCACTGATCGAGGTGTTGGAAACGGTATGTCAATCCTGATTTTCACCTCAATCGCTGCAACATTTCCTGGTCAGCTTTGGTCAATTAAATTACAAAAGGGTTGGTTTGCATTCTCATTTATTATGGCAGTAGGCGTTTTAATTGTGGCTGCGGTAGTTTTCGTTGAGCAAGCTCAGCGCCGTATTCCAGTTCAGTACGCCAAGCGCCAAGTAGGACGTCAGCAATACGGTGGTACTAGTACCTATATTCCAATTAAGGTAAACCAATCTGGTGTTATCCCAGTTATTTTCGCATCATCATTACTTTATATTCCTTCACTAATTGTTAACTTCAGTGGTAGCCAAGCTGGTTGGGCTAACTGGGTTTCAAAGAATCTTGTATCAGGAGATAACTTCTTCTATATCGGTGTTTACGCGCTCTTAATTGTTTTCTTTACCTATTTTTATGTAGCAATTACTTTTAATCCAGATGAGGTCTCTGAAAACATGAAGAAGTATGGTGGTTTTATCCCAGGCATTAGAGCGGGCAGACCAACATCTGAGTATCTACAGTATGTGCTCTCAAGAATTACGGCGCCAGGTGCGCTATATCTTTCAATTGTTGCAATAATTCCTTTTATTGCCTTAATTCTTTTCCAAGCATCCCAAAACTTCCCATTCGGTGGAACCTCAATTTTGATTATCGTTGGTGTTGGCTTAGATACTGCAAAGCAGATTGAGTCTCAACTACAGCAACGCTCCTATGAGGGGTTCTTGCGCTAATGCGATTAATCCTGGTTGGACCACCAGGTGCTGGTAAGGGAACACAAGCAGTTCATCTAGCTAAGTACTTTAAAATCCCACACATCTCAACCGGTGACATTTTTCGTGCTAATTTAAAAAATGGAACAGAGCTAGGAAAACAAGCACAAACTTTTATGGATCGTGGTGAGTTAGTGCCAGATTCAGTAACTAATGAGATGGTTAAAGATCGCCTAGGAAATTCTGATGTAGTAAATGGCTTTTTGTTAGATGGTTTCCCACGTAATACAAACCAAGCGCAGGTACTTGATCAGATTTTGGCAGATAAAAATATGCCACTAGATGCTGTACTTGAGTTAAAAATAGATAACGCCGAAATCATTAAGCGGTTATCTGGTCGTAGGACATGTAAAGATTGTGGTGCGCCATCTCATGTCGAGTTTGAAAAACCAAAGGTTGCTGGGGTTTGCGATATATGCCAAGGCGCGCTCTACCAGCGAGAAGATGATAAAGAAGAGGTTTTAACTCGTAGATTAGATATTTATAGTGAGCAGACTATGCCTATCATTAAATATTACGAAAAGTTTGGATTGTTAAAAAATATCTCAGCCTTAGGTGAAGTTACTGAGATAACTGAAAAAGCGATCACGGCTTTAAAATAAATATGGCAATTGAGTTAAAAACCTTAGAACAACTTAAATCTATGCGTAAAGCAGGATTAGTTGTGGCCGATACATTAAAACTTATTAAGCAGAGTGCTCAGATAGGCATGACTACCTTAGATTTAAATGAAATAGCAGTTACTAACCTAGCTAAGCATGGCGCTAAATCTTCCTTCCTTGGTTACCACGGGTTTCCAGCAGTAATTTGTGCATCAGTTAATGAAGAGGTTGTTCACGGCATTCCTAACAAGCGAAAACTTGTTTCAGGAGATCTTTTATCTGTTGACTTTGGCGCAATCATTGAAGATTGGCATGGTGATGCTGCAATCTCATTTGGATTAGGTGAAATAGATCCTGCTGATCAAAAATTAATGGATGTGTGTGAAGAGTCAATGTGGCGGGGAATTGCTGCAGGAAAAAAGGGCGGCAAGTTAACTGATATTTCAGCAGCAATTGAAGGTTATATTAATTCTCAAGGCAAGTATGGAATTTTGCGTGAGTATGGTGGTCATGGAATTGGTAGTGCTATGCACCAAGAGCCACATATTTTAAACTTTGGTCCAGCTGGAAATGGACCTGAACTTGTTGTTGGAATGGCATTAGCACTTGAACCAATGATTACTAGAGGTAATGAGCGGACAAAGGTGTTAAGTGATGATTGGACGGTAGTTTCACATGATTCATCTAAAGGTGCTCATTTTGAACACACTTACACAATCGCTCCAGATGGAAAAGCCTTTGTTCTAACCGCATTAGATGGTGGTAAGGAGCAGCTAGGTAGATTAGGTATCGAAATCTCTGATTTGCTCTAGTTTCTGGTGGTTTTCCCGCGTGGATTAAGAAGCAAGTTAGTGGATTTTCCTTTTTCACCGCCTGCGCATAAACTAACCCTCCTGCCTCGTAAGGGGTAAACCTGATTTAGAACAGATAAGTAGGTATCGCTTGGCCAAGAAAGACGGTGCTATTGAGATCGAAGGCACTGTTGCTGAAGCACTACCGAACGCAATGTTCCGAGTTGAGTTAACAAATGGACATAAAGTTTTAGCACATATCAGTGGAAAGATGCGACAGAACTACATTCGTATTTTGCCAGAAGATAAAGTGATTGTAGAACTTAGTCCGTATGACCTCACAAGAGGTCGAATTATTTATCGCTACAAATAAATAATTTTAAAACTGTAGTTGTTAGAAAGGTAATCGTGAAGGTCAAACCTAGCGTGAAAAAGATTTGCGACAAGTGCAAAGTTATTCGTCGTAATGGCCGCGTTATGGTGATCTGCGACAACCTACGTCATAAACAACGTCAGGGTTAATTTAAAAAACGCGTGATGCGACGTAATTAAGGTAAAACTTAATTATGACCCTTAGTCCGAAAGGCTGAGGCCAGATAAGAAATTATCTGGGGGCATTGCGGAGGACCTTTCGGATATTAGAAACAGGTTAACGATATGGCACGTCTTGTTGGTGTTGATCTTCCTCGCGAAAAGCGGTTAGAGATCGCACTTACCTATATTTTTGGAATGGGTCTTACCCGTGCGCAAGCAACACTTGCAGCCACTGGTATCTCACCAAACATCAGAGTTAAAGATCTACAAGAGCCAGAATTGGCAAAGCTTCGTGAATTCATTGAAGCCAATTACAAAATTGAGGGTGATCTTCGCCGTGAGATCGCTGGCGATATTCGTCGCAAAGTTGAAATTCAAAGTTATCAAGGTTCTCGTCACCGCAAAGGATTACCAGTCCGCGGTCAACGTACCCATACCAACGCTCGTACTCGCAAGGGTCCACGTGTTGCAATTGCTGGTAAGAAGAAGGAGACCAAGTAATGGCCGCCGAAAAAGCTAAACCAGCTAAAGAAGCAGCAAAGGCTGCACCAAAGAAAATTAAAGCACGTAAGAAGGATAAGAAAAACGTTGCCTTCGGTCATGCTTATATTAAGAGCACATTTAATAACACAATTGTTTCAATCACAGATCCAGCAGGTGGCGTAATTGCATGGTCATCATCTGGTCAGGTTGGATTTAAAGGTTCTCGTAAATCAACTCCATTTGCTGCGCAAATGGCTGCCGAAGCTGCTGCTCGTAAAGCGCAAGAGCACGGCTTAAAGAAAGTTGATGTTTTTGTTAAGGGACCTGGCTCTGGCCGGGAAACTGCAATTCGTTCATTACAAGCAGCCGGTCTTGAAGTTGGAGCCATCGCAGATGTAACTCCAGCACCACATAACGGTTGTCGTCCACGTAAACCACGTCGAGTATAAGGAAAGGGAGAAAACTATGGCTCGCTATACCGGTGCAGATTGCAAAAGATGCCGTCGCGAAAAAGTAAAGCTCTTCCTTAAGGGCTCTAAGTGCGATGGACCAAAGTGTCCAATTGAGTCACGTCCATATCCACCAGGACAACATGGCCGTGCTCGTTCAAAAGATTCTGAGTACTTACTACAGATGCGTGAGAAGCAAAAGTGTGCACGTATTTACGGAGTACTTGAGAAGCAGTTCCGTGGTTACTACGAAGAAGCAAACCGTCTGCAAGGTAAGACTGGTGAGAATCTTTTAGTAATCCTTGAAACCCGTCTAGACAATGTTGTCTTCCGCGCTGGCTTTGCTAAGAGCCGCGATATGGCACGCCAATTAGTGCGCCATGGTCACTTCTTAGTTAATGGCAAGAGCGTAAATATTCCATCATTTAGAACTACACCTATGGATGTAATTGATGTTGTGCCGGCTTCATTGGACACCACACCATTTATCGTCGCAAGTGCAGAGCTTGGTGAGAAATCTGTTCCAGCATGGATGGAGGTTGTGGGTTCTAAAATGCGAATTTTGGTCCACGCCGTTCCAACCCGCCCAGTAATTGATACTCAAGTACAAGAGCAACTAATTGTTGAGCTTTACTCCAAGTAATCAAGTACTTAAGCAGTAAAGATTTACCGCAGTAAAAACTAAATATCGTAAGCCAACCGGAAGATCAAATAGAGGGTCTTCCAGAACATACGGAGGAACAAAGTGCTAATTGCACAACGCCCAATCCTCACTGAGGAAGTAGTAAGCGAGTACCGTTCACGGTTCATTATTGAGCCGCTAGAACCTGGTTTCGGCTACACACTTGGTAATTCAATTCGTCGCACCTTACTTTCTTCAATTCCAGGAGCTGCTGTTACTGGTATTCGAGTAAATAATGCGCTGCACGAGTTCACTGCTCTAGAAGGTGTTAAAGAAGATCTAACTGAGATTGTCTTAAACATCAAAAACCTAGTTTTATCTTCAGATAATGATGAACCATCACTTCTTTACATTCGTAAAAATGGTGAGGGAATTGTTACTGGCGCAGATGTCGCCGCTCCAGCTGGAGTTGCCGTACATAACCCAGAGCTTCACATTGCAACCCTGAATTCAAAGGCAAAGTTTGAGATCGAGTTAACTGTTGAGCGTGGCCGTGGTTACATCACTGCAGTGCAAAACAAAGCAGCAGGAGGAGAGATTGGCCGGATTCCGGTTGATTCAATTTACTCACCAGTGCTTCGCGTTACCTACAAAGTAGAGGCAACTCGTGTTGAACAACGCACTGACTTTGATCGATTAGTTCTAGATGTTGAGACCAAGAGATCAATGAAGCCATCTGATGCTATGGCATCTGCTGGTAAGACATTAGTTGAGCTATTCGGCCTTGCTCGTGAATTAAATGCTAACGCTGAAGGAATTGAGATGGGACCTTCCATTCAAGATGCAGCACTTGCTGCAGATATGGCACTTCCTATTGAAGATCTTGATCTAACAGTTCGTTCTTATAACTGCTTAAAGCGCGAAGGAATTCACACAGTTGGTGAATTACTTTCTCGTTCAGAGGCAGATCTAATGGATATTCGTAATTTCGGATCTAAATCAATTGATGAAGTTAAAGCGAAATTACAATCTATGGGAATGCAACTTAAGGACAGCCCAGCAGGATTTGATCCAACAAAGCATGCTAATTATGGAAGCAATGTTGATGATGAACTTGTCGACGCTGAAGAGGTCTAGGAGAGATCATGCCAAAACCAAGTAAAGGCCCACGCCTAGGTAGTGGACCAGCACATGAGAAATTATTACTAGGCACATTAGCTGCGCAACTTTTCGAAAAAGGAAAGTTAACAACAACTGAGGCTAAGGCAAGACGCCTTCGTCCACTTGCTGAGCGATTAATTACTCATGCAAAAAAAGGTGACCTACCTGCACGTCGTCGAGTAATGGCAAGAATTTCTAGTAAATCAGTTGTCCATACTTTGTTTACTGAAATAGCACCACGTTTTGCTACTCGCGATGGTGGCTATACCCGCATTACCAAGATCGGTCCACGCAAGGGTGATAACGCACCAATGGCAGTGATTGAAATGGTTGAAGCAGGTTCGCCGGCAAAAAAGGTAACTAAAAAAGCAGCAGCGAAAGCTGAGTAAAACAAAAAGTAAAAAAGATTATGACTAAACCCACTCTTGAAGTTAAGAGTGGGTTTTCTCGTTTAAGAGTTGATTTAACTTATGAAGGAACAAACTTTTCTGGTTGGGCAAAGCAACCAAATGAGCGCACCATTCAAGAAGAGATAGAAAAAGCGCTAAGCACAATTACACAAACTAAAGTCGCAACAATTGTGGCAGGGCGTACCGATGCTGGTGTGCATGCAAAACATCAAGTAATTCATGCAGATTTACCATCACAAACTGATATAAATAATCTAGCATTTAGGTTAAATCAGATTTTAGATGCGGATATACGGGTGTTAGATGCGCAGTGGGCGCCAGTTAATTTCCATGCCAGATTTACCGCTATTTCGCGCACCTACCAATACAAAATAATTGATGCGGGCAAAGTAACTGCGCCCCTAGATAGGCATGACAGCTCTGAATGGTTTCGCCCGTTAGATATTGACTTAATGAACTCCGGATCTAAATTACTACTTGGAGAGCATGATTTCTTTGCTTTTTGTAAGTTTCGTGAAGGTGGTAGCACCGTTAAAAACCTACTTAAATTTAATTGGTATCGTGATGAAAAAGATGTTGTAATTTGTGAGATATCAGCAAATTCCTTTAGATATAACATGGTTAGGAATTTAGTAGGAGCAGCAGTCTGCGTGGGCGAAGGTAGATTTAAGCCAGAGTGGATGCTTGATACTTTAAATAATAAGGAAAGAATTCCAGATAGTTATGTTTTTCCAGCAAAAGGTTTAACTTTGATTTCAGTGCAATATCCACCAATTGATCAATATTTGAGTAATTATGAGAATTATTTGGCGACCCAAGAGAACTCAGAGGATGAGGGCTGATTTTAAGCGGGGTGATTACGCGGTTTTGACCCAAAGCCTCACCTAAAGGTAATCTTGCCCCTCTGGAAATGACCCGATAGGGAAAATCCTTTAATAAGAAAGCGAGATAACTGTGCGCACTTTTACACCAAAAGCCGGTGATATCACCCGCAGTTGGTATCTCATTGATGCGCAAGATGTAGTGCTCGGTCGTCTTGCTACACATGCAGCACATTTACTTTACGGAAAACATAAAACTACATTTGCTCCTCATATGGATATGGGTGATTTCGTAGTTGTAATTAATGCTGAGAAGGTAGTTTTAACTGGATCAAAGAGTTCACAAAAGTTTGCTCACCAACACTCTGGTTATCCAGGTGGTATGACATCAACTGTTTATTCAGATTTATTTGAGAAGTTTCCAACTCGTGCGGTTGAGAAAGCTATTAAAGGAATGTTGCCAAAGAATTCAATTGGTAGATCAGCTGCAACCAAACTAAAGGTTTACGCCGGATCTGAGCATCCACATGCTGCACAAAATCCAAAAGTTTTTGAGTTTAACCAAGTTTCCCAGATAGCAAAGAAGTAATAGGAGAGTAATGTCTAACGAGATTATTGAAACTAACGAAGAGGATCTACCTACTTCATACAGTTCAAGCACACCAGCTGCTGCAACTAATCGTAAAGCGATTACTGCACCAGGTGGAGGCGTTGGCCGTCGTAAAGAGGCAGTTGCTCGAGTTCGCTTAGTTCCAGGATCTGGTCGATGGGTTGTAAATGGCAAGGCACTAGAAGTTTATTTTCCAAATAAAGTACATCAACAATCAGTTTCTGAACCATTTCGCACAGTAGGTGCAGAGGGTACATACGATGTATTTGCTCGCATTGATGGTGGCGGAACATCTGGTCAGGCTGGCGCACTTCGTTTAGGTGTAGCACGTGCGTTAAACGCAATTGATATTGATGCAAATCGTCCAACACTTAAGAAGGCTGGCTTCTTAACTCGTGATGCCCGTGTTATTGAGCGCAAGAAGTACGGACTTAAGAAAGCTCGTAAGCGTTCACAATATAGCAAGCGTTAATTTCTTAACTCGAATAAATCTAATATGGCCCTCTTCGGCACCGATGGTGTACGAGGCGTAGCCAACGTTGATCTCACAGCTGAACTCGCAGTTGATTTAGCAATCGCAGCAGCACATGTTTTAGGTGAGATTGGTGCATTTCTCGGTCATCGACCAAAAGCAATAGTTGCTCAAGACTCTCGTGCATCTGGTGATTTTTTAGAGTCAGCAGTTGTTGCAGGTCTTACTAGCGCCGGTGTTGATGTTTACCGAGTTGGCGTCTTACCAACACCTGCAGTCGCATTTTTAGTAAAAGAAAGTAATGCTGATCTAGGTGTAATGATTAGTGCATCTCATAATCCAATGCCAGATAATGGAATTAAGTTTTTCGCTAAAGGCGGAGATAAATTAGCTGATCAGGTTGAAGCACAAATTGAAGCCAGATTAGGTGAGAGTTGGAATAGGCCTACTGGATTAGATGTTGGCCGTATATTTTTTGATGAAAGTGCAAAGAAGAGATACATCGATCACCTGCTTTCTACTATGAATATAAAACTAACTGGACTTAAGGTAGTTGTGGATTGCGCTAACGGAGCAGCATCAACTGTGGCACCGAGTGCTTATGAGCAGGCTGGTGCGATGGTAACTGCAATTTCTGCAACTCCAACTGGCTGGAATATTAATGAGAATTGTGGTTCCACCCACTTAGAGAGTTTGATTAACGAGGTTAAGAAAAGCGGTGCTGATATTGGAATCGCTCATGACGGCGATGCAGATAGATGTTTAATGATTGCAAAAAATGGTGAGGTAATTGATGGGGATCAGATCTTAAATATTTTAGCCAGTTCATATCTTGCTGAAGGTAAGTTAAATAAGCAGACTGTTGTTGGAACAGTCATGAGTAATCTTGGTTTTATTAAATCTATGCAAGCAGCTAACATAAAAGTAGAAAAGACTGCAGTCGGTGATCGCTATGTATTGGAGAAGATGCTTGAAAATGATTACACCCTTGGTGGTGAGCAGTCTGGTCATATAATTATGCGCCAATTCTCCAATACGGGCGATGGTTTGTTAACTGCACTACAGGTGATGCAAGTTGTTGTTAAATCAAAGAAATCACTTTTAGAGTTAGCGTCAACGATGCAGAAATATCCACAAATTTTGATAAATGTTAAAGATGTAGCGAAAGATAAACTTGCATCCTCAGTAAAAATTAAGGAAGCTGTTTTAGAATCAGAGAAAGAATTAGCAGGTAGCGGACGAGTATTACTGCGCGCATCTGGCACAGAATCACTTGTTCGGGTAATGGTTGAAGCAAATGATTTAGAATTAGCGCAAAAGGTCGCAGATTCATTGGCTCAACTAGTAAGATTAGAACTTAAGCAATAAAGGGAGTTAAAAATGTGCGGGATAGTTGGCTATACCGGAAAAAACTCCGCACTTACTCCAGTACTTGATGGTTTACGCCGTCTTGAATACCGAGGCTATGACTCAGCTGGCATTGCACTTGCAACACAAGTTGGTAAACCTTTATACGTTGAAAAACAAGCCGGTAAGTTAAAAAATCTTGAAGAAGCGCTAGTTAAAAAGTCTGACTCACATAGCGGCATTGGTCATACCAGGTGGGCAACACATGGTGGTCCTACCGATACAAATGCACACCCACATTTAGATAATGAAGGTAAGTTAGCATTAATACACAACGGAATTATCGAAAATTATGTGCAACTACGGGCAGATCTTGAAAAACGTGGCCATAAATTTAAATCTGAAACTGATACCGAATCGGTAGTGCATTTACTAAGTGATGCTAGAAAAGATAATAATGGAGATTTAGCAGCAGCAATGAGGCAAGTTTGTAAGCAACTTAAAGGCTCATTTACTCTTCTTGCGATTCACTCTGATAATCCATCACATATCGTTGGCGCCCGTCGTAACTCACCATTAGTAGTTGGTGTTGGAGAAGGTGAAAATTTTCTTGCCTCTGACGTAGCAGCTTTTATAGCACATACAAAAATGGCCCTTGAGTTAGGTCAAGATCAAGTTGTTGAGATAACACCAAACTCAGTTGTAGTAACAGAGTTATCAGGTCAAATAGTTAAGGCAAAAGAGTATGAAATATCCTGGGATGTAAGTGCGGCAGAGCGTGGTGGGTTTACACACTTTATGCTTAAAGAAATTTATGAACAACCCAAAGCAATAGCAGATACTTTAATTGGTAGATTAAATGGTCTTGACTTAAAAATAAATTTTAAAAAGTTTGAAAAAATAGTAATTATTGCCTGCGGTACTGCTTATAACGCCGGTTTAGTCGGTAAGTATGCAATTGAAAAATGGGGACAAATTCCAGTAGATGTTGAACTCGCATCTGAATATCGATATCGGGAGCCAAGCCTTAATAAAAAAACCCTAGTAATTCCGATCTCACAATCTGGTGAAACTATGGATACTTTAATGGCACTGCGTTATGCAAAATCAAAGGGTGCGACAATTCTTTCAGTTTGTAATACAAATGGCTCAACTATTGGCAGAGAATCAGATGAAGTTCTATATACGCATGCTGGGCCTGAAATAGCTGTTGCATCAACCAAAGCATTTGCTACACAGTTAATTGCAATGTATTTAATCGGCTTAGAAATAGGTCGAAAGTTAAAGAAGTTAAATAGTAATGAGATTAAAGAAATTACTGAGCAACTTACTCAGTTACCAGCAAAGGTTGAGCAAATACTTGAAACTGTTGAACCCCTTAGGGAATTGACTCGAAAATTTAAGAGCGCAGAATCAGTTTTATTCTTAGGTCGCCATGTTGGGTATCCAACTGCTTTAGAGGGCGCACTTAAATTAAAAGAGCTTGCATATATGCATGCTGAAGGTTTTGCAGGTGGTGAGTTAAAACATGGACCGATTGCTTTAATTGATAACGGAACGCCAGTAATTGCAATTATGCCAACCTCTTCAGGAATATTGGCAGAAAAAATGGCAAGTAATATTCAAGAGGTTAAAGCAAGAGGTGCTGTAGTAATTGTAATTAGTGATTCTGAATTTACTGCAGCCGATCATTTAATTCGTATCCCAGAAGTTAATCAATTACTGCAGCCAGTTTTATCGGTAATTCCACTACAAGTAATTGCATATGAAATGGCAGTTGCCCGAGGAAATGATGTTGATCAACCTCGCAACCTTGCTAAATCAGTAACTGTTGAGTAAGTAGAGATGCCAGAACAAAGAAGAAAGCAGAAGAACTCTGCAGTTAAGTTAACAATCTTATTTACTTTTATTTACGCTCTAATTACTCAGCAAGTTCTAGCAAACTCATGGATTAGAAGGCTAGATGAATGGATCTATGATCGAAGTTTTTTAACTCTTGAACCAAATAAAACACCAACTCTTGTGATGTTAGTTGATGATCTAGGATTACGCAGCATTACAGCAATTGCCCTACTAGTAACTGCTACATTAATTAGTCGTAGATTTAAATCTTGGCGCCCAATAAATCTATCTCTGCTCTCTTTGCTACTGCTAAATTTAACTGTTGGTGCTTCCAAATTATTATTTGGCCGTAGTAAACCAAGCACAGGATTTGATTTATTCTTTACCGATAGTGGACTTTCATATCCAAGTGGTCATGCTGCAAATGCAATACTGTCTTGGGGAATGCTTGCCTATCTAATCTTTAGATATTCACATAAAGAACCCTTTGAGGGTATGCGCCTAACCTGGTTTGTTTCAATAGTTACTACCGGAGTCTGTTTGGCATCTTTATATAGAAATACACATTGGTTCTCAGATTTATTAGGTGGTCTGTTTATTGGCTCAGCACTATTGGTTGCAATTATTGCAATTGATCGATCAATTACCTCAGATCGCCAACCCTCATAAGGGGCAGGTAGGCTAATTACATGAGTCGCGCCTGTGCTGAGATAAATCTTTCGGCGATTTCGCAAAATTTTAAATCAATTAAAAGTCGAACCTCGGCTGATGTTCTAGCAGTTGTTAAAGCTGATGCTTACGGTCATGGCTTAATTCCTGTTTCCAAAGCCTTAGAAGATGCTGGTGCTGATTGGTTTGGTACAGCGTTACTTGAAGAGGCAATTAGTCTTCGCAAAGCTGGAATATTAAAACCAATAATTAGTTGGTTAACGCCCCTAGGTGAAGATTTTAAAAGTGCAATTGATCTAGATATTGACTTAGGTATTCCTTCCGTTGATCTACTAAATGATGTTGTTAAAGCTGCATCCTTAAGTGGTAAAACTGCTCGCATCCATCTTGAGATTGACACAGGTATGAGTCGAGGCGGTGTCTTATCAGAGTGGGATCAATTAATTAAATCTGTTTTAGCGGCGGTAAATTTAAAGCAAATAAAAGTTATTGGTATTTGGTCACATTTTGCAAGAGCGGATGAACCAGATGAATTAATGAATCAAGAACAACTAAGTTTATTTGAGCAAAAAGTAGATCATGCCAAAGCAGCCGGTATTGATGCTGAGTTTATTCATATCGCAAATTCAGCAGCATTATTTACCAACAAGAGTGCGCATAGAAACATTATTCGATCAGGAATAGCACTATATGGATTAAGCCCAGATGTAAAAAATATTGGAGATTCTTTATCACTTGGACTCAAACCTGCAATGAAGCTAAAAGCCAAACTAAACTTAGTAAAAGATGTTAGGGCAGGATCAAGTGTTGGCTATGGCGGTACAGCAGTATTAGAAAGTGATACCAAGCTTGGAGTTGTTGCACTCGGTTATGCAGATGGAATTCCGAGAAACACAAATAACTTAGCTGGAGTATTTGTAGCTAAAAAACGTGCGCCAATAATTGGCCGGGTTTCTATGGATCAATTTGTGGTCGATTTAGGGATCTCCTCTACTGCAAAAACTGGGGATGAGGTAATTGTTTTTGGCGATGGTAGTGGTGGTGAGTACACAGTAGATGAGTGGGCTAAGGCAGCTAACACAATTAATTATGAGATTATCACCCGAATCGGCCCGCGTGTGCCTAGAATCTATTCCCGTGAGTAATTCAAATCTGCTTTCAATTAAGTCTTTATCAGTTTCATTTGGCGGATTAAAGGCATTATCAAATGTGAATTTAGATCTACGTAAAAATGAAGTAGTCGGTCTTATTGGTCCAAATGGCGCCGGAAAAACAACTTTATTTAACGCACTCTCTGGACTAGTTGATGTTGAGTCTGGCTCACTTGAATTAAATGGAAAATCTCATAAATGGCCAAAGCCTTATGAATTATATGATCTTAAAATCTCCCGTACTCTGCAAGGAGTTGGCTTATTTCCAGAGTTAACAGTTTTAGAAAATGTAATGATTGGTGCAAGCAAAAGCGCTAGTAGTGGCTTGATTTCATCTGCCCTTGGCTTAAGTGGACGAGATGAAGAAAGACTTAAACAACGCAGCATGACTGCGCTCGAGCGTGTTTATGCTTCAGGCATTGCAGATATGCGTGCAGATTCTCTGCCTTATCCCGTCACAAAACGAGTTGCAATAGCTAGAGCTTTAGTTAGTGAACCAAAAATA
>Ga0209770_10000438_pt1 | contig 23154 bp, 18 predicted proteins | sample LauGreSu1BDMLBDD_2_FD_187572 | JGI IMG/M metagenome (GOLD analysis project Ga0209770, IMG submission 187572) | Freshwater lake microbial communities from Lake Michigan, USA - Su13.BD.MLB.DD (SPAdes) (version 2) | ecosystem: Environmental > Aquatic > Freshwater > Lake | place: Lake Michigan, USA...
ATTTGCTGATCCAATATTTCAGCCAAATGTTCACCAATCCATGATTGCGTATGAATGCCATTTGTTATGGAAGTTATTTGTTTGGATTTTGTTTCGATGCCTTTCCACATTTCTCGAGCGATTTCTCCATGCAAAGCGCTTACTGCATTGCTTGCTCCCGCGATCTTCAAAGCAAAAGCCGACATTGAGAATAGATGAGATTCTGTATTTGGAGATTTTCCAAGTTCGATAAATTCATCCATAGACATATGTAAGTCCATGCAATGAAAAGCAAGGTATTGTTTGATCAAATCATTCGTGAATACTTCATTGCCCGCGCTTATCGGTGTATGTGTCGTGAACAATAAGCGCGATTGAATCCGATTAATCACTTCATGAAATGTCTTATTGTGTTTTTTCATTTCATGCGCAATGAGTTCTGTCAAAGCAAATGCTGAGTGTCCTTCATTGATATGTAGAAAATCCGGCAAAAGATTCATCGCATTGAGCGCTTTCATTCCGCCTATTCCGAGAAGAATTTCTTGTCTTAGTCTATGTTCTCTGCCTCCATGATATAATCTGTCCGTTATCTGCATAAGCCCAGTTTCATGGGCATTTTCTTCATGATATGTATCAAGGAGGAATAAAGTTGTGCGACCGATCTTCGACTTATATACTCTGACTTTTGCATTGCCTTCAGGAAATGCAACTTGAATCATTATGGGATGTCCGTATTCATCAAATACCGGTGTCAAAGGAAGTTGATCAATGTGAACATGTTCGAAGAAATCTATTTGATTTCCGGATTGATCAATTCTTTGATGTGGACTACCCTCATGATACAATAGTCCGATACCGATCAATGGCAATCCCAAGTCGGATGAAGATTTCAGATGATCCCCAGCCAATATTCCCAAGCCGCCTGCATATTGATGCATGGATTGCGAGAAACCGAATTCCAAGGAGAAATACGCTATCCTTGAAGATTGTAATTCGAGATTTTCTTCATAGGAATGGTTTAGTGTCAGATCCATAGCTGATGATTCAATTTGATATTATGGAATCAGAATATGTATAGAAAAAAATGCCTGCATAATCATGAGAAAATGCAGGCATCTAAACAGACTACAATCGCTATCAGGATTTTTTCTTCACTGTCATGGATTTGATGATGACAGGCTCGCGAGGAGTGCTACCATTCAAAGGAGTGGCCGCGATTTTCATGACGATATCCATGCCTTCGGTCACTTTACCAAACATTGTATAACTTTTTGGAAGACCCAAGTCTTCAAGACAAATAAAGAATTGACTTGTATTGGTATTTGGTCCACGATTTGCCATTGCGAGTACGCCTTTTGCATACCCAATTTGAAAGCTTTTTGTATTTGGGAATAACTCATCCACGAAGTCACCACCATAGATGCTTTCTCCGCCTGTTCCCCATTGACCTTTCAGGGATTCATCTTTCGTTTTTGGATCACCGGCTTGGATCACGAATCCTGGAACGACGCGATGAAAGAGAATTCCATCATAAAAGTTCTTCTCGGCAAGACCGACAAAATTATCTACTGTTTTTGGTACATCTTGGCCATAGAGACCTAATGTTACCGGGCCATGATTTGTGTTCATGGTCACGATATGTGTGATTGTTGGTTCTTGATTTGTCATCACGACTGATTGCGCTCCTGCAAATTGCGTCGAGAATGTCATTGCAATGAGCATCATCGACAAGGTGAATAAATTCATTGTGGTTTTCATGGGAACTCCAATGGTGATAATATGAAATTACTTTTTACTGATTTTCATTGTTACGATTTGATTCGGTCTTTCCGTCTTTTCATCTCGTGGTGCATTGGCAATTGCATCAACAATATCCATGCCTTTGAGAACTTTTCCGAAAGCGGAATATTCTCCATCCAAAAATTCGGAATCTTTAACACAAATGAAAAACTGGGAATCAGCACTATTGATATCTTCGCCTCTGGCGGCTGAGAGTGTACCACGGACATGCGAATAATCATTGAACTCGGCTGAAACCTTCTTTTGATCGGGTCTTCCAAAGCCCCAAGTTTCAGGTCCTTTTGACGAATCTTTACTATTTGGATCTCCACCTTGAATCATGAATTCCGGATCTATGCGATGGAATTTCGTTCCATCATAAAATGAACTCATTACCAAGCTGTCGAAATTCGCACAATGCTTTGGTGCCAATTCAGGAAATGTTTCGATGATGATTTCACCGAGAAGCAAAGATCCTTGTTGTACTTGAATAACATAAGTCGGATTATTTCCAGAATTTTCTGTTGAAAAAACTGTGGAAAGAATACTCATGAAGAAAAGTATGAAAATGGCTGATTTCATGGTGCAATGATAGATTAAGAAATCAAACCTAATTCTTTACCAACTTCGGCAAACACTTCGAGTATTTTCTCAAGATGTTCATCTTCATGTGAGGCCATATAACTTGTGCGCATCATGCTCATATTTGGTGGCACGCCGGGCGGAACGAATGCATTGACAAAAACACCTTTGTCATACAATTTTCTCCAGAAAATTAGTGCGGTGTCTACATCACCAACGATGATGGGCACAATACCGGTTGGGCTATGGTAGACATTGAACCCGAGTTCTGCGAATCCTTTTCTCATTTTATCAGAATTTGAAATGAGTTTTGCAACTAGCTCTGGTTGTTCTTGGAGAATTTCAAGTGCAACCAATGCTGCGGCGCAAGATGCGGGTGTTGGGCTCGCACTGAATATGAGTGCTGGAGAATGATGTTTCAAGTAATTGATTACGCGCTCAGGACCGGCAACGAATCCTCCTAGAGAAGCAAATGTCTTGGAGAAAGTTCCCATCGTGAGATCAGTTTTATGGGTCAGATTATAGAGTGATGCTGTACCTCTGCCGCCATCACCAATAACGCCGGTTGCATGCGCATCATCCACAAGTACTCTTGCGCCATACTTTTCAGCCATTTCAATGATTCCGGGTAATTCAACCACTTCACCTGAAACAGAGAATACACCATCGGTTACGATCAATTTGCCAGCACTATCAGGAATGCGTTGCAGCGTTTTTTCCAAATCTTCGATATCATTATGCTTATAGCGAACGAATTCAGCAAATCCACCTTTTGCAAGCATTGCACCATTGATGATACATGCATGATTTTCTTTATCGGAAATCACATAATCGCCTTTGCTGACTAGACCGCTGATGACACCAAGCGCAGTTTGATAACCTGTGGAGTACAAAAGGCAGGATTCATATCCCAAGAATTTTGCAAGAGCTTCCTCGAGGCGAATATGAAGGTCGATTGTACCTGTAAGATATCTTGATCCGGAGCAACCAGTTCCATATCTATTGATTGCATCGATAGCGGCCTGTCTAACTCTTGGATGAGCTGTCAGACCGAGATAATTATTAGAGCCGGCCATGATGACTTTACGGCCTTCGATGGAAACAACAGGTCCTTCATTTTCCTGGATTTCACGGAAATATGGGTACAGACCCAATGCTTTTACTTCATCGGCTCTTGTAAAATCAATACATCTTTGAAAAATATCCATGCTATACCTTATTCGATTTGCTCAATTATAATCAGTTTAATACAAAGAAATTACTCAATTTATGGCATTCTTCATAGCAAAGCGGTCAAGAATGACCATGCTTCCTATTCGTAATCAATGAATACGGGTTCTGATAATTTCCCGTATTTATCCACGGCATGAACCATTGCTGAGAATGGTTTTGACTTATCTTTTGGTCTGATCGAAAATTTCTGATTGGTATTAAATCCGTCTTTTGCATCAAAATCCGCTCTATTGTCTTGGGCCGCAATTACATTCATTGCTGTACCTTCGGCAAAGATGATTTTGCAGCTATTTGGTTTGCCATCATGCTTGCCGAATGATCTTACAAACACTTCCACTTGTCCCTCTTTATTTGTTTTTCCGATTATCTGAGGAGGATCAAATGATCTGATTCGAATCGAATACGATTTCCCTATAAGTTTACCATTGATCAGTCTTTCGAAATAAACCACTGACCCGGTATCTTCGATATCCGGTTTAAATGTAAATGGTTTTCCTTGCTGATTATCCTCTAAAATTCTTTGAGAATTTTTCAAAATTGCTCGAGCATCCAAATTATTGGATGTTGGCATTTCCGGGTTGAATTTGTACAAAGTAAATGGGTACATGAAATTGGGAATTATTGGATCATTTAATTTTTTTGGATCAACAATGAATTCTGTTGTAACTTCTTTATTGTCATATCTTCTTTTGCTTGTTACTTTAACAGTCATGGCATTGCTTGCCGGAGCTACACCTCCAACAATTATTTCTCCCTGGCGATAATCCATCAAAGAAGCAGTTCCCGACATATCTTTATTTCTATACACTACACTCACAATGGGCTTTTCTGCGTAATCATTTGGGGTATAAATTCCTTGCACAAAAATCTTGGTTCGCCATTCTTGATATGCCATGACTTCCATTTTGGCTTGTTGTGGCTGAAGAGTAAATTCTTGTTCTATGACCGGCACACCAAACTTCTGCCCATTTGCATCAGCAATTGCTGGTGCAGGTTGCTGTTGGATTTGTGGGGGTTGTAATATCATGCGAGTGAAAGTGGTTTCAGCGGGCATATATACAATTTTCGGAGGCGCTTCACCCAGTCCTTCAGTCAAGATTGAGATACTGAATCTTGCCTCAGTTTGCAAGGTTGCATCGGTGCTTTTGAGCAATTGTTGCAATTCAGGATTTTTTCCGCTGATGAATGGTTTTGCTTTTGCTTTCACGGTAACAACATAACTCAAGGATCTATTCAATGCAGAAAGCATTGAAATCGGAGGATGCCATGAAAAGAAGACTAGTTTTTTTGTTGAATCATAGACAATGCTAAAATGCTCACCTTCTTTGGAAGCCACTTGTATCACTTCATCATTATTTTGATCCTCGACTATGCATTCGAAAGAAATGTCACTGACATTACCTGTCAAGAGTAAGACATTTGATGTATCGAGTTGTAGAATTGATGCACCTGTAGAATCCGTCGAAATTCTACTGAGGAGTGAGTTTTTCTCAGGTAATAATGAAAATGACTGTTGAAACAATGCCGTGATTGCATCCACGGCTTCGGATGATTTCCTCTCCTGCTTTCCCGGCAAGAGAAGGATGAGAGCGGAAAGATAGAGAACAAAATAAATTTCTGATCCCCTTCTTCTACCGGATTTATTCACCTTTATGGACATAACCCTTGACCACTGTATCTGCGATTATTTTTTCCAATTCTCTTCGAACAGCAAATTCTATTTCTTCTTTTCTGAGTTCCTGAGCTGATTTAGAAAGTGATTCCACTATGGCATTGAATGACTTGAATTGTTCTCCCGTTTGCTTCAATGTTTCTATGAGTTCTGGATTGGGAGCAATTGCTTGTGCAGCTATTTGCACAGAATCTCTAGTCGTAGAAATCAAGGCTTCTTGTCTCATGCTCATATCTTGCATTGCATCCGTGATTTGTTCTAAACGAACAGCCATGGCAGCATAATCTCTGGAAATCTCTCCCACTTCTCTCAACAATTCTGAAAATTCCCTACTTCTTTCAGCATTGCTTTGTTCATCACCTTCTTCCTCATCAAGTGGTGAAAAAAACATGATGAAGAACATCATGCCAAGGAGAATTGCTTCAAGTGAAATACTGGAAACAACAATCCAGTCCGGGATTGAATCATAAATTCTTCTTAATCCAACTGTGACAAGGAGAATGGCTGCACCGAAATACACGAACGAATTAATGGTGGAATAGTAGAATCTATTGATAATTTCCTGCAACCACAATGAGGTTCCTGACATTGTTCCGAGAGGATATAAAACATTCACCTCTTGCACGGAAAATCTCTTTAACTCGGTTTCTTTAGTACATATTCTCCACATGAGCATTGTGGCTGAAAATGAACTCATCTGTCTTTCGAATCGCAATTCGCGAAAGATGTCACGAATGACTGAACGACCTTCAAGAGTGGCAAGTGTTGATAATTCTCTCATGGAGTATTCCTAAAGGATTTATTCCCTAATGAATGGTTTGAACCAAACTTCGCCTGCGCTCACGGAGAATCCACATCGAAGGAAAAGCTCTCGAACCAGTTCCGTATTTCCTCGCATTCCGCCCTGCAAAGCGAGATCAATCATCGCAGATCCCGCAACCGGCAATTGCAAACCGAATGAACCATAGTATTCATCGATATCGATTCCATTGACCGAATAATACAATTGATTCCAACCGGCTCCGAAATTGAATTGTACTTTGTCAATATAATCAGTACCCAATTGATATGATCTCAATCTTGAAAATCCGAGCGAAATTCTTCTTCCGGAGCGGAAAAGTGATTTACCTTGAGAATAGGAAATCCCTGATAAATCCTGCAATTCAATATCGCCGGCCATCATCCATCTACCTGAAACATAACTCAAGCCAAAGCCCAATTGCATGGGTAATGTCGAAACACCTTTTTGCATGAAAACGGTATCATAAGCCACACCGCCAGTATTGAGCGTGCTTTGTCTGAAATCCGAATCATATTCCAAATCAGAATAGATGCTAGCACCTGCACCAAGCGTCAAGCCTTTGGTCGGATTAGCGGATATGCCCAGCTTGAGTCCCGATCCAAAGAAGCGATCCGTTCTTTGATTCACTGAAATGAATGGCTGAGTATATAATTCTGTTTGAATCACTCTGCTGATATTACCGAATAATCTCATCGCGGCAAATCCAACGGAAATTCCCTGCATGGGTTTCCATGAACTACCAATGAAAGCGGCACTCACACCGCCTTTTCCATAATTGAGTGCACCGCCCGAAAGATCGGTCAATCCACTGATGCCGGCTTGCACGGGAGTCAATACAGAATATTGCACCACACTGAATGGATAAATTCCACCGGAAATGGTGATTCCCATCGCGGTATCCACTTGAAAAGTGGCGGCAATGCCATCAAGTTTTCCAAAATTCTGTGATGCCGACAAATCCTGTTGCTCAATGGCAGTCTGGGTAAATCTAAATCCAATTTGCAATCGAGTCAATTTAGATTCAGACCACATTGCGGGATTAGCAATATTTACCGCATGGAAAGATGGAACCGCATACTGAGTTCCACCAAGCCCATCATAATATGCTCCCATGGATTGTCTGATATCACCAATTCCGAAAATCGAATAATTCGATCCTCCCTGTTGGGCTTTTATTGCTTGATTGCTCAAGAATGCAGAACATAGTATGCAAAAAATCACTCGTATCATACTTTCTTTCCAATAATATCGCCGGAGGCTGATTCACGCTTGATGATGCCCCATAATTGATCTCTTCCAAGACCTGTCTCAGAAGAATAAGGAAGCACATCAATGCAATGAGAGCAAAATTGAACTAAACCTTTGATTTGCTCTCTTCTTTCATCAACCATTGTGGGTTTTATTTTATCACATTTCGTGAGTATGATTGTGTACTTGATTCCATGCATTTCAAGCCATTCAATCAGGCCCATGTCAATTTGGGATGGATCATGTCTACTGTCGAGCAGCAAACAAACCATCCTCAACTGATCTCTGTCTTCAAGATAGGAATAATTCAGTTTTGAAAATTCCAGTCTTTTGGTTTTTCCAACGGATGCATAACCGAATCCGGGAAGATCCACCAACATCCATACTTGCTCAACCATGAAGAAATTAATCTGTTGCGTCTTTCCCGGCGTTGAACTTGTCAATGCCAGTTGCTTTCTTCGGACAATGCTATTGATCAAAGAGGATTTCCCAACATTTGAGCGACCAATGAAGGCAATCTCAGGAAATTCACTGTTGGGAAAATGGACAGGCGCAGATGCACCCGTAAAAAAATCAGCTTGAACATGTTTCATAGAATCACATATTGGGTCCGAGCATGTCTTCAGGACGTACCCATTGATCAAAATCTTCGCCTTTCACAAGACCAAGTTCCATTGCCGCATCACGCAAAGTCCCACCGGATTTATGCGCATGTTTGGCGATTTTCGCGGCATTGTCATAACCAATATGTGTGTTCAATGCAGTGACTAGCATGAGCGTATTTTGATTATAATATTCCAATTTTTCTACATTTGCTTCGATGCCGGTCGCACAATGTTCATTGAACATATTGCAGCCATCAGCTAAGAGTCTGATGCTTTGCAGTACATTATAAATGATCACGGGCTTGAACACATTGAGTTCAAAATTACCCGAAGCACCACCCACATTTACTGCAGTATCATTGCCAATCACTTGCGCTGCAATCATTGTCATCGCTTCAGATTGCGTTGGATTTACTTTTCCCGGCATGATTGAACTTCCGGGTTCATTTTCCGGAATGGAAATCTCACCAAGTCCACAACGAGGACCCGATGCCATCCAGCGAATATCATTCGCGATTTTCATGAGTGAACAAGCAAGTGTTTTCAATGCACCATGTGCAAAAACGAGTGCATCATGTGCGGCGAGTGATTCGAACTTATTTGGCGCAGTGATGAATGGAAGACCTGTCAATTCTGCGATAGTTTTTGCACCGCGAACTGCAAATTCAGGATGTGTATTGAGTCCTGTTCCCACCGCGGTACCACCCAATGCCAATTCGTATAATCCACCAAGAGCATATTCAATGCGTGCGATATCATTTTTCAATTGTTGTGCATAACCGGAAAATTCTTGTCCCAATGTGATTGGCGTTGCATCCATGAGATGCGTTCTTCCGCTTTTGATATACTTTGCAAATTCTTGTGCTTTTGCTTCACATGTTCCTTTGAGGGTTTGAACTGCCGGAAGAAGTGAATGCACTATTTGCTCCACGGCCGCTATATGCATTGCCGTTGGAAATGTATCATTTGAACTTTGTGATTTATTGACATCATCATTTGGATGAATTGGTTTTTTCGAACCCATTTCCCCACCGGCCATTTCAATTGCGCGATTGGATATGACTTCATTTGTATTCATGTTGGTTTGCGTTCCACTTCCGGTTTGCCACACGGAAAGAGGAAAATGCGCATCAAGTTTTCCGGCTATCACTTCATCGGCAGCTTGCACGATGAGGTCTTTCTTTTCTGAAGGAAGAATTCCTACTTCACAATTCACCATTGCGGCGGCTTTTTTCAAAATGCCGAGTGCTCTGATCAATTCGCGTGGCATGCGCTCGATGCCAATTGCAAAATGATGAAGTGATCTGGCTGTTTGTGCGCCATAATACATGGATGAAGGCACCTCAATCGGGCCCATAGAATCGGTTTCAATTCTTGTCGACATATTCATTTCCATACATTGTGGTGAATGTAATGTCAGCGTAATTTAGATACGCTGACCACTGTATTGATTTGTTGTTTGACTTCTTGTTTCTGACCCGAATTAGCATCTTTGACCATTGCATCCAATTCGGTGAGCACATCATTGTTTTTGAGAATTGTTTCACCAGTTTCGACATCAACAATGGTTTTACCTGATCCCTCAAAACGAGTTGAATTCAATTTGAATTCGATGCCTTTTGGCAACTTCGTTGGAATTTCTGTTTCGGCTGTGAGGATAGCATTCACAATTGCAACTTTTCTTCCATTGAATTGATGGATCGAGCCTAAGGTATATGTTACCGTATTTGTGACGGTAAGAATTCCGGATACGGGAATCACATCCACTTTAGTCCAGTTTTTTGAACCTTTCAAATCGCCTTCATCGGGGAATGTTTGATATTCCTGTTGCATGGGCATTTGGAAAAATTGTGCTTTCACTTGTTGCATCAATTGATCTTTCATTTTTTCGGGAATTGAATCCTTTTTTGCTCCCAGCATTTGATTCACGATTGCATTCAATCCAAGCACTTCTTCGACTTTCCCGAACTTGCTCACATTTGCAACAACCTCTGCACCTATTATGCTGCTATATTGAACGAATTCCGGATTCTTTCGATCAGCTGATTTACCTGAATTGAATTGCATGGACATTGTTTCCCCGGGTTTTTGAGGATTCGGTCCTTTTTCATTGACTATCATGCTATCTATGCGAATACTCATTTCAACAGAGCCATCACCATTGATTTTGCGGATGATTTTGGTATATGTTTGCGTAATTTCTTGTTCGAGCGCAAGACCATTTCTTTTGATACTGTTTTTTTGAGTCACTTTGAATTGTGAAGTGTCACCTACTTTTGGTGCATAGAAGAAGGACTTCATCTTAAAATCATTGACCTTTGGTGCATTTTGAACGGCTTCGAATGACCATGCTTTTGGTCCTTCAAGCGGTTCTGCAGGTTTATCGGCATCATTGCAAGAAGTAAGAAGAAATAGAATCATTCCAAAAGTTAGGATAGATCCCCTGAGTCGAGTTACGATCAATTCCATTTGTAGCGTCCTAAAAGTGTCCAAGTAGATTCTGTTTTGATGTCTTGAGTGAACTGTTCTCTTTTATATTGAGCAGTGACTTTTGCATTGTATTTGATACTGATCTTCTTCACCCATCCGGATGAATTCATTTCCATTCTAATCACGCCATTCCCATTTGCTTCCTGAATGGGTACAGGTGCCGGAATACCAAAAAATCGTACATCATCATTTTTGACGGGAGTGAGCGCTTTTGACACTGCTTCAAGTACATATTCACCTTTGGAATATTCCGCAATTCGAACATCAACCGTATCGATGAAGTCGATTCCATCGAGCCTCAATTTGATTGGTCTTTTCCAAATGGAATCAGGTGCGATCACAATTTTACCTGCAATCAACTGTTTGGAAACATCGGCAATCCAAGCAGCTTGTTCATCTTTCAAGGCATGCATCCACGTAAATTTCTGCGCTGTGTCAAGTGCATCTTTACCTTCTTTGATTATATAATTTCGTAGCCAGATGAGGTCTCCCGGTTGATCTACTCCGATCACATCAATCACTTCTGTTTTGGGTGAATAGACCAAAGCAAATTGATGATTGAGCAATGCCATATTTGCAATTGCATCAGGGAATTCAGTATTGACAGTTGCAGCTTTGGGATTTTGAGAATCATAGAGCAATTGAGCAGGGCCATCGAAGAATGCATATTTCATGGAATCTATATTACAAACGATTGCAAGACCATCAATGCCGGAGGGCTGAGGAGACTGTGGAGATTGCGTAAAATTATACTGCAATTTTCTTTGATATTGTTTGCCAATACTATCGCGATACATTCTGTTCACGACTGTTTTTTCATCCATCACATAGGATGCATACACATTGTCTTTGAAGTCCACTCTTAGTGCATATTTCAGTTCAGGAGCCTTTTCTCCCTTAGTTGCGGATTGAGCCGAAGATGCTAGTGGCATCATGCAACAGACTATGAAACATGTCGCTATATAGCTTTGAAAGATTTTCATGATGCTATGTCCTTTGATTGTACGGTCTGAAAAAGTGTCCACGAAGCGAGTGTCATTCCATCCCAAATTTCTCCATGTTGAATCATGGATATACACTCATCCATATTCACATGTATGATCTCGATGTCTTCGGTTTCTTCTGTATGTTGCTCGGTGAATGACAAATCTTTGGCAATATACACAGAGCATATTTCATTGGTGATGCCATTGCATGGATTGAATGTTCCTAAAGGAATCATCTTCCCTGCAATTATTCCTGTTTCTTCTCTCAATTCTTTGAGAGCATTTTCCAAGGGAGTGACATCTTTTGTCATTCCTCCTCCCGGAAATTCAATACTCGGGCGCTGATTGAGATATCGAAATTGTTTGACCATGATCATTGTTTCATCATTCACTAGTGGGATGATGATGGTTGAACCATGTGAATTAACATAATAATACTCACTTTGAGAATATCCATCTGCCAGAACATATGATTCTTGCTTATACATCCAATATGGATTCTGATGTAGAATCTTCTCAGTCAATTTGGAGTATGGTTTTTCTTTCGGCATGACAGCACCTGAGAGTAAAAAAGGCGACGCTTCATAATGGAATGAGCGTCGCCTTCATATCATGTTCTCAAAGATTATGCATTGTTCGCAACAATCTCGCTTTCAGTAAAGAAGAAAGCGATTTCATTTGCAGCATTTTCAGGGGAATCTGAACCGTGAACCGCATTCTCTGCTTTTGAACCTGCAAAGCGCTTGCGGATTGTACCTTCAGCTGCTTCTGCGGGATCTGTCGAGCCAATCAAAGCGCGATAATCCTCAACTGCATTTTCTTTTTCAAGTGCGATTGGAACAATTGCTCCGGAAGACATGAAATCACACAATTCGCCATAAAAAGGACGCTCACTGTGTACTTCATAAAATTTTCCTGCTTGTGCAGCAGAGAGAGTTGTCATTTTAAATGCAAGAACTTTGAATCCTGCTTGCGTGATTTGAGCGATGATTTCGCCAACAACATTCTTACGAACTGCATCTGGCTTGATGATTGCAAGTGTTCTTTGTTTCATTGTTTTATCTAGGTAAATGGTGAAAAATGTCTGATTATGCTTGTACCGACAAAGCTTTTGCAACTAATTTGCCGATATCTGCAGGTGAGTCGGAAACAATCATTCCAGCTGCACGCATTGCATCAACTTTTGCTGAAGCAGTACCTTTGCCACCGGATATGATGGCTCCTGCATGACCCATTCTTCTACCCGGAGGTGCTGTTCTTCCAGCGATGAAACCAATGACAGGCTTCTTCACATTTTTGGCAATATATTCAGCAGCTTCTTCTTCGGCTGTTCCACCGATTTCACCGATCATGATGATGGCTTCTGTTTCAGGATCTTCATTGAACAACTTGATTGCATCGATGAATCTAGTTCCAATGATTGGATCACCACCGATACCGATACATGTTGTTTGTCCGAGACCAACATCGGTCAATTGCTTCACTGCTTCATAGGTCAGAGTACCACTTCTTGATACAACGCCAACAGTTCCTTTTTTATGAATGAAACCGGGCATGATTCCCAATTTACATTCATCCGGAGTAATGATTCCGGGGCAATTCGGACCAATCATTCGGCTATTGGATTGAGAAAGTGCAGTATTCACTCGAATCATGTCACGCACGGGAATTCCTTCCGTGATGCAAACGATCAGAGGAATTCCGGCCTCAATTGCTTCAATTGCTGCATCTGCGGCCATGCTCGCAGGAACAAAAATGATGCTGGCATTTGCGCCTGTTGCATTCACAGCATCAATAACTGTATTGAATACAGGAACAGGACGATTGAAAAGGTCTTCATTCTTGCCGGAATACATCAAACCGTTTTTGCCGGGAGTAACACCCGCAACAACATTTGTTCCATAAGCAAGCATTTGTGAAGTATGGAATGTACCTTCTGAACCGGTGATTCCTTGAACGATGACTTTCGTATTCTTATTAACGAGGACGCTCATAATGTTCGCAATCGAGGAAAATGAATAATCTTAGACGACAAAAATAGGAAATTTCCCCCGCAAAAAGACATCAAGAATTGATTGTCTTTTCCCCAGTTCTCATTGAGTGGACGGTACAAATAGTACTTCTTCACCGGGTTTTATCATTCCATAACGCTCACGGGCAAGGCGTTCGATCTCGGCATCATCCTTATCCAATCTTTTGATTATGACATTCAATGAATCCCGAATAGTATGCTGATATTGGATATCGGCATCAATTTTGGCTTTTTCGCTCTCTAATTGCCATCCTTCATAAAGACCATAATCAGAAAAGAAAATATATCCCAGAACGAAAAGGAGTCCCAAACCAGCCCAATAGAACCGCTTTTTCTTTTCTACGGTTATTTGATTATCAGTTGCATTGCTCATTTTTCAGGTTCAAACAATCGGTATTTGATACATACGATATGTTTTATACACTTTTCCATGCATTGTAGTGGTAAGTGCTTTTTTCATGGGTTCATTGTCTTCAAGAATCCATGAAGCTTCTCCATACTGAATTCCCTTTGGAAGTCCACGAGCCCCGATTTCTTGATAGAGCACTGCATCAACACCGTGTTTTTGATATTCCGGCAAGACACCTAAGACTATGATTCTCAAAAGATTAATTGATTTTTTCTTTGTCAATAAATGCCATAGAGCACCAAGTAAAGAACCGGATTTATTATGTACAAGACATTGATTGATATCCGGCAGAGCGAGTGCAAAACCTGCAACCTTCCCCTTTACTTCCGCAATCAATGTATAGGTTGGATCTGCAATTTGCTTTAAATCAGCGGCAAGAAAATCAAATTCCTCATTTGTCATTTTCACGAAGCCCCAATTAGGTTGCCATGCTGAATTATAGATTTCTTTGAGGGTTTTTACATCCTTGGCGAATGCTGTTTTGTCTTTGAAATTCACTTCACGGATGGTGACTTCAGATCTTTTTCGAATCAAATCCACCAAGCGTTTCATTTTATCTGACACGAATGTATTTTGATCAAGAATATATGCATGTAGATCTTTGACTTTATGGAGTCCATACCCCTCATACAAATCTTGATAATAGCGAGGGTTATATGTCATGAGTATCACAGGATGAGAGTCATATCCATCTATGAGCAAACCGCATTCATCATTCATGCTGGGATTTGCAGGGCCACGCATATCATCCATGCCTTGTTGCTTGAGCCATGTTTTTGCGGTATCGAACAATTGATTTGCAGTTTCTTGATTGCGTTCACATTCAAAGAAACCGAAAAAGCCCACTTTATCATTGTGCGCAATATTGTGATTGTCATTGACGATTGCTCCAATTCTTCCTACTATTTTCCCATCCCTTTCTGCTAAAAACAGTTGCATTTTGGAATGTGTATAGAAAGGATTCTTGTTTTTATCGAGCAATTTCATTCGGTCCATCATGAGAGGTGGGACAAAATGAGGATCATTAGGATAAAAATCCTTTTGACAGGCAATGAATCGTTTAATGTCTGGTTTAGCTTCAATTGGCCTAATTTTGACTGAACTCATGTCGATACCGAAGAAAATATGGAAAGATCAGGTTCAAAATAGTGGAATTCAATGAGATAATCGCGGATGACAATCACAAGTGACCGAAACTTGATAATTTTGCATGTCATTAGAACAAGGTAGTTGCAATGCTTCTCATCATTCCATCAATTGATATTCATCATGGTTCATGCAGGCGCTGCATTGAAGGTGCTCCGGGAACGGAATCTTTATATGCGGAATACTCGAATCATCCTGAACGATTGGTCAAGCTTTGGCGAAGAGAAAATGCCAAATCTCTTCACATCACTGATTTTGATGCAATGTTTGAGCATAATCCTCATGCAAATACCGATTTGATACTTTCGATGTTGCAATCAACAGACATTCCAATTCAATTACTATCATCTCTGCCAGATGCTGAGTTATGTTCATTCTGGCTTGACAATGGCATGTACAGAGTAATCATAAATGAAGTGATGTTGACAGACCCGGAAGGAGTGAAGGCGCTTATTAAGCAATATACTCCTAGCAGAGTGGTTGCGGCAATTCGTGTTTCTTCTGAAAGGGTGACCATGCCCGATATCGAATGTGTATTGGATGTGCATGAGACCATTGATCTTGCTCGATCATTGGGAATGAATAGAATCATGTATGCGGATACTTCTTGGGAAGGAACATTGCAAGGTCCTGATTTGGCATGCTTGAAAGAGATTGCTGATTATTCCTCAATGCGCATCACGGTGGGTGGTGGAATTGGGGGTCCGGAACAGTTATGGGCTTTGCAAGAATTGAGGTCAATCGGCATAGATTCAGTTGTGATTGGAAGAGCATTATATGAAAACAAATTTCCATGTCAAGGCATGTGGAGATCGATAGAAGCAAAACTTGAGCCTGATATTTCATAGGATTGAACATGTATAAAAGTTGTATTTCATTATTGATTACTTGTTTTTTTGTCATTTTTCTTGGTTTGAATCTCCATGCTCAAAATGGAAATGAGCTTGCAATCAATTCAGGTAAAATAACTGATAGTATAAAGCCGACAATCATGATTGCGGAAATTACTCTCGGCAAGGAAATGCCATTGCAATTGATTGCAAAATCAGATGCTGCGATTGCCATTGCTTTGGGTGCGACTGATCGCTTCCGCTATATTCCATTTGCTGTGCGAGATTCTGTTGCAGCGATATTCAAGAGTTTGAATGCAGAGCCAACAGCATTTAATGTAGGCCAGGAAATAAAAGCAGAAGTATTGCTATTTCTTCGGATTGATCAACTTGGAAACTTGCTTCGAGTTGAGATTCAGGCCAAGGCAGGAAATCAGTATACACAAAGTGTTACTGGTATAGGTCTTGGACTTTTGAGATATAGAGATACAAGCAATGCCATAGTCTATGAACCCACATTGATTGAAGCTATGCAAAGAGCGATGTGTACGATCACGGGAGATTCCAATCTCTATGCGCATGTTGAGGATAGTTCATATATGGTGTATCCTGCTGAACCACTCACATTTTTGAGTATGGAATTGGATAATAAAAAACAGAAATCCTTATGGGCGATATTTCAGAATAATGAAGTTAATTCATATTATGGATTACAAGTCTTATTCGAGGCGGCATCAACTCTCAAGCATGTGATTCCGGTCGATTTGGATACGAGAGATTCCGTCTATGCTTTGAAACAAATTTATGGAGTTGAAAATCATATTCCACCCGCGCAAACAGAGTTAAAAATGCTCTATGATGTCGGATTGACATATGGGATTACAGGTCTTGTTGAAAAGACACCAGATGGTGCAGAACTTACATTGACTTTACAAGAAATCACCTCGACAGGGACTTTAAAAAGAGTAAAGTCTTTAACAGCAGGTTTTTCCGAAGATTCTTTGGAAGGATTCAAAAAGACAGCAACAAAATTGCTTCGAAGGTTGTTGCGATGAGTGAAACATTTGCACTTGATCCGAGACGGATTCATGAAATCACAGATAGTGGCTATGTTCAGTTTTCCGGTGATTTTGCTTGCAAGGAAGGAGCAGAGTGCATTGTATATTGGATGTCACGAGATCAACGCATTCATGATAATTGGGCATTGATTGCTTGCATGAATCAATCGATCAAACGAAGGCTTCCAATTCGAATTCTTTTCACTTTGGTTCCTGAATTTCTTGATGCAACATTGAGACAATATCATTTCATGTTGCATGGTTTGGAGGAAGTGCAAAAGCAAGCGATTGAATTGGGCATTCCATTTGATTTGATTGTAGATAAAGATCCGGGAAAGTCTGTCATTGCTTTTGCAGAAAAACATAAAGCAGGGATTGTAATCACAGATTTTGATCCTCTAAAAATCAAATTGCAATGGAAGCAAATTGCGAGCATCGGCTTGCAATGTCCTTTCTATGAAGTGGATGCACATAATGTGATACCTGCTCGATTCATTTCTCAGAAAACAGAATTTGCAGCATATACTTTGCGACCCAAAGTCCATAGATTATTGGATCAATTTCTGGTTCCCTTCCCTGATGTACAATTATTCAAGCAAGTAAACATTCATTTGGATTGTAATTATTCAGCAGAAGATATTTTAAAAAGTGTAAGTGTAAGAAGAGATATTCAACCTGTGAGTACTTTTTCACCGGGACCCAATTCTGCCATGGATGCTTTGCGATCATTCATTGAACATAAGTTAGAAGCTTATGGCGAGAAAAGAAATGACCCCAATCTCGGTAATGTGTCTGATATGTCGCCTTGGCTACATTTCGGGAATATTTCCTCACAGACAATAGCTTTAAAGATCAAAGCACAGGAAAGCAATAAGGAATCAATTGATTCATATTTGGAAGAATTGATCGTTCGCAAAGAGCTTGCTGACAATTATTGTTTATACACTAGTGATTATGATAACTTCAATGGGTTTCATAATTGGGCGCAGACTTCACTCAATGCACATCGTTCTGATATCCGTGAGTATACATATAATCAAAGTCAATTTGAATTGGCCGAGACTCATGATCCTTTATGGAATGCGGCACAGATTGAAATGCTGAATACTGGGAAAATGCATGGTTATATGCGCATGTATTGGGCAAAGAAAATTCTTGAATGGACTCAAACTCCTGAGGAAGCTCAATCGATAGCCATTTATTTGAATGACACATATGAATTGGATGGTCGGGATGCCAATGGCTATACAGGTATTGCATGGAGCATTGGTGGCGTTCATGACAGGGCCTGGTTTGAAAGACCGATTTTTGGTAAAATTCGATATATGAATGCCAATGGTTGTAAATCTAAATTTGATGTCAAACGCTATATTGCCAAGCACTCGGCAAATCTAGGTGGCACTACTTTATTCTAAATTCAGAAATTCTCTTTGCAAAGGAAGATAATACTCGTAAATTTGTAACTCTTGACCTAAAAATAGGTCATATACGGCGGGTGTAGCTCAGTGGTAGAGCAGCGGTTTGTGGTTCCGCTGGCCGCGGGTTCAATCCCCGTCACTCGCCCCCAAGCTCGACAGACAACTGTCGGGCTTTTTTTATGCCTGTAAAAAAAATTGGGCCGATACCCCTGATTCGGCCCAATGCAGCATGAAGTATTAAATGGCGGGAATACTTGCATGTATGTGATTATTGTATGATTGCGATATTGAATGGAATAGGAGCCGGATTGATACTGCTTCCTGTTGCATTCAAGAAGGCAATTCGTACAGTATTTGTTTGAATGATTCGTACTGAGGCAATGCTGATTCCTGCAACCAAGTCTTCTGTTGGAGATGCATGCGCAATTCCTCCTGTTTGAATACCATTGACAGTTATGTCACAAAATCCAATCCCTCCATTTGGATTGAGATTGGGACAATCTACAGTAATTGATTGCTGAGTTACTATCGCATTTCCCCATGACATTTGACCATTTGTGTTAACTCGAAGTAACTGATTATCTGCGCTTGGGGGATTCAAAGGCAAGGTATATGTAATATTTGTTTGTTGTGATCCAGCCTTAATCATCGAATAGTGATTATCTGCAGGATAGGAACCGTTATTTAATCCTGGTTCAAAAAAGTACATTCCATGAGCTACTCCATCATTGGAAGCGAGCCATATATCCATGTTACCAAGCACCATTGTATTTGCTGCATTTATTGTCATGTTTCGAGTATTTGAATTATTATTCCCCAATGAACCGATGGCATTTTCTGCAGATGTTGAAAAAGTTAATCCGGAACCGCCAAGAATAACTCCATTTGAGGAGGAGACATTATGGTTTTTGCCACCTAAAATTATTGATCTTGAGCCGGTGATATTTGCATTGTATGTGCTCAATGCAAGACCGAATTGACCTGATACAGAATTGTAACTCCCTCCAATTACTGCGGAGTATTGTCCTCCTGAGTAATTATTTGTACCCCCTATTGCTATGGTACTTTCATTGCCCGCTGTATTATAAACACCATTTGCCATAGAATAAGCACCAACCGCTGTATTTCCATATCCACCACCCGCAACAGAGTATTGTCCGCTTGCTTGATTATTGAATCCTCCCAGGATTACTGACCCATACCCTTGTGCACTATTTGATATTCCCGAAACAACTGCTGATGCATTTCCTGATGCTGCATTATTGGCCCCACCTATTAATACGGCATGATTACCTGATGCAACTTGATGATTAGCATTTCTACTAATTTGTAAATCTACTGCATTGATTCCTCTTTTCATTCCTCCAATGGGTGTATTATCGGGACTACTTGTCAATAAAGAACCATTACCTTTTGGACTGATTGCGATATCGATATTGGACTCTGATCCTTTAGTTGAAAAAGTATGCACAGGAATTGATGTATTGGGCCATTGAGTTGATCTACTCTCTCTAAAAAAGAGCAGGGTATCTCTTATTATGGGGTGAAATAGCCATTCACTACCACTCCAAGAAATTGTATGTCCAATACTTGCTCCTACACCGGATAATTTTGATAATGTAACTGAACCTGTAGCAAGCATATTGCTCTGTACCCTTCCTGTTCCAATACTCGGATTTGGATATGCACCGGTTAAGTCCCCACCTGCATTCCCGCTTGGTGGTAGTGAAGTTGGGATGACACCTGCCGCTAACTTTGATGCTGTAATCACTCCTATTGCTATTGTGGGATTGGGATAAAGTCCACTCAAATCACCACTTGCAATACCACTCGGCGGAAGGCTTGTAGGAATCACTCCAGCTGCGATCTTTGATGATGTTATTACTCCATTCGCAATACTCGGATTTGGATATGTACCACTCAAATCACCGCCTGCAGAGCCACTCGGTGGAAGCGTTGTGGGAATCACACCGCTCGCGAGTTTTGCTGATGTAATTGCTCCATTCGCAATGATTGGATTCGGATATGTGCCACTTAAATCACCACCTGCTGAGCCACTCGGAGGAAGGGTTGTCGGAATCACACCACTCGCGAGTTTTGCTGATGTAATTGCTCCATTCGCAATGATTGGATTCGGATATGTCCCACTCAAATCACCACCCGCATTACCACTTGGTGGAAGGTTTGTCGGAATCACACCACTCGCAAGTTTTGATGATGTAATGACTCCGTCCGCAATTGTCGGATTCGGATATGTTCCACTTAAATCTCCACCTGCAGAACCGCTTGGAGGAAGTGTTATAGGAATCACACCACTCGCGAGTTTCGCTGATGTTATGACTCCGTCCGCGATTGTCGGATTCGGATATGACCCACTCAAGTCACCACCTGCAGAGCCGCTTGGAGGAAGTGAAGTAGGAATCACACCACTTGCGAGTTTTACTAATGTGACTGCTCCGTCCGCGATTGTCGGATTTGGATATGTCCCACTTAAATCACCACCTGCAATACCACTCGGTGGAAGATTTGTCGGAATCACACCGCTTGCGATTTTCACAGATGTAATCAAGCTGTCTTTTAATTGACTTGTGCCAATTGCATTATTTGCAATGCTTGGATTCGGATAATTCCCACTCAAATCACCACCGGCAGAGCCACTCGGAGGAAGCGTGGTGGGAATTACACCACTGGCGATTTTCGCTGAAGTAACTGCTCCATCAGCGATTGTCGGATTTGGATATGTCCCACTTAAATCTCCGCCTGCATTCCCGCTTGGTGGAAGCGTAGTCGGAATCACGCCGCTCGCGATTTTTGATGAAGTAATCGAACCATCTTTCAATTGACTCGTACCAATCACATTATTCGCGATTGTCGGATTTGGATAATTTCCACTTAAGTCACCTCCCGCAGTGCCACTCGGAGGAAGTGTTGTAGGAATCACACCACTCGCGATTTTCACAGATGTAATTGAACCATCTTTCAATTGACTCGTACCAATCACATTATTCGCAATTGTCGGATTAGGATAAGTTCCACTCAAATCACCTCCCGCAGTGCCACTCGGAGGAAGTGTTGTCGGAATCACACCACTCGCGAGTTTTGCTGATGTTACAGCTCCATTCGCAATACTTGGATTCGGATATGAACCACTCAAATCACCACCTGCAGAGCCACTCGGTGGGAGATTTGTGGGAATTACACCGCTAGCAAGTTTTGATGATGTAATCAAACTGTCTTTCAATTGACTCGTTCCAATTACATTGTTTGCGATTGTCGGATTCGGATATATTCCACTCAAATCTCCACCTGCAATACCGCTTGGTGGAAGCGTAGTCGGAATCACACCACTTGCGATTTTCGCTGAAGTAATTGCTCTATCCGCGATTGTCGGATTGGGATATGTTCCAAACAAATCACCACCTGCAGAGCCACTCGGAGGAAGTGTTGTGGGAATTACACCACTCGCGAGTTTTGATGATGTAATCAAACTGTCTTTCAATTGACTCGTACCAATCACATTATTCGCAATACTCGGATTCGGATAATTCCCACTCAAATCTCCACCCGCAGAGCCACTTGGAGGAAGTGTTGTCGGAATTACACCACTCGCGAGTTTTGATGATGTAATGACTCCGTCCGCGATTGTTGGATTTGGATATGTCCCACTCAGATCTCCGCCTGCATTCCCGCTCGGAGGAAGATTTGTCGGAATCACACCGCTTGCGATTTTTGATACAGTGATCGAGCCATCTTTCAATTGACTCGTGCCAATCACATTATTCGCAATTGTCGGATGCGGATATGTACCACTCAAATCACCACCCGCATTCCCACTCGGGGGAAGTGATGTTGGAATGACACCGCTCGCAAGTTTTGCTAATGTAATTGCTCCATTCGCAATACTTGGATTCGGATATGAACCACTCAAATCACCACCCGCTGAGCCACTCGGTGGAAGGCTTGTAGGAATCACTCCAGCTGCGATTTTTGATGATGTAATTGCTCCATTCGCAATACTCGGATTCGGATATGTACCACTCAGATCTCCACCTGCAGAGCCACTCGGTGGAAGCGTGGTGGGAATCACACCGCTTGCGATTTTTGATGATGTAATTGCTCCATTCGCAATACTCGGATTCGGATATGTGCCACTTAAATCACCACCTGCAATACCACTTGGAGGAAGTGTTGTGGGAATCACACCACTCGCAAGTTTTGATGATGTGATAGCTCCATCAGCGATTGTCGGATTTGGATAGGTTCCACTTAAATCACCGCCCGCATTCCCGCTCGGTGGAAGTGTTGTGGGAATTACACCACTCGCGAGTTTTGATGATGTAATGACTCCGTCCGCGATTGTTGGATTTGGATATGTCCCACTCAGATCTCCACCCGCAGTGCCACTCGGAGGAAGTGTTGTGGGGATAACGCCATTCCCGATTTTCACTGATGTAATCGAACCATCTTTCAATTGACTCGTTCCAATTACATTATTCGCAATTACAGGATTCGGATATGTCCCACTCAAGTCACCACCAGCAGAGCCACTTGGAGGAAGTGTTATCGGAATAACACCACTCGCGATTTTCACAGATGTAATCGAGCTATCTTTCAATTGACTCGTGCCAATTACATTATTCGCAATTGTCGGATTCGGATATGTGCCACTTAAATCACCACCTGCATTCCCGCTCGGAGGAAGTGTTGTCGGAATCACACCACTCGCGAGTTTTGATGATGTGATAGCTCCATCAGCGATTGTCGGATTTGGATATGACCCTCTCAAATCACCACCAGCTGAGCCACTTGGAGGAAGTGTTATCGGAATAACACCACTCGCGATTTTTGCAGATGTAATCGAGCTATCTTTCAATTGACTCGTGCC
>Ga0209770_10000440_pt1 | contig 23146 bp, 33 predicted proteins | sample LauGreSu1BDMLBDD_2_FD_187572 | JGI IMG/M metagenome (GOLD analysis project Ga0209770, IMG submission 187572) | Freshwater lake microbial communities from Lake Michigan, USA - Su13.BD.MLB.DD (SPAdes) (version 2) | ecosystem: Environmental > Aquatic > Freshwater > Lake | place: Lake Michigan, USA...
CCTAGGTTAGTGAGCACTCACTTACGAGTTGCCAGGCTGACAAGTTAGTAAGCACTCACTTACCAGGTTAGTGGGCACTCACTTCTAAGGTTAGTGAGCACTAACTTCGCAGCCAGGTTAGTGAGCACTCACTTTTTGGCGAGCGGGTTAGTGGTCACTAACATAGGGCTGGGGCCCTTTTTGCTGGGGCCCTTTTCCGTTGCCCTTTTGTACACAAATCTGTGGATAACTTTTTTGTTGTCATTTTGAGGTGTGGGTCATGTGGGTCATGTTGCCAGCGGTTTAAAATCGCTGCCGTGCGCGTGCATACGCGCACATTCTAGACACTGTTAGCATTATGATAACATTATAAACATAAAAATCAGCTATACAGAAATAATGAAACATGACCCACAAAATGCTAAAAGCCGCTCTCAGTCTAGGTTCTCGCGTGGGTCACAGGGCACGTTTTTTGGCGGGCACAAACAGCCAAGATTGGCTACAAATCGACAGCGTTTGAGAATGCAAAATATTCTTTTACATTTTTTCTTTTTTGGTGTATAAAGATATCTGCAATACATTGTGTAGCAAATTAACTGCCTAAAATTTAGGCAATTCACCTGGAGACGCAAAATGCAAATCAAAACAATCGATTCATCTAGCCTTGAATGGGAAATCTTTCCGAACGAAGGCGGCGTTACATACTGCGCAGACGGCGATGGATTCGTGACACTTGAAGAGACAATCAACGAACTAGACGGCACACCATGGTGGACATTATGTGATCAGGGCGGGCCTGTCGGCGAATTTGGCACGAACGAACCCAAGACACTCGCTGAAGCTTTGGAGTTTGCGCAGAACTATATGGCTACTGAGTACAACGGGCTTTTCCAAGATATTCGATTTGATTGATGGGCACGCCGGCGCAAGCCGGCGATCGCGCGCACGCTGGCGCGAAATAATTTTGATAACTTTTTACAAGGATTGATCAAATGCAAAAACCAACTATCGCCGAATTATGCGCCGCGATTCTAGGATTCGCCGGCCTTGCTGTTTTTGTTTTTATGTTACTTGCACTCTAATTAACTAAGGGGACCGGCCAAATGAAAATCTCTGTTACTTCAAAACTTGACGGCGTGCGCTCATGGTCTTTGCAGGCACTCGAAACGTGCCCGGGATCAATCGCGGCGCCTGGCCAGCTGGTCGACGCATGCGCCGGCTGTTATGCCACTACCGGCAATTACCGGTTTGAGAATGTCAAGGCACCACGGCGCCACAACAAGGAAGACTGGCAGCGCATCGAATGGTCCGACGATATGACACGCGAATTGGCCAAAGATACGCACTTTCGCTGGTTTGATTCGGGCGATATGTATACGCTCGCGCTCGCTGAAAAAATCCTGGAAGTTATGAAACGCACGCCGTGGGTAAAGCACTGGTTACCTACCAGGATGCACAAGTTTCCAAAGTTTCGTCAAGTATTGTCCGAAATGCAGGCGCTCAAAAATGTAAGTGTGCGATTCTCGAGCGATTCAGTGACGGGCCAATATACGCGCGGTTTGCACGGTTCCGTGATTGTGCCGACACCAGCTGACGCAAAACGCGGCACAAAGCTCTGCGGCGCTTATGACAACGGCGGCGCATGTGGCCCGTGCCGTGCCTGTTACGATAAAAAAGTAAAAGTAATTGCCTATCCGGCGCACGGCGTCAAGATGAATAAAGTAATCCGCATTAAATTGGCGGCCTAACCTGGAGACTGACATATGAAAACGATAACCGCAAAATATACCGGCACGTGCGCCGCCACTGGCGCGCGCATCTTGGCCGGCGATTTAATCCAATGGTCCAAAGGCCGCACGGTGTTACTCGAGCGGCGTCGCACGGCCGTCGACACTATCACGCTTTACGGCGAACACGGGCCGCAAACCTACTATCAGAATGCGCGCGGCCGCTGTATTGATGCGCCGTGCTGCGGTTGTTGCACTATTTAACCGGAGACTAAAACAATGGCAAAACTCAAAACGGCGCTTTTGCGCGCGCAGGAAACCGCCGGTTTCATTGGCTCGAATGAATCACTACTCTGGAAAGCCAGAGACGCGTTAACGGATGCAATCAATAATCGGGAAATTGACGGCGGTTTACAGAGCGCCGAATTCGCTCTGCAGGCAATCAATACTTACCTTTTGGAGACTGAATTATGCAAACAGTAAAAATTGACGGCACAACCTACAAGGTGAAATTCGACCGTGACCCGCTTGAGCTTGCCAAAGCGGCGCGCAAACCATACAAGCAAAAAAAGCCGAAAGATATCCGGAAATTTCCCGTGCGATCGGACTTGAGCACGGCTGAATACGTGCGCCAGTATGACAAGCTTAATTTCCTGCAGCCGGTCCAATATTGGCCCGAATTGAATACTGAAAAGACTGCGCAATATGATCCGACAATTCCACTACTCGAGGAAATAACAGAATGAAAACTCAAACGAATACCGCCGGCCTGCAGTGGCCGCAAAACCTGTGGCCGTACACCTACACGCACGGCGATACCGAATTGCTTTGCTTCGTTGACTGGGAGCCCGCTGACCGGTCTACCGGCTACTCAGGGGCCGCATGGCTGATTCACGCGTACGCCGGCGGGGTTGACGTGGTCGACCTGCTCAAAGACCATATCATCCGCGACATTGAAGGGGAAGCCGCATGTTCGCTCTCATCGGATTGATACTTGCAGCCTTGCTGGCTGTCGTGTTAGGTTTATAGCGCGCGCACTCTCCACGCGCCGGCCATTATGGCCGCTCTTCGGTTGCCCGTCAGGCCAAAACCTGACGGGCTTTTTTTATGCTCACTTGACTAGCCTAACCGCTGATGGTGCCGGTGTTTCCTCGACCATGCGGCGCAGCTCTGACTTCGTGGCCGACTTGGCCAGCTCCGGCGCGCAGATAATGTGCTTGCGGGCATCAAAATCACGCGACCTAAGCCGCCCCATGTCGACCCAGCCGGCTTCTTTGAGCGCATGCAAGAGCGCCTGCTGAACGACCCGCGTGCCCATCGGTGCGCCGCCCTGCAATCGATCGCAGAGGGTATAGAAGGGCGCAGCCACTACGCCCGCTGAGAACTCACCCAGGCGGCGCTCGATCATCTCGACAAGGTACGATTCAGCAGTAGACCGGCCTTGCTCAACCATAATAATTTTCGCTTCGGTCAGCGGCGGGGTTGCGCTCGGATTAAACCGCGAGACGTCACGCTGATACAGCCAGCCAGCGGCCACAGCCAGCCCGCCAGCCTTATACCAGTCCCAGATCGCGCGCGATTCAGGCTCGGTCATTCTCGGCGCTTCTGAATAGGTTACAAACCATCGGCGATCGTCTCCCGATAGCGAAATCGGCACGCGTTCATTTGAAAACGCGAGAACGAAGATGCGGTTCAATGCCTGATACGGGTGTAAACCCTTGCGGTTGACTTGCAAAAAGTCCGGCGGCGCTGCGATCACGGGTTTCAGGTGGTTCTCAAGCGCGCGGCGATCCTTTGCTTCGCTCTGGCGCAGCTCTTCAAAGACCATAACCTCGGACTCGTAAGCGTAACCCCACTGGGATTGAATTTCCTCATTGCGCACAATTGACACGTTTGAGAGCGCTTCCCCACCGATGCCCCACAGAAACGGTTGCCACATGGTGTCCTTGCCGGAGCCTGGGTGACCGATGTGCAGCACAGCGTGATTGATCTTGCGGTTCGGGTGCTGGAGCTTGTGCGCCATGACGTCCAACACATGCTCACGCTCAACAGAATCGGGAATCATCCGCGCCACATGATCAAGCCACGGCTGCGCATTGCCAGGCTTAACCGGCGGACGGTGATTGATCCATCGATTGCCGTACACTTGACCCTCACGCGATACCAGCACGGTCTCGCCGGCAGCGTACGTGATGCCGGTAATTGTCAACGCGTCTTTGGCCTGACGGTTTTCATCAAAGCAAATCGACGCCTCAATACGGCGCTTGCCCGACTTTGTGGGGTGAATCGAATAGCAGGTAACATGCCGAAAGAGCGCGTTAAAAGTAGAGCGAGCAATTTCCCGACGATCAGCCATATCAAAAAACGAATCCTCGTTCTGAATGTACGCAAAGCGCTTGTACCAGCCCTCTTTTTCGACCCGATCGAGCTGCTTTTTCTCGACTTCGGCAATCACTTCGGCGCCCTTGTCCGGAAACGCCTCGGTCGGCTGCAGTTTAGATAGCGCGGTATCCATCGCCTGCGCTAGCAGCTCTTCACGCAAGCCTGGCGAGTGCTTTGGCCCACCATTGGCAGCGACCCAGTCCAGAAACGCGTGTGAGTCAAAGTCCACGCAGTGCGAGTGCAGGCAGCGGTACGACCGCGTCGACGGACTGTAGCCACCCTCAGGGTTGCCGTCGGTATGCTCGTCCTTGTTGGGGCAGATGACGCCGGTCCACCCGCGAGAATTCGGTGCCGACAGCAGCACGCCCTGACCGGATAGCCACGCCAGCACGTCATCGGCGCCATCATCCGACAAGCGAATAGGGCGCACGCCCAGCGATGACGGCTCGGAAGGGGTGACGCCAAGAGCGTCGCATATCTCGGCCAATGTGTACTCACGCTCGGGGTGGAACTCGGTCAGCTGGGCAGCGAAGTTATCGCGCCCTGGTTTGATATTGATCGACCCCGGCAGTCGGAAGTTACGCACGGCGTTATTGGCGCCTGGGTCGCAGTAACCGGCCTTGATGATCGCGTCAATCGCGGCAGCGTACTCGCCCTTGGTCGGCTGCTCGGAGAACGCGTAACCCCACTGGAACGACCCAGCAGACGTCTCGATGATCCATGTCGGCGGCAGGGGCGGGATGTTGGGCGCCTTCTCAGGGTCGCCCACGTCGTCCAGCACCATGACCAGCACGTAATCGCAATTATCTTTCGACGCCGATACGTGGCCATCCTTGAACCGATCGACAATGAATGACGCCGTATTGCCGTAAATCGCCCAATCAGGTTTGGTCGGATAGTCGGGCAGGTAGGCCGGCCATGTGCAGATAACCGCACCATCGGGGTGGAGCTGGATTTGTCCGTTTTTGAGTTTGGGTTTCTGACGCACGACCAGTGCAGTCTCACCAACAGGGGCCAGATTAGTATAAAATTCGAGGAAATCCATTGCAGTCCTTGTAGTTGAAGAAGCCGCCCTGCCAGGCGGCTTTTTTATTCGATAATGGTTTCGTACACTTCGCAGGATTCGGAGCACCCGCCGTCTTCGTTTGCATTCGCTACGCGCATTGGCGCGTCTTTAGTCTCTTCATATAGATTAAACAACCCTACGGTGTCGATGTTTTTTCTAAAAAATACGCGGTCGCCCACTTGCGGCCCATGCGACCGGTATTGCTGTTCCATGCGCCGGTGAAAATCATAAATGCTTGGGTCGCGCGCAATCTGCATGAAATGCTTTTTAATTGATTTTTTGTAGCATCCTTGGCAATTACCTTCAAATTCATCAATCCCTAGATCAAACGCCTGATCGGCCCACCAATCTAAGATTGTATCCTTGTCTGTAGGCCAGACGTCAATCAACGGATACTCAATGTTGTTCACGCCAGCGGTTTTACTAACGCGACGCTTTTCATCTTCGCGGATACCAATGGCGGTTGGAATAGTTTTATGGTCATACCCTATGCTGCGAAGATACGAATTCATTGGGTTAATCTTCAACTCACGCGTGCAATACGGAAACGCCATATTCGGGATACCGTATTTTTTAATGACCTCTTCAAACGGCTCACCCTGCCGCGCAGCATTAGCGTAGCTAACTATTTTATGCGTGCAAGCTACGCGGCCCTCATGCATCACGGCCTCAAGCCAGACGGTGTTAAACCCGAAATGCGTATCGCAGTTGTGAATAAATTCTAGCGTCTTCGGATGTTCTAAGCCTGTATTGGCAAATGTAACAATAAAATCGTACTTGTCTGACCAGTTATCCAACAGCAGTTTGGTCATGTAAGCACTGGTGCGCCCACCCGAAAACGAGATGTGGTATTTAGTTTTCATTTTCCATACCTCGTCATTGTTTCAACCTCTGCCGACAATGGCAGTCCTGCCGCCCAATCGGGCGGGGTACACATCACTTGCTTTAGGGTATTGGGTGCATCAGGGTCGGCGGTCTCCAGCACAATTTCATCATGCACATGCAGCACGACATCATCGAGCTGGCGTAAAGCGTGCCGTAGCAGATCGTTGGCGACTGCTTGCGTTATGTTCTCACAGGCGAGCCCGCGCCACAAGCGTGCCCTCGGCCATTCGGTGGCATCCGCTGCCGGCTTCCATGCGGCTTTGACGTACGTAATCTCGTCACCTTCGAACTTAGCAAATGGATAGCACAGGATGCGCCCACTGGGCAGCGCGTACCAAAGATGCTGCTTATCGTACAGGTAGGTGACCCGACCAGCGGTGAACTCGCGGCATGGGTTCCTGAGCGCCCGCGTGTAAGCCTCTTCGAGTTTCGTCCAGTAGCGCACCGCCCATGCGTTGGCGCGTCGCCATGCGTCTACAATGCGGCGGGAGTCCGACTCGGGCATGATGACGCCGTAGTTGCGGCCCATCGCACTGAAGGCGCCAATAGACCCCCCAAAACCTAAGCTCAAAATTGCCACCTTGCCTACTTGGCGTTGCTCTTTTGACACTATTTCTTCATCTACGCGATAAATACCGGCGGCTTCCCGCTTGTAAATGTCTCGACCCTCGCGGAAGACCTGCAGCACCTCGTCGGCCTGCGGGTCGGCTGACGCCCATGCGGTGACGCGCGCCTCGACCGCTGACCAGTCGGCGACCACGAACTGCTTGCCGGGCGCGGGTATCAGTGCGGGCCGGAGCATCGACCGGAGAACATCCGTAATGCGTTTTCCAAATCTTGGGGTGATGCTGTGGCCTCTGACCATAGCGTGCCTAACATCATCCGGCTCTGCGGCACACTTGCGCGTGAAGTTGTGAACTTGCGCGCCATAGCTTGAAGCACGTCCGGTGGCAGAGCCTCCTGCAAATACGAAAGCACCTCGTACTCGGTGATCGTCTTCATCTGCCAAGCCCGCAAGGCGGCTGAACTTCGCAACTGACGACGCCCAGAGGTCATCCGCGCATTGAATGACGTCCGCAACATGGGCCGGAATCTCTTCATGGTTTTCCTCGGCAAAAACTAACAAATTAGCGCGTACTGACTTGTCGATACTGTACTTCTGCTCGCCGTCCTTGTACACCTCCATCATCTTCAGCGCCTGCGGCCCGACACGATCCATGACCCACTGGCGCATCTTCGGGCTGCGCACCGACTTGATCTCACCCTTAGTCAGGTCGGCGACTAATGTTTCGATCTCTTCAAGCTCGACCGACGCGTAGCGTACCGCTGCGTGAGCCAATGGCAGGTCAAGCAGCACGCCCCGGTCGTTGATGCGCTCGTTCACATGGTAGTCGGCCAGCTCTTGATCGGACAGTGGCCGCATGGCCTGGCTGACGGCGCGCATGGTTCTGACGTCCTGCTCGCAATAACGGATCATCTCGGCCATCAGGTCTGGCGAATTGTTAAACGATCCATCAGCGCGAGGGATGGAAAGAGCGCGGATAAGCTGGCTTCCTCGGTGGTCTTTGCGCATGTTGCTGCTGATGGCGCGTCCGACGTCTTCGAGAGACCCAGGCAAGCAGTTAGCACGCGCTTGTGTCGCGGTGCAGTAGAACTGCTCGAGTTGAAAGTCACACTGTAGGACGTACCAAAAGATGAGGCGCTCAAAAGCTGCGTTATGGGCAAATATCTGTCCGTTATGATTGCGGACGCTATCTGGAAAAGGTTGACCGGGAGTCCAGGTGACAATCTCATCGTCGTCAAACGCGTAGGACATACACAGTACATCTGTACTTGCGTCTTGTGCATAGTTGTAAACCCCTTTAGAGGACAGGTCGCATCGGCTGCGCGTCTCGAAGTCGAGCCAAAGAATAGACATAATTTTTATTCTGAGAGGGTGGCCCCGGTTACCCTGCCAGCATCAGGTCGAACCGACCAAGGAAGATCCTGATGTTTAGGTAACCGGTGCCATTGAAAGGTGGGGTACTCGCTGCGTCTGTCTGCAATACCGGCTGGGTTCTCCCGACCAGTCGCACGGCAGCATCCGCTTTCCCCCGTGCTACTTAGCCGCGACGACGACGGCCTGCTGGTGCCGCTTCAGCCGGTGCTTCGGCCTCTGCTTCTGCTGCTGGCTCATCGGCTTTGCCGTCAAGGCTGATCCATTCCACAATCTCAAACAACGGCGTAATGACCTTGCCGTAGTTTTTATGTTTGTATGAACCAGATTTGAGGCGAACGACGGGCACAGGTTTCGTTTGATCTTTCTCAACTTGCGCTGCGATGGCTACGGCTAGTTCTTGTACTGCCCCCTTACCACCTTTCGACGTGGTGGTATAGCGGCCTTCAAGCCCTTTGTCTTCACCAGACAAGCACTTCATTGACAACCCTACTTGCGATTCCCAACCTTTCTTTGCGTCAGCAGGCGCAACACCTACTTCAGGGCGCGGTTCGCTGAGAGGCGCCATTGCTTCACCAAGCACTTCACCCTCACCCCACGCCACAAAACCATGCAAAAAACTATATGGGTTGATCGCCCATGTTGAATCGTCTTCAACTTCGGTTTGATCAGCACCAAATACCCAATGCCCTGTTTTATCCATCTTGATGATGACTGTACCCACCCCACCGGCGTCCACGTTCAGCGAACGCAGTGTTGTAACTAGGGTCGATACTGCAGGAAGATTTGCGCCTTTAAATGTCACTAAGTTTGTCATTACCCAATTCCTTTAATTAAGTTTAGCCAATGCGGCAACTAACTGCTTGCCAATTTGCAACACCGCTGGCCTCGGATCGGAATCCGGTGCCAACGTATCGCCCGACGACACAGATACGACCATGTCAGCGGGAAATTCTATTTTAGCCTTTTTCAAGACTTTCTCAAGCTGTGCTGGCGACTTAATTGTCGCGGGCTCATAAGCGTCTTCGATACCATTGACGTCCACCCACGCTTCGATCTTCGCCTTGTCCACCCACTGGCGCCGCGCTTGCTTGGCGACCATTTTGTAGCCTGGCACCGCAACACCGTTTTGCAGCATATCGAACGCTAACGCACGCAGGTCGGTGATGTAGCTCTCAATCATGTCGGCCTGACGCAGTTGCGCTGCGATCTGCTGCGCGGGCATCTCAAGCAGTTTGGCCTTCAGAGCACGCTCAACTGCACCGTTCATGCGTGGGCAGATGGGTTTCGCTGCACACCAGCGGCAGTGGTCGCCCTCTTGCATGGGCGGCTCGGGCCATGACGACAGGCGCACGGCGTACAGCAGCTCTTGCTCAAACTCTTTGATGCGTGCCGGTGTCGTGACCCAGCGACGCACCATCGGGGGCTGCACAATGATGCACTCGATTTCTTCAGCGCCTTCAAAGATCCACTGCGCTGCCGGTGTTCTCATCGCGGCGGCTGCGTAAAACAGGAGCTGAGGATTTTCCACAGCATCAACAGATACGCCATCGCCAAATTTCCAATCAAGAACGATGGCGCGTTTATCTTTACGCCCAAGTAGGTCAGTGCTACCAAAGACATTAGGCAGAAAATCGCCAAAGGATACTCGGGTTTCCACCATGTACTCCATTTGCTTTTCTGGGTCGATGGCGTCGAGTGCTTCAAGAGCGGGAATAATCTTCTCATCAATTAACTCCTGTGTGAGTGTCTGATCTTTGTACTGGGCGCCAATGCACTGCTCTGGCTTCTTGTCGAACTCCAAAAGTTCAGCGATGACGTTGTGTAGCAGCGTGCCACGGTCTGCGTGTTCGCTCGATGGCTTTGGGGGCATCTTCTGCACCAGCTTAACCGACGCTGGACAGTTGATGACGCGTTTGGCGGTTGAGCCGCCGACAACATTTGAGTGATCCATCCCTACCTCCGTTTTGTGATTGAGCCTCGACTGTAGACCCTAAAATAATCCTTGTCAAATACTTTTTTAGGGTGTTATATTTCGGCCATGCTTGAAAAAGAAATCGAAAACTATTTTGTCTGGACGGTCGAACGAGCCGGTGGCAAGACGTACAAGTTCAAGTCTGTCACACAGCGCGGGGTTAGTGACCGCTTAGCTTGTATGCCTGATGGATCAACGTGGTTTGTTGAATTGAAAGCACCCAAGGGTCGGTTGTCCGAGCTGCAAAAACATTTTCGCAACGACGTGTTGCGATTGAAACAAAACTACGCCTGTTTATGGTCAACGGAAGGAATCGATCAATGGATATTGAGTTTGAAAAAATAATTGACTACAACCCCGATACCGGAAAAATGTATTGGCGTGTAGCCATAGGGCGCCGCGTTAAAGTTGGCGCTGAAATTGGGGGTATAGATTGCCACGGATATCGAAAAGTAAAAATTAAAGGCCGTACGTATTTAGTGCATAGATTAGCTTGGAAATTAACTTATGGTGTATGGCCATCTAATGAAATCGACCATCTTGACGGCAATCGGCTTAACAATAGATTGTCAAATTTGCGTGATGTGACTAAAACTATGAATCAACGTAACAGCCGCCGCCGCGCAGATAACAGTAGTGGGATTGTTGGGGTAAGTCAAATCTATCACCCGACTAAATATTGGATGGCGCAATGGTTTGATGGAGAGAAAAAAAGCAAATGGTTTTCAGTGGCTAAATACGGAGAAGAAGCCGCGAAACAAATGGCTATTGATTACCGTGCAGCGCGCGTCAAAGAGCTAGGTGGTTACACTGAAAGGCACGGCACATGATGAAACTGCGCCCCTACCAGGACGAAGCCGCTGACTTCCTGTACGAGCGCGATCGGGCAATGATCTTGGCGCCTGTGGGTGCAGGCAAGACGGCCATCACGCTGACCGCCATGCAGGCAATGGTGAAAGACGGCTACGCCAGTCGTTTCCTTGTCTTGGCGCCAAAGCGTGTCTGCACGGACGTGTGGCCCATCGAAGCACGCAAGTGGGCGCTCGAGCTGCACTGCCGCACAGCCGTGGGCACACCGCGCAGTCGAGGCGAGGCGCTGGACTCCGACGCCCACATCGTGGCGACCAATTACGACAACATCGGCTGGCTGGCCGAGCAAGACCTGTCGACCTTCGACGCGATCGTGTTCGACGAGCTGACCAAATTAAAGAATCCGTCAGGCACACGTTTCAAGGCGCTACACAAGATCATCGACCAGTTCAAGATACGCTGGGGTTTGACTGGGTCATTCACCAGTAACGGGCTCGAAGACGTCTTCGGGCAGTGCAAGATTGTGGATGAGAAGCTCTTAGGCCGCGCCAAGGGTGCCTTTCTGCAGCAATACTTCGTCTGCATGAACCGCGACTTTGGCGAGTGGCTGCCACGCCCAGGCGCCCTGCCGTTGGTCATGGAGCGCATCAAGCCGGCCACCTACGTCTTGGAGCCAGGCGAGTACAAAGACAAGCTGCCCGAGTGCCACGTCGTTGAGCTGCGCTGCCAGTTGGATGACCGTGCGCCATACGAAAAGATGAAAAAAGACTTCGTCGTGCGCTTTCCGACCGCCGAGATACTGGCGGCAAACGCTGCAGCCGTTACATCAAAGTTGCAACAGATGGCGTCTGGCTTTGTGTACGACAGCAGCCGAGTGGCGTCAGACGTGGCGGGTCAATTCATCAGCAGCAAGGAGGCTGTCTGGTTTAGCAGCCACAAGTTTGATCGACTAGATGAACTACTAGAGGAGAATCAGCATGCGAACACCTTACTGGTTTACCAGTTTCAGGAGGAGGTGGCAGAACTTCGTCGCCGCTATCCGAAGCTTGCCACCCTCGACGACCCCGACGCCATCAAGCGATGGAACGCCGGGCAGATCGAACTCCTTGCCGTCCACCCTAAGTCAGCAGGACATGGACTTAATCTACAGCACGGGGGAAGCCACATGGTATTTCTGTCGTTGCCGTGGAGCTTGGAGCTGTACGAGCAAACGGTTGGACGGCTGCACCGTTCAGGGCAGCTGCATAGCGTCTGGGTTTATATCCTACTCGCCGACAAGACAGTTGACGAAAAGATCTACGCCGCCCTGCACGACAAACGAGCAATTTCCGACATAGCGATGGAGGCACTGAAATGAGATACCTACTTTTAGTATTGGCAGCACCCGCGTTAGCCGCCGAGCCCGGCTACCTGACTTACGACGACGTCCATGTGCAGACGGTCTTGACCCAAGACCGGCCTAGCTGGTGCTACGGCATGAAGATGGCGTTCGACATTGACGGGTTAAACCGCGCGTACTACGGCTGCTGGGCGGGCTCACAAGGCTTTGTGCATATCGAGATGTTAGACGGCAGCAAACGTGTCATACCAATGGCAAAATTTTCTAAACCCAAGGAGGCAGCAAAATGACGGACTTTAAAGACCCTGAAATCCAGCGTGAAATTCTGATCGACTACCTGCAAGTCATGATCGCCAGAAACGATTGGCACGGTGTGGCCGACGTTGCGATGGACTTGCGCGAGATGGAGGCCGAACGCCGTGCAAAGACTTGACTACTGGAAAGCCAAGCTGTCTGCCGCGAAAGCTGAAGAGCGCGCGCGGTACCGAGAGCTGAACCAAATGGAGCGCGCATTCCAGCGTGCGGTGTACGAAATCGTAAAAATAGAACGAAGGATTGAAGATGAAGAAACTAAGCTGGCGGACGCTAAACGACAAAATAGCCACGCTGTCCGAAGAAGAAGTGTTCGCGCTGCTGACTGAAGAGCAGTTAAACGAGCGTCGGTCATCGCACCTACAGCGCCTGCACCAGCGGTACTGCGCCCTGCGTGACGCCCGTGAGCGCATCGAGATCATGTCGGGGGCAATCAAACCGTGAAAAAACCTAGAACTAAACATAAGCTGTTCGACACAATTATTGCTGAATTTCAACTTAAAAATGATGCTGGGTTAGCACGATTTTTGGGTATGACGCCAGCGCCGATCTACGACACGCGTCAGTATGATGAGGCGTTGTCGGCGGGAATGATCTTGCGCATTTACGACAAGACCGGCTGGAGCATTGAAAAAATTCGCGGCTATTTGGAGTGGTCAGAATGAAATGTCAGCACTGTGGTAGCAAGACCTATGTCGTAAACACCGCGCAACAGCCAGGCGGCATCCGGCGCCAGCGCAAGTGTGACTCATGCAAGAACAATGCCTACTCAGCCGAGGTGTGGATCGCCGGCAACGTTCAGGTAGGCAAATCGATCTATACTAATGACGAGGTAGCGTTGATAAAAAAGAAAGGTGTTGACGCCCGCCGCGCAAATGAAGACAGGAGGAAAAAAGATGCTTCGTGATGGATATTTTATTCGTGAGGAACCCCCTAAGATCGGCGCACACTACACGCCGCAGTTTTACCAGAAGCCAGCGACGCCTGAAGAACGGTTCGTGCAGGACATCATGCTGGGTGTGCCGGTGCGCTACGAGTCGCCGATGGTGAAGTTTTTAGGTCGGCTCTTGAGCGTATGAGAGAGCTTGTCCTCATCTACTACGCCGCTATCGTGGTGGCGACTGTCGGCTTTCTGGCGCTCTTCGTACCAGATCAGCCCCGGCCTACACCGGCTGAGTGCGGTGTGGCCGAGTTCGCGCCTGACATGTCAACGCGCGACCGTGAGGTCTGCCGGCAGTTACGCCAGCATCGTCACCGCATGTGATTGCGCCTCTGCTACCCGACGCATCCAGCCTTTGCCGAAGGTTGCGAACGTCGGGAGCGCCTTGTAGAACAACTCCTTCTCCATGCTGAACTTGGCGATCAAGTCCGTCTGATCCGCGTCTTTCAACGCCTGCATGGTTTTGGGGCCGATGACACCATCAGGATTCGTTCCGATCGCTTTTTGCATGGTCTTGATCGCACGGCCTGGCCCCGCATTGATCGCAAAGTCGAACATCAGATAATCCAGACCCGTTGGCAGCTCGTCGGCCTTGACCGCATCCCAATACTGTTTCTTGTACAGGGGCGCTACCATCGCTGGCGTCAACGCGCGCATCTCTTTTTCGCCAACAGCTTTTTTGACCCATGCTTCCCACACCCGTTTGGTCACGCCAAGGTTGGTCATGCCGCCTGGGTCAAGTTTGTGATGAACGTAACCCCCTTCGTGCTTCAGGACGGCTTTTAACGCTGCGTCGAAGTTCTCTTTCACTTCTTGTCGGGTGTGACGACGCCGATCAAGCCGGCGATTGCTAGGCCAGTGGCGATGATGGCGTCAGCCATTTGGGGTGCGATGGGCACGCCAGCGGCAGCCAGAAACAGAAAGAAACCGCGCCATGTGGATGGCTCTTTGGCTCTTGCAAGGATAAAACCTTTCATAGTACCTCCTGTGGTTACTTGTCCTGCTTGTGGTCGAGCTTCTCAAAAATTTTAGACAGCATCTCTTTGACGTCGCGCATGTCTTCCTTGTAATCCTCGCGGGTCACATAGGTGTGCGGTAGCGCCCGCACGTCGGTGTCCAATCGGTCGATTGAGCGGTGGATGTTGTTCAACACCCAGCCGCCAAAGAAACCCGCGATCGCCACCGCGATATTGAAAAGAACTTGCGAATCCATGCGTCACTCGTAAAGGATGTTGATTGTGCCAGCGTCGAAGGTGTCAAGGCCGTTAACAGTCGTGATGCGAACGCGGTCTAATGTGTCGGAAAGCGTTTTAGCCCCGTTACAAATACCACTTGAGCCAGCGTCAGTCCTACTCATATTGCCCGACCCCACCCATAAATTTGAACCTACGTAGGTAAACACAACAAGCCCCGACAATGTTTGAGCCGCCGCCGAAGACCCTGGGCCAAGTCTAAACCCACCTGTTTCAGTAGCCGACGTTAATGCTGAAGCGCTAAACGCCGTATACCCAGTAATATAGCCTGTGGTTTCAACGCCGCCGCTATCCCCTAACTGGAAAAGCAAATTACTTGTTCCGTTGGTACTCACGCCGCTAAACATCACCGTAATACGCTTAACCCATGACGGTATGCTCGTAAAGTCGCATGATGTATTTGGCGCAGTAAATGGCGCGGTCTGAGAAGTACCCGACACGATGGGCGCTAATGTGCCTGTGACTGCAGCAAGCGTTTGGGTGTTAGAGCCAGCAACTGCGGGTGCTGCAATCGTGATCGACCCCGACGTTGCGCCTTGAATCTCTACGTCAAGCGGAGTGGTGATGCCGTTAGTTCCGTCGATAATTACTGGCATAATCAGCCCTCGTAAAGTATGTTAATAGAGCCAGCGTCGAAGGTGTCAGACGGTGAGCCCGTTGCGCTGGCAATAATACGAAGCCGGTCTAATGTTCCACCAAGAGCTATTGAACCAGCGCAAATATTGTTTCGGTTAGAATCTGTTGATGCTACAACACCATCCACAACCCATGTATTACCAGTTAAATTTGTAATTCTTACCGCACCGCTGTTTACGTTTGTGGCTAAACTTGGAAGAACAACGACAAAACCACTTGTATATGCAGTCGTCCCTACACCAGCTCCAGCAGCACTTGTGTTAATGGATGCGTATCCTGACGTTGTCATACTTCCAGCGCCAATTTGAATTTGGTATGTATTTGTTCCGTTCGTACTTACGCCTTGAAGCATTACTGTAATCCGCTTTACCCACGAAGGAATGCTTGTAAAATCAACGCTTGTACCAGAGACAGTAACAGCCGTACTTGCTTTCAGTTGACCATACGCGCCGGTGGACGACACGGTGAACTGCGTCGTGCCATTGCTTTGGAGGGCTAGATCGCCGCTGGTGTCAGCGGTCTGGATATAGCCCGTTGAGGTGGATGCATTCAGAGTAACAGCCATAATTATTGCTCCGCAGAGGGTTCAGCCGGTGGCTCGACAGGCGCTTGGGCAGCCTCAATCGCTGCGATCTCTTCCGCAGTCAGCTCGACCTGTGTCACTTCGCCTGTTTGTACGTTCACAACGATTCTGTGCATGATGACCTCTTACTCGTAAAGGATGTTAACGCCGCCGTTGGCGTCGAAGGTGTCTGTACCGCTAACCGTTGTAATCCGAACCATATCTAGCGTACCAGCAAGTGTTTTTGTGCCGGAAATTGAATTCGCGCCCACTAACGATGTGGCTATGATTCCGTTTGCAACCCACGCATTACTTCCTATCAGTGAAAATGTTATCGCGCCATACGCAGCCGTTGCAGCAGTCATTGCGCCATACATATCAAAACCTGCGGTAAACGATTGCACTGTAGGTGACGATGCTGCATTGATGGCTGTACCTACATACCCTGAAGTTTCAACTGCACCACTAGTGCCCAACCTAAACCGAAGGGTAGATGTGCTGTTAAGACTTAGACCATTAAACATCACCGTAATACGTTTTACCCAAGACGGAATACTAGTGAAGTCAATGCTAGTTCCACCGGTGGTAGTAACAGCCGTACCCGACACCACAGGCGCCAACGTACCCGTGGTCGCCACCAACGTTTGCGTATTCGACCCTGCGACTGCCGGGGCTGATACCGTAATCGATCCGCTGGTGTCGCCTGCTAGAACTAAAGAAGCCATAATTTATCCTTTACAAAACAACCCAGCGAGCGCCGGACGAGACGGTGACAACCACCGGTGCGGTAATAGCCGTGAACGACGCCGACTGCGATGGCGACACCGTGTAGGTGCCCACACCACCGGTGCCATCACCCAACGCTGTAATCACGGTGCCGGTCGTAATGCCGGAGCCGACAATCACCGAGCCTACGCCAACAGCGCCTGACGTGGCAGTGGCAATCGTCAAGGTCGTGCCTGCGATACTGCCGTCGCCACTAAAGCCTGCGCCCAGCGTAATTGGGCCGGTGGTCATGGCGTTCTTGGTTGACGGGATTGTATAGCTGATCGTGACCGTCTGGTCATTCTCGTAGAACACCTCGTCGTTACCGCCGCCTGTCGCACCCGCCGCGCCGCCCACCTGACCCCACGCATTGTTGCTAAACCCTTCAAAGGTGTCCAGCGTGCTGTTGTAGCGCAGCATGCCTTCCGCTGGCGTGCCTGGCCTATCAGTCGTAGCCCCCACTGGCATCTGAACATACCCGGTGCCGGAGAAGGTGACATCCAGCGTGGCCGAGAGGGTCGTGAACGCGCCGGTGTTAGGCGCCACGTCACCAATCGGTGGTGGTGAAGCGAACGACAGGTCGTCCACAGGCACCAAGATGTTATCCGTCGTGTACTGGGTAACGTCGTTCTCGTCGGTGACCAAGAACTTGTACGCAACGGTTGGCTGCAGCCAGATGTTGGCCATGCCACGCGAATCCAGAATGATCGGGTTCGTGTTGGCAGTCGCACCAGTCTGGTCGGTGTACGTCGCAATGGGCGTCGTCGTGCCGCCGGCGTAGGTGTAGACCTTACCAGCGACGAGCGGGTCGCCGTTAGCGTCGAAGAACTGCTGCTTGGGTGTTGGGGTTAGGGATGCCATTTATCACCTACGATTAAGATTGTTCTGGTCTTGCGGCGCCAAGGCGTTACTTAAGGTTCTAGCGGCGTTAAATTTTCCTGCGGTTAATTCAGGGCCGTACCGCTCAAAAGCCTTATACACCCTGCCCCGGTCACCAAAAGGCACTTCGTTTAGCATGTCTTCAAAATTTTTACCGGACTCAAAACCTTTTTCCAGTATTTTGGCGGTTTTGGCGTTAATTTTGCCGGACAATTCTTTAAGTATAACGTTACCGGTCGTCGCTTTTATACCAAAAAACGGGATGCGCAACTTAAATTGATTTTCGGTAAAGATGTCTTTTATGTCAGGCGCGCCTTTTTCGGCGCCAGCTTTAATTTTCTGCCCGCGTTCTAGTTCGCCGGCAACATCATCAAGCGCTTTAAACTTGTTACCCATCTCAGCTTTAATGTCGATGCGCCCGTGGCCAAATATTTGCTCGACCAAGTCAGGCCGTTCGCCCCGCACCAACGCAACAAACTCGTCAGGGTTTTTCTTGTACAAGTCACGGGCAGTTTGCGCCATCTTGCGCTGGTTGATGACGTCCATGCCGTGCGAGAAGGTATCTAGATAATCTTTCCAGCCCGTGCCGCCAGCCTTAATAATTGCGTCGTCGATTAGTGGGCGCACTTCAGCCAACAGCTTGGACGCGTATTTGGCTGATGCTTTTGGGTCTTTACCCGCCATAAGTGAATCAATAGTTTCATTCACTGTGTCTTTACGTATTCTGTAAAGCGCTTCAACGTCAATAACGCCGCCGTTGCGAGCAGTCCATTCTTTAATCTTGTTGGCAACCGTAGACAACACTTTGCGGTTAACATCCGACACGCCGATCTTAGGGTTGTTCAGTTTGCCGTTGATGTCACGGATAACCGTATCCATATCTAGTGGTTTCAACTTGTGGGCGGCTAGGCTATCGGCACGGGCCTGCGCGAAACGAGCACCTTCACCATACAGCAGGGATTCTTCCGCTGCACGGGTTGCTACGCGTTCCGCTGCGTCTTCCATCTCACCGGTAAATTTCAACCTAGCTTGGCTGACGTTTGGCGACAAGTCTGCTTGTGTTTTAGCAGCGTTAAGTCGTTGGCGCGCAGCCGTAAACCGACGCACGTCATCCACTTTGTCAGCAGCAACTTTACCTAATGTAGCCGCTTCGTTTTCTAACCCTTGTTTTAGTTTGCCCGTGTTAGCCGCCGCCATATTTGTTTCGCGCATAGGCGTGGTAACGTCAGTCAACGCTTCTTTTGACTTGACCAGATTGTTTAGAATTTCTGTGTTAGTTGCGCCGCCTGCCAGATTGTTTAGTGTGTTTTGGCGGGTCTGCTCACGAAATTGATCTAGCTTGGAGTAAAAGTTTTTGGTGTCTTTAACGCGCGCTAATTCACCCAACGCTTGAATTTGATTGCGGTCAAGGTCAGCAAACAATTCCGCTGCACTTAAGTTGCCTTGTTTGCTTCTTATCAGCGCCTGAATTTTTGGTAAATCTGCGCCCGCCGCTTCGCGCGCTATTTTCGCTGCTGAACGCTCCGCACCGCCGCTAAACCTGTCCACTACATACCCACCCGCTTTAGCAAACGGCGACAAAGGATTGGTATACGCCGCTGCCGTGTCAAGGCTGCCAACAATAGCTTGTTCTGCCGGAATAACGCCACCACCGGTTATGGCTCGTTGACCTTTACCCGCTAATTTAGTCATTCCTGCGCCGCCGCTAAACACGGTGGACAGGTCGCCCAAAAAGCCAATTGGGTCTTCAGCCATTGTGCGTTTTAGCTCTTCAGCACCCCCAAATCGGTCAGCCAAATATTTTGTAAAATTTTCGCGAGCTTCTATAGCCCGTTGGCGAGAGTCGCCACCATACAAAATGTTAGGTGTGATGGGCTCCATAATGCCGCCCACCAAATCACCTATACCGGTTGTCGTTTGTATAGGGCTAGTTACCGCCGTAACAACATCCCCCACTACTTTTGCCGCGCTTGCAGGCGCGTTGCGTATTGCGGCCATTGGCACTTCGCTTAACGCATAGTTACGTGGGCCAGGAATTTCACTTGCAATTTCAACGGTAGGTTTAGCAGTTCCTTCACGCGAATAGGTGTACGTTATTTCCGGCGACGATCCTTCTTGCTCTTGCGCTTTAGCTTCTTTGTACGCAGCCGCAACCGTCTCAAATTCGGGCGTACCTTTCTTGTCCGCGTTCTTGACAATCCACGTTGCGTATTCGTCTGCTGTTGCCATAGTTATTTCCCTAAAATTGCATCAGCTTGATTCTGTATATCGCTGCCGCCGCTAGGCGCTGCGTACATTTGATTACGCCGGGTTTTTAGATTAGTTTCTAAACGCCGCGCTTGCCTAACTACATTTTGCAATTGATCGGCAAAATTAGGCGACGCAGCATCAATACGTTCTAGCGCGTCAGCTACGATTTTCCACTCTTGCACCGCCATATTGCCCAGTTTGCCTTCTTGTGACGCCAAATTTTTACCTATCATGGTAACTTTACCTTTGACGTTGTCTAGCAACTGTTGCGCAGCGCGGGGTTGACCGCCGGGTAAAGAAGGTATTAGCGCGTTATACCCAGTAATTCCCGGCAATCCTGGGTGGGGTTTAATTTTTTTGTCTTTGTTACCTAACAAAGCATCAACATTTTTTTCAATGTCGTCAGCCATATCTTTAGCGGCAGTAACTTTTGCGTCGTCAGCAGCGCGATCTTTTGCAAGTTTTTGTTGTTGAACTGGCGAAAGCGGCTTATTGCTTGCGTCATAAGGTACAAGCGCCTGCCCTCTATCGTCCGTAATCCGGCGGCCCGTCCTTGCGTCACGCAATTCTGGCCCGTTTGGCCCCTGCACCGTAATAGTCTGCACTGGCGGCGGATTATAAGTGTTAGACACTGGGCGCAGCGCCTTTTTCCATTCCAAGAACGTACCTTTAAACTCGCCTTTTTTAACCGCTTTGCGCCATTCCCGTTCATCTGCCGATTCGCGCTGTTGATCCAAAAAGTCATCGAAAGTGCCTGGATACCCCCCAGCTTTCGCCGCATCGTAATTTTTTTGCGCGTCGGTTCTTGGTTCCGGTTTTTCTGCAACAGGCGCAGCGGTTTTAGTAAGCGCCGCGTCCGTTTTTTGCTGACCAAAAGTTGGGCTATCAGGATTTTCATCCACATAGACAATTTTGCCGCCAATATCGCGGGCGGTGTACCTTGGTGTTTTGTCTACCAAAGCTTCTGCGCCCGGTTTCATTTGCCCAACTGTTGAACTGCGCGGATTTGTGTCGACAAGCATTTGTTTGTTGCCAACTGTTTTAAGTTCCCACTTAGGCTCTTCATCGACAAATACGTCGCCAATATTAGTTCCGTAGGTAGGACTATTTGGGTTGATGTCGCGATAGAAAACCGTTTCCCCCACTTTAATTTGTGATGGCTTTGGTGTAGTGTCAACTAAAGGCTCTACGCCAGGTTTTAGCTGACCAACGGTTGCGCTCTTTGGGTTAGTGTCAACTAAAAGTTCGCGCTCGCCCACTTTTCTAAGTTCCCACTTGGGCGCTATAGATTCTTTAAGTTTGGCTTGTTCCGTGACGCGGTCTTTTAACTCCAGTAAGCTTAATAACGTCTGACGCTGCCATGCGGGCACGCCTGAATTATCAGCAGGTAACTTTGAGCGAATTTGTGCTGCTTGCGCTTGAGATAGCTCATTTGAAGCAAGTTTTCGATCTATGTCTGCGTTAATGCTTTCTAAATCGTCAAAGTCAGCAATATCCGCAATAGCCTGCTTAATTTTGGCTTGCGATATTTCTTCTTTCTTTTGCCCTAATTTAAATTCACGTTCTTCAGTTCGCGCTTCGCGCTCCTCACGTAGCGCAACTAACCCTTCGCGCTTAGTTTGCTGATCCATAATGTCGGGCAAAAAGCGAGGTGCTTTGGAGGCAACAAGGTTAAGATATTGCTCGGAACCAATCTTTACGCCGGGCGGCAAGTTGCTGTGAATCTGCGCCAAAGCATTACGTTGCGACGCTAAATCTTGATCTTCTCTTGCTTTACGTGCGTACTCCTGCATTTGCAGCATGTTCATCTGCTGTTGCTGGCGCGCGTTCTCTAGCTGCGATATGGCAGCCATTTGATTGATGGGCGATTCAATTTGAATCGGGCGAAAGCCCATCGCGATATTCGGGTCAATTTGTGCCATAGCTTAATCCTAGCTTATTCCACCCCAAGGAGTAGTACTCCTAACGTTAGTGCCTCCACCTTGCATTCCTGTAAAAGTTGGGTTTGCTGCAGCGTCATTAAAAGTATTACGCGCTTTATATGCCGCAAGCATATCTTGCCCTTGCGAGTAATTTAAATACTGCCCAAGGCCGCCAGTTAATGCGTTGGCCATACCCATATAGCCAGACGCGCGGGCATTACCTGCGCCAATAATGTTGGACGCCATCGACTGCCCTAACTGGCCAGCCTGCCCCGCCACATTTGCAGCTGTGCTTTGACCCATGCCCGTCAAGCTTTGCAGCGGGTTCAAGCGAGCAGCACGTTCAGCCTGATAGCGGTTAAATGCGTTGGTGTATTCTTGTGATCCTAACTCTTGACCAAACTGGGTGACGCCGCGCAGCTGGTTACCACCTAGCAAACCGCCGCGTGCAGCAGCTGAACGATCTAGCGCTTTCAAACCTTCGCGCATACGGAACGCGTAGCCAGGGTCTTGCTGGAACTGCTCCATGCTAAACGGCGTGTAGCGAGACGCTTCAATCAGCTCTGGCAGCGCATTGACGCCCGCTTGGCGAAACGGCTCCTGCAGTTCAACCTGACGGTTAAACATACGCTCTTGCGCGGCAGAGGCGTCTTTAGCCGCGCGCTCTTGCGCGTTGGCGGCTCTATTTGCGCCGTATGCGCCTACTACGGCGCTTCCGGCGATAGCTGCGGCGACCCAAGTCATAGCGTTACTCCTTCAATTAAATCTGTTTTGACGTTATTGCGCGCGTCAAACAACGCGGTGAGGTCGGGCTCTAATAACTCAACCTCAATCTCATCTAAATCTGTTTTGTCTGTACGGTGAATCGTGATGCCAATTGAGTCTGTTACCGCCATTGTGACGCGCTTGGTGCCGGGCTGTGATTCAACTACATCGCCGGGCAATAAAGTAATCATACCGTTTTCAGTCCACGCCACAATTTCGCCCATAGCGCACAAAAAGAAATGCGGCTCTTTATGCACTTTGCCAACAATTAAAGTGCCGGCTGGGCGAAACACCTTACGCATATACATACCAGGCGAAAAATGATGCTCTGTAACAAGTTCAGCTTGCGGCATTAACGCCATTTCGGCCTGCAATCGATCGATTTGCTCGCGGTTTGGCACAAAATGTTCAGTAAGCTCGTTCACACCACCACCCATCGTGACCCACTGGCCACCGTAACCGTTGTGCCGCTGGCTATCGTAATTGGCCCAGCTGACATGCCGGACGTGCCGGCAGCAATTGTGTAGCTGACATCAATAGTTAAACTATTGACAAATATGCCGTTGCCCGCTACGAAATGCTCAGATGTTAATTCACCAGTGCTAGGTTTGTACAGATATTTGGCGTTGCTGGTATAGATTGTGGACAGCGCGCCAGAGGTCGCAGCAGCAAACGTCGGATAGACATTCGTGGCTGTTGTCGTGTCATTCGTAATCGTTGCGCCTGACCCAGTGGCCAGTGCCCAAACGGCTGTTGTGCCGTT
>Ga0209770_10000441_pt1 | contig 23125 bp, 9 predicted proteins | sample LauGreSu1BDMLBDD_2_FD_187572 | JGI IMG/M metagenome (GOLD analysis project Ga0209770, IMG submission 187572) | Freshwater lake microbial communities from Lake Michigan, USA - Su13.BD.MLB.DD (SPAdes) (version 2) | ecosystem: Environmental > Aquatic > Freshwater > Lake | place: Lake Michigan, USA...
GTGTGTGTGTGTGTGTGTGTGTGTGTGTGTGTGTGTGTGTGTGTGTGTGTGTGTGTGTGCGTGTGTGTGTGTGTGTGTGCGTGTGTGTGCGCGTGCAAATGTGCGTGCAAATGTGTGTGCAAATGTGCGCTGGCACCGCGTCGTGTCTCACACTCTGCTCGCACTCTGTGTGGTCTGCAACAGGTCTGCGTCGCGTTCGGAAATACCGGTCAAGTGCCCGTGCAATACATTGAATCCCTCGTGGTCAAGCACGGAATGCAGTTGCCAGCCAACGTGCCCGCCGACGTGCCGGCCGACGAGAGCGGGCGAGCGCGTAGTTAACATGTGCCAGACGACGAGAGCGGGCGAGCGCGTAGTTAACATGTGCCAGACGACGAGAGCGGGCGAGCGCGTCGTTTAACATTTACATCTTGTGCACGTCACAATTGGCCTTCAACAGCAAAGAAGCAGCTTCAGCGCAACCATTGCGTTGCGCAAATGCAGCGGGTGTGCCCCCTTTCCGCCCGAGCGACGTTGCGTTGACTTGCGCCTTGGCCTGCACGAGTATTGCGATCGCGCCGACTTGGTTGTTGAACGCTGCGTAGTGCAAAGGTGTTTTGAGTGTGTGTGGCGTGGGGTCGTCCACCCGCACTTTTGCGCGCAATAGCACGCGCAACGCCGCGTCTGCACCCGTTTGTGCTGCGAGGTGAATCGGTGAGCGGCCCGAGTTGTCCGTGCCACTCAGATACGCCTTCGCATGCACGAGAACCTTGAGCATGCGGGTGGATGGGTTTGCGACCGCGGCGTGAACCATGTCTTGCCCGTGGAAGCCGACCCGGGGCGTAAAGTAGATGCGCCCCCCATCGGAGCGTGCAACCTGACAATTGTGCCAGCGCGTTTCGGCTCGCCACAGCAACAGCAGCGCGGCGGCGTGGTCGTTCTTCAGCGCCAAGCACATCGCGGCAGTGTGGTCGTTCTGTAGCACCCAGAAGGCTTGTGAATCGTGATTGCCACAACTTGTTGCGTGGGAGTTTGCGTTGGCGGACGCCAGTATCTTCAAGATGCCGACGTGCCCGTGTTTGGCCGCCACGTCGGTATAGAGAACGGGAGAGCCGCGATTGGCAATCGCAAAGGATTCAATCAGCAGACGCGCCGCGCCCTCGCTGCCCCACCTGCACGCACCAAAGAGTGGAGTCGAGGGGAGCAGAGCATGCACTTGCACATTGGCGTCGGCCTTTGCATCAAGAAGTACGCCCACGGCTTCCACGTGATTGTTGCAGCTGGCGATGTACAGCGCAGGAGCAAGATTGCCGGCGTTGAGCTGTTCTTTGTGGAGCTGTAAGTGCGCGCGCAGATCTGACACGCGCCCACGCTGGGCTGCGTGCCAAACGCATTCGGTCCACATGAATGCGCAACGACACTTGGATTATTATAGCAGAATTTTACATGTCAATCCGCGCAACGAATGGGACCCGCAACGACCCGCAACGACTGGGACGACGACAATCCGGACCGTCGCCAACGTTGGAAGCCGCGAGCATGCAACGCAAGGTCAGAGCTTTCAGGGGGCTTTATAGAAGCGACAATATGGCTTCCAAGTGCCGCCGGGGCACCGCCAGCTGCTGCGCGGCCGGATACTTTTCCTCGGCCTTTTTGAGGTAGCACACGAGGCGCGTGGCTCGCTTCCGCACAACCTCTTTTTGCTCGGCCGTGTGCGCGTCGTCGGCGCTGCCGTGGAGCTGCTCAAGCCGTGTCTTCATCTCTTGCATCCATTTCGCCGAAGGCTCCGTTTTTGGCAAAGGCTCCGTTTTTGCCAAAGGCTGCGATGCCACCGGTTGTTCGTCCCGCTCTCGCTCGGGCTCCCTGATTCGTCTTGGCTCGCTCTCGCGTTCGCGCTCTCTGTGTCGTCTCGGCTTGCTCTCGCGCTCGCGCTCTCCGCGTCGTCTCGGCTTGCTCTCGCGCTCTTTCTCGCGCTCTTTCTCTCGCTCTTGCTCTCGCTTGCTCTCGCTCTTGCCGTCGTTTCGCTTCCGCTCTCGCTTGCTCGCGCTCTTGCCGCCGTTTCGCTTCCTCTCTCGCTCTCGCTCTCGCTCTCGCTCTCGCTTGCTCTCGCTCTTGCCGCCGTTTCGCTTCCGCTCTCGCTCTCGCTCTCGCTCGCCCTCGCTCTCGCCCTCGCCGTTTCGCTTCCGCTCTCGCTTCCGCTCTCGCTCTCGCTCTCGCTCGCGCCCTCGCTCGCCCTCGCTCTCGCTCTCGCTCTCGCTCTCGCTCTCGCTCTCGCTCTCGCTCTCGCTCTCGCTCTCGCCCTCGCCCTCGCTCTCGTCCTCGCCGCCGTTTCTCTCGCGCTCTTGCGCTCGCTCTCGCTCGCTCTCGCGCTTGCCGGAGCTCTCTTTGTCTGATTTTCGGGAGCTGCGACGTTGGCTGCGACGCGGGCGGTGCTTGTCTCGTGTGTGGCTCGTGTCCTTGGCACCCCCTTTGTCTGCAACGGCGCCGCCGCAGAGGCCCGGGAGGCCCGGGTTACTCGGCGACGGCAGAGGCGGCAGCAGCGTGCTGTCGCCGGTCAAGGTCTTGGCTCGTTCGCTCGCCTCCTGCGCCTTCTTGCCCACGCACTCGCAGGCGCGGTGCACGACGGACCCGCTGGACCAATCTGGATCCGCGCTCTGGCGGGTCCCTGCAAAGCGAAACGTATGCGGGTCTGCGCCATCGACACCCGCGTTGTTGGCGCGGGCGTAGACGCCCGTGTTGTCGGCACCCAAGCCGCTGGGTGCTCCCCAATCCCACTTGTCCGAAGCGTCTGCAAGGACCGTGCCCCAAAATTCTTGGTCGCCGCTGCTTCCGGCGTACGTGCCGCGGCGAAACCCGCACGCGAACCAACCGTTGAAAAAGTTCCCCCACACCCCACTGGAGCCGACTGCACGCCTCCCGCTGCCGTGCGGCACGCCAAGGCGGACGGTGCCCTCGTACGCGCCGCTGCCGATGCCCACGAAAAAGGCAGACTTTACCCTTTCGCCCACGCTGACCGCGCCGCCCGCGCCTCCCGAGTTCGCCGTGGCTGCGAACCCGGACAGCACGGCGTGGAAGCCCTCCCGAACGACGCCCTTTACGGCTCTCTGTCGGGCCTGCAGCGTGTCGCTCGACACCAGACTCGTGACGCTGCTGGCGACCCCTTGCAAGTAAGCGCCGATGGCGCCGAGGTTGCCCGAAACGGACGCTTCCGGGTCGACCACCCCGACTTGCACATAAATGTCTGCAGGCGAAGAAGAGGAAGAAGAGGAAGAAGAGGAAGAAGAGGAAGACGAAGGAGGAGGAGACGAAGGAGGCGCCAGCATTGGACCAAACGGGGGATGCGCGTGTGAAGGGCGGGGAAACTGCCACACGTAGTAGGCCTCGGTGAAGAAGTCGTGCGTCTTGCCTGTCGCGGGCCCGTAGTACACGCGCACGTGGGTCGCACTCGATGCGTCGTCGTAACCAAACTGTCGCTCGCGGTAGCTCGCGCTATGGCCGACGTGCACTGCTTGGTCTTGGCCGCCTTCGCTCTCGTTGTGCACCACAACCGACGATCCCGGAAACGTGCACACATTGTCGCGTCCGACGACGAGCTGCGCCTCAAAGCCTGTCATCAGCGGGGGGCACTCGACTTTCAAGTCGCGCAAAGCCGGGTCGTCAGGAACGGCCGTTGCGGAGGGCATCGCCGCGGGCAGCACCAGCTCCCGCGCAAACTTGCCGTACCTGATGTCCAACTTGGTAATGCCCGTCGGGCGTTTTTGCGGCACTTGAGGCGGCGGCACTTGAGGTGGCAGCACATGAGGTGGCAGCACGGGAGGCGGCAGCACATGAGGTGGCAGTACCTCAGGCGGCAGTACCTGAGGCGGCGGCGCGAACGACGGGAATGAAGGAAACGGTGATGCGGCGGGCGTAAAGACGACTGTCGCTGCCTCTTGCCGCTCGTACCACCCGACGTCAAACACGCCGTTTTCCCACGCACCGCGCCAGCGCTCAAACGTGTACTCGCCGATCTGTACCAGCACGCCTCTGCCGTGCGGCGTGTTGCGCATCAGCTCCCCCTCGTAGACAAGGTCGTCTTCGGCGTCGCCTCTCCCTCCGGCGCGCGGTTGCCGGCGGCGGTACACGATGCGGCCGTACACAATCTTGGCTTTCTTGTCGAGCAGAATCGCGCTGCCTTGCGAAACGAGGGCGGCTTCGTGCCCCTGCTTGTTGGCCATGAACTCGGCGTACTGCTTCTGGTGAGCCTCGCTCGCGCTCAGGCCGTCCAGCCAACCCATGCTTGTCGGGCCGCCCCTGCCGACACTCTCGCTCGCCGGCGTCGTGCCGCCGGCCTCGAGCAACTCGTTGAGCTGCTGCGTCAGCTGCGCAACCTGCTTCTTGGCCTCCTCGATCTGCGGCCCGAGCGCGCGGATGCGCTCTTGGGCCAGCCGGAGACCTTTTTCGTCGACGCGGTTCTGGTCGGCAGCAAGAGCGAATTCCCGCTTCCTCTCGCTGTCGGCCATGACGGTGCGGAATGCGTGCTCGTGCCGCTGCGCCTCGAGCTCTTGCGTCGTGGCGGCCGATGTCTGAAAACCGATCTTGCGCAGCGCATCCTTGGCTCGCTCTGCCGCCGCCGCCGCATTCTGGTACGCCACCGTGGCAAGCGCAACGTCTTGCGCAAGCATGGCATCTGTCTTGCCAAATTGCGCGGCGGTCGCGCCGCCCGTTCTCACACTTTCGCGGCGCGAAATGGCTGCAGTCATGACACCAAACGCCGCAGTCACGTCACGCTCTGCCTCCATCACCGTGCGTTCGGCCCGCAGCACAGGCGTCAAACTGGACCGTGCGACGGCTGCGTCCGTCTGCGACAACGGCGGGTGCCCTCCTCGGAGCGCATACTGGGGACTCTTTCCTGTCGTGTCGCTGCCCTTTTTGGCGTCGCCCTTGTTGCCGTCGTCGTCGCCCTTGTTGCCGCCCTTGTTGCCGTCGTCGTCGCCGTCGTCGTCGCCCTTGTTGCCGTCTTCGTCGCCGCCCTTGTTGCCGCCCTTGTTGCCGTCGTCCGCGTCGCCGTCGTCCGCGTCGCCGTCGTCCGCGTCGCCGTCGTCCGCGTCCCTGTCGTCTGCCGTGTCGTCGTCCGCGTCGTCGTCGTCGACCGCGTCCCCATCGTCGACGTTGCCCTTGTTGGAATTGCCGTCGCCCTTGGTGCCCTTTGTGGAGCAGACGCGCCGCGTCGCCCCGCCCACGAGGCCGGCGCCTTGCTGCTGCGGTTGGCGTTCGCGTTGCCCTCTGTCGGAAACGCGGGGCTGCGCGCTGCCGCCCACGAGGTCGCGGTATGTCGCGCGAAACACGGCAATCTTTTTGGCATACGCGTATTCGTCCGACTGGGCCTTGAGCAAGTCGGCCTCGGCTGCACGCAGCTGATTCTGGGTCACATCGAGCTTCCTTCGCACGGCGCTGATCTGCTCGTGCAGGCTGGGACCAAGGCAATTGTCCTCCCCGACTTCTTCTCGGACGCGTCGGTCGTTGTCTTTTGCCGTTTCGTACTCCAAACTGACTCGAGCGCGCGTGCGCGTGAGCTCCCGCAAGTTGTGCTGCGCCACCTCCAACTGCCGCTTCAGCTCTGTCTTGCGCTCTTCGAGCATGCGCAGCTTTTTCATCGTGAGCTCCAGCGACTCTTTGGCAAAAGCCGCGTCGAGCGCTGAGAGTGCCGCACCCGGCACCGCACCCGGCGCTGAGAGTGCCGCACCCGGCGCTGAGAGTGCCGCACCCGGCGCTGAGAGTGCCGCACCGGACGAGCCAGAGGCCTGCTGGAGCGAGGCACGCAGCTCGTCCGCAAAGGTGGACGCCACAACGACGTCCACATCCGCCGCGTCTCGCGCGTCCTTGAGAAGTGCGAACCCTGCTTCGGCCTGCGCGATGCGGACATCCACGGCGTCGACCGCGCGCTTCAGGACGAGCAGCTCTTGCGGAGTCTTGGCGCCGCGGACCCTGAGGTACGCTTGCCTTGCTTGGTTCAGGGCACTCTTTGCCGCTTCTTGTTCGGCGCGCTCTTGCAGAAACCGCTCTTGGTCCGCCAAGTACGCGCACGCCTCGAGCTGCAGTTCGTGCGGAACCACGTTGTGCGGCAAGGCGGTGGGCACTAGCAAGTCGAACGGCACGGCGTCCGAAACGCCGGTGCACGTTCCAAGGGTCGTCGGGTCCGTGCCCGTTCCAAGGGTCGGGTCCGTGCCCGTTCCAATGGCCGAAACGTCGTTCGTGCCCGTTCCAATGGCCGAAACGTCGTTCGTGCCCGTTCCAATGGCCGAAACGTCGTTCGTGCCCGTGCCAAAGGCGGCGCCCGTGTCCGTTCCAATGGCCGAAACGTCGTTCGTGCCGGTGCCCGTGCCGGCGTTCGTGCCCGTGCCTGCACGAGGGAGCAGCGCGGGCATCCCTGCCACGTTTGGCAGCGTCGTGTGTGCGTCAGCGCCAAACAGCAAAGTTGGAAACTCGGCCGCGGGCACGTGCAGAGGTACCCAATACAGTATGCCGTCGTCGCCGCGTCCGACGTGCCACACGCGTCCGACAAGATTGCGCACTGTCCCGACCGCCAGCGTGTCTGCCGCCAAGTAAAGAGGACGCGCCGCAGCGGTTGTCGCCAAAGTTGCTCGATTTTGCCATGTTTGTTGTACTTGCTGCCGCTGCTGCTGCTCGTGCAGCCGGCGGCGTTGTACCTGCTGCCGCTGGTACTCGTACTCGTTCAAGAACGGGTCAACTCGAACCACCTGCGGAAACTGCGGCGGCTGCAACGACGATTCTGCAACAGAGGCGTTTCCGACAGGGAAATACATTCCGACTCGCAAAATAGCCCTTTGCATACTCGTGTTGAAAAAAAAAAGAGAGTACCCAGACATGACCAGACAACACCAAATGGTGCTGCTTTCCGTTTTCCGTGTAATAGTTTATTCCGCGGTTGCAGTGTGCAGGAACGACACAACTGTTGTCCGTTTCAAGACGCGGTCGCTTCATCCTGCAGAGACAAACACAATGACACGGCTGTTTTCCGTTTCAAGGTGCGGTCGCGGCCGCCTGCAGACACGGCATCGAGTGCAGCGTGGCCTGCAATGTCTCGAACGTGTCGCTCGCGTAGTCCATGTCCGGGGAGTTGGCTGCGCACATGCACATCTGCACGTGTCGGCGGGACGTGCGGCCAAAAGCAATGGAAAATGGATGTGGCCGGCGCGAAGCAATGTGCCAGCTTCAGTCGGACAAACGCGCAAGCGACCGCGTGCACAAACAAACGCGCAAGCGACCGCGTGCACAAACAAACGCGCAAGCGACCACGTGCACAAACGCGCAAGCGACCACGTGCACAAACGCGCGGCACACTCACTCGCACAGCCACGAATTCCAACAGTTGCGGGTTTTCCAGTGCGTTGGCCGCCGTCGCCAAGTCAAGCAGTTGGTCGCGCGTCAGGCCGGCGCCAAGTTCCTTGTGTGGGCAAATGATTCGACACAACGGCGACACAACGGCGACGCAACGGCGACACAACAACGCGTGCAACCCGCGTCAACTTGCCTTGACACGAACTTGCGCAAATGCAAATGCGCTGAGGAATGGAACAAACACGCACGTTGAGCACGTCGCTCGCAAACACAGGCCGCCGCGCGGTATTCAGCGGAAAGGTGGGGCTCGTATAGCCACTGGTGTGCGCCTGCTGCAAGAACGCGGCGATGATGCTGACGCTGAGCTGGCTGCCTTCGATCCGCACGCAAAACGGAGTTGCGCCTGCGCCTCCGCCTGCGCCTCCGCCTGCGCCTCCGCCTGCGCCTCCGCCCGCGCCTCCGCCCCCCGTCGTCGTCGCGTCACAGGCCGCGTCACAGGCCGACATGGATTCGCCCGAGTCGTCGTCCGAATCGGAACCGTCAGAGAGGCTGACGTCGCCCGGTTCTTCGTGGGCAATCTGCGGCAAGTTGCCGTCACCGTCGATCGTGCGTCGAATTGCGCCGCATGCGCGCGCAGCAGCCAAACTGACATGAATGCGGGGTTGCTGCTCTTCGCGAGCGCTGACAAGGTCAACGCCTTGGTCGGCCATGGTCCACTGGCTTCTGCTGGATGCCTCTGGATGCCGCGCTGCTTCTTCTGGATGCCTCTGGATGCCGCGAGGTTGTTCGGCCGTGGTCTGCACAGCTCAAAAATAACAACAAAAAAAAGAGCGATTGGCGACGATGAAGAGGGCAACGGCGTCACAACCGCGTCAACCGCGTCAGCCAACTGCGTCACTGTGCGCCAACCGCGTCAGCCAACTGCGTCAGCCAAGCCTGTTCGGCAACTCGCTGACACACATTCACCAAAGCTCCTTGATGCTCTTTGATGTTTGATTTGCGTGTCACTTGCGGCGCACAAAAGTAAAAGCGCGCAAACAAGTGGGTTGATTGACTGTGGATCAAGCAGCTGTGGATCAAGCCTGTGGATCAAGCCTGTGGATCAAGCCTGTGGGCAAGAAATACGTCAAAACACGCAAAAAACACACACACACACACGCACGCACGCACGCACGCACGCACGCACGACGTCGTTGGTCGCTTGCAAAAGGCTGCTCGCTTTTACTCGCTCTTGGCTTCCGCACCCTTGCCCTTTTTGTAGAGAACCACAAAGCCCGCAACAAACGCGATTGCGGCGGCGATTCCCAAGCAGAGAACTGCAACCGGTGCCGTGCGCGCCTCGTTTGTGGCGTCTGTCAGAGCCTGCGATTCGTCTTCGGAAAGGATGCCGAGGTACGTCGTCCCGTCAATCAGCGCCGAGGATGTGGCGACGCAGAGGACGATGGAAAAGACTGCCGCAACCAGACAGGCCATCGTCGCGCGGCTCATTCTCTGCTCCGCTGGTGTTTTCTTCCACAAAAAGTACCCCCCGACGCAAAAGACTGCGCCCAGCAGCAGGCTGGCCAAGAGGGATGCTAATTGGGCGTTCCAAATTGCCTTTGCAATGTCCTTGAGGTCGGCGCTGCATCCCTGCCCGGCCGGCTGTTGCTGGCCGCTGGCTGCGACGGCGTTGAGAAACGCACCCATCGAGTTTACCCCTGCGCTCGCAGCCGCGACCCAAACACCGAACCCAACCGCAGCCAGCGCAATGGCAAATTGCTGCGTCTGGGCGGCCGGCATTTTCGAGAGCCAAGACATGATGGGCGGCAAAGTCAAGGTTGGTTCGACGCGGATTCGAGGTTGGAGCGCACGCACGTTTTTTGGGTTGCGGCTGTTTAAATGTACACGATCAAAATTCCCCGGGTCGCGGCAAGGGAAGGCAGACAGGCGAGACAAGACGCCGGAAAGTGGACCAAGCTGCTGCCAAGCTTTTTTGGGAGACGCGCCGCACCCGACTGGACGAATGATGTGCGCTGCGTGTGTGTGTGTGTGTGCGTGCGTGCGTGCGCGTGGGTCGTATATTTTTTTCCATGTGTACACTCAAAGATTGCAGACCAGCTTCGGATTACCAAAGCCTCGCGTGGAAAAAAAAACGCAGATTGCGCGTCAACAACGCAGACACCCTTGGCAGGAGGTGGTGGCCAACACTGGCAGCCGATCAAAAGTCGCCGGCGTGAAATGTCGCAACAACCGGGTGACGCCGGGGATCCGGTCCAAGACAAACGCATGACACGCGAGGAGCACGTCCGCGCTGCGCTGCAGATTCTTGCAAAAAAGACGGACCAGTTGCGGAACGAGGGGAAGAGTCCGCGTTTTCAAGAGGTCACAGACACCATTGGCGATGTGGATCTGCACACAGGTATTTACTATGCGCAGCCAACGGGCACTTTGTTCGAGTGCATGTTTGTCAACAAGCTGGCTGCAGGAGATGTCGAGGTGAAATCGGCTGCGGCTTCGACTGTCACGGTATCTGGCGTGCAACTGAAGGGGTACCGTTTCACAGCGACGTCAGAAACGTCGCCCCCAACGTGCAGTTCTTTCAAAATTGTCAATGTGCCCAACACGGACCCAAAAACCCTCGGCACAGTCGACCGGACTGGATATATTCATGCGCCAGACAAGGGGGTCAAGTTTCCGGAAGAGCTTTCCAACATCACACGTTGGCAAAGGACGGAGTGCGCGGCGGAAACGGCAAACGAGCTTTACGAAAAAATATTGTTTGTGTGTGCCTACTTGAAAGAGGTTGCCCCGCGTGGCGGCGGCGGCGGCGGTGGCGGCGGTGGCGGTGGCGGCGGTGGCGGTGGCGGTGGCGGCGGCGGTTCCATGGCTGCAAAACATGCCACGACAGACTTTGCCGACAATGTGTGGCAATATTACCGCGACTTTGTTGCAGGTCCGCAAACAGAAATGCCGATCCAAACGTTTTTCTTGGCGGCGGCAACGTGCTTTGTCAACAAGCGCCGTGAATTACCCGGCAGTAATGCGGACAAGATTGTCATGATGATCAAAGCAGTCGTCCGTCAGGCGCAGATCGAGGCACAGGCGCAGAGCGAGGCGCGAAGCAAGCCGTCTTCTTCCTCGTCTTCTTCCTCGTCTTCTTCCTCGTCTTCTTCCTCGTCTTCTTCCTCGTCTTCTTCCGCAGTTTCCGAACGAAGCGTCGACATTGGAGCAATTGTGGACGTCTTGGACGAGGTTGGCGGAAATCCGGACAAGGCAAGTTTTGCCATTGTCAAATCGTGGTTTGATGAAGTGTTTGGTCCGGAGAAGGAGGAGGAGAAGGGCCTCGGGGACGCAGCACTTGCAGAATTACTCGACTCGCCCGTGAATGACAGTTGGATCGCCTGCGAAGATGTCGTGGAATCACTCTGCGCAGACCGCACAATGTTCACCGGGAAGCCGGCAAAGGGACAGGACAAGAGCTCGCACTGGAAAAGCAAGATGTTTGACCTGCTGACAGACCGATTCAAAGTTGGTGAGAAAACAACGCCGGATGCGTATTCGGTATTGCAAATGCATTTGAAGGGAATCGAGCCAGATTTTGAAAGAGATGACGACGAAGAAAGACTCATCAAAGAACGCATTGTCGAGGGCGCAGACAAACGATACGCAAAAGCGCTGATGGGCGTGGAACCGCGTTTTTCCTCACTCGCGGATGACGGGGAGGAGAGCGGAGAGGAGGCAGGGGACAAGGCGAAAGGCGACGAGGAAGAAGAGGACGAGGATGAAGATAAAGCTCAGGCTGACGCGGCCACGCTCGCGCCCGTCCGTTGCGCCGTGCTTGTCTTCTTTACCATTTGCTGGTGTCGTCGCAAACTTCAGCAAAAGAAGCAGCAAAGTCAGAAGAAAAAGAAAAGCAAACCGTACACGTGGACACTGAAGGATGCCGAGATGCTGCATTCAGTGCTCGAGGACAACCACGCATTGGACGCGTGGAGGCACATTGCGTCGCAGTTCACTGGGACACCGGAAAACCCGGAATTTGGAGCTGCGCATTTGCAAGCAGAGAATGTTGCTCGTGTACTGGAACATGAAGTCAAGGCAGTCGAGACGGCCGAGGCCTTTGAAAAAGCAGTCGCGGCTGCCAGTGTCACGCCAGCCGAGATCGCTGCGTTGAAAAAGGCCGCCGAGGCAGCCGCGCAAATCAGCCTTCAGGCATCCGATGCTTTAAAACAACAAGAAATCACGTCGTTGTATCAGTTTGTGCTGTCCGCCACTCCAAATGGCACCCTCCAGCGCCTCGTCGACTTTCTCGCCAGATTCGTGTTTCGGACCCACGAAGACCAAACGCACACCGGATACAAATGCGACGTGTGCCAAGAAGAACCGATCGTTGGGACGCGCTGGTCAAGGCAGCCGCCGTCGCCCGGCGGTGCGCCGCCCTCCTCGTCCTCCTCCTCGTCCTCCTCCTCGTCCTCCTCCTCCTCGTCCTCCTCCTCGTCCTCCTCACCGCCCAGCGGTTTGCCCAACGACCTTTGCCAAATGTGCTTCGACCGTGCCGACAAAACCGCCAAGCGCGACATGGCTGCGTACACGCATGTGGAAGAATACGACGAGGACGAGGGCGAAGGCGAAGGCGAGGATGTGGGTGTGGGCAAGGGCGCACTGCGGGGTGGTGGCGCCGCAGAGGACGAGAGCGACGACGAGAGCGAGAGCGAGGACGAGAGCGAGAGCGACGACGGGAGCGAGAGCGAAGACGAGAGCGAGAGCGACGACGGGAGCGAGAGCGACGGTTACGAACAATCTGGTCTGGATTTCGTTTGGCCGTCGTTTGACAAGAACCGACTCAAGAGCGAGGACGCACACGAGTACGAAAACGACTTGGATTCTTCAGACGACGATTTCGACGACGAGGAAGACGACGACTTCGACGACGAAACTGACGACGAAACTGACGACGGCGATTTCGACGACGAGCAAGACGACGATTTCGACGGCGACTTCGACGACGAGCAAGACGACGATTTCGACGACGACGATTTCGACGACGACGATTTCGACAACGACGATTTCGACAACGACTTCGACGACGATGACGATTTCGACGACTTCGACGACGAGTTTGACGCTGGTGATGTGCAACCGTGCACAAGCAGCCGCAGACACTTTGGCCTCTTTGGCGGAGCGCTGCACAACCGGTCGTGGGCTGAAGCAATCCATCTTGCCGCAAAAGAAGCGAGGGAATTCAGTTCCGCCACAGGGTGTGAGAAATCGCAAAACGAGGAGCTTGCCATTGTTCCTTCAGATTCGTTTCTCATGTGGGCGTACCAAACCGCGGACGCAGCCGAAGCAAAACGATTGTTTGCAGAAGACAACAAGCAGTATAGCATCGAACCCGTCGCACTTGTCACGCCAGAGGAAGTGGTGACAAAGTTCACAAATGAGCAAAAGACGGAAAAAGAACAAGAGAAAGAAGCAATGAAAAAAGCACAGCAGGCGGAGGAGTTCAAGGAATATGTGCTGCACTATACGGGAAAAGACGCGACACAATTGAAACACCAGCTTCAAACGCACGCCGAATTTTGGATCAATGGCAAGATTCATCGAGTTGAATTGCAGGCTCTGTTGCAGGCTGCACCGCTGGACGTGACGGTCCACGTCGGCGGCACCAAAATTCAATCAAAATTGAGCCGAGAGCAAGCAGCACTGTTGCAAACCGGGGACATCCTCACGATGCGTCCGACTGCCCAAAACCTTGGTGAGCCCGAACGCGCCCAAGCAAACAAGCTCCTGAGCAGCGTTCGCCCCGGCCAGATCGAGTTACCGTCCACGTGGGACAGCGGCGTCGACAACGCCGCCCGTTGTATTGACGCTCTGACCACGCTGAAAAAGTGTGTCGAAGGCACCGATCTCGCTGGAGCGGTTGACGAGTTGCAATCCAAATTTGCACCGTCCTCCTCAGCAACTCCTGATCCGCCGCCGCCGCGCCGACGCGCCGCACTGCTCCCGATCGAAGGAGGGTCGCTCGACATTTTTCCCTTCTAACGAGCCTGCGCGTGCCAGTGTTGTATTTTTTTTGTGCACCGTCATGGGCAAAGCCTGCCATTTGGCTTGCAGGTATTTTGGAATTTGGAATTTGCAGGTTGTTGGGACCAAAAGCAGGTGCTCCGAATTGTTGCCCTCTGCATTGTTGCCTCCGAAATGACCATGTCGGCGTCTACTCTGTGGACTCTTGCCGTCATCCTCGTGGTGCTCGTGGCGGGCGCGACGTGGGTGCACCTCCGCGGAGGATGGCCAGCGCTGCAAGTCGCACTGTTTGGCCCGTCGAGCGCGCCTCCTTCTTCTTCTTCTTCTTCTTCTTCTTCTTCTTCTTCTTCGGCTTCTTCTTCTCACCCTCGCCCCCCGGCCCCGGTGCTTCAAGAGGGGGTGCAAGAAGTCCAAGCGGTGCACGAGGTGCATCGAGTCCTGCCGGTCCGGTCCGTGCGCACGTCGCTTTCTGCCAACTCGGCGCTCAGCAAGGCGGCGCCCTCGGCGCTCAACAAGGCGGCGCCCTCGGCGCAAAGCAAGGCGGCGCCCTCGGCGCTCAACAAGCCGGCGCCCTTGACGCTTCACAAGTCGGCGACCACGACGCCCTTGGCGGCGCCCTGCTTGCGCGCGCGCGTGCGCCACCTCCGCGGGAACGAGGGGCACGATTTGGGGCACGGTCCGGGTCAAGATCTGCATGGTGGCAACTTTGAGCGGGTTCGGGCGCTTGCGCTGCTGGAGGATGCCGTGGGTGTGGCGCAAAAACAGGGCGTGGCGCAAACAACGGGCGTGGCGCAAACACAGGGCGCAAGCACGCAGCGCCACCCAGTGCCGACATGGAGGCCGACGAGCGTGACGGAAGCGCTGCCTTTGCCCGTCGTGCGCGTGTGTGCACCGGGGTGCTGCGGCTCGGGCTTGCCCGGGTGCACGCACATGCACGCGCAAGAGCATGCATACCGTGTGGACGACGGGCGTGCACTGGCCAATACTTGTGGCACGAGGACCAACGCTTGTGGTGATGAGGCCAATGCTTGTGGTGCTGGGGCCAATGCTTGTGGCGCTGGGGCCATGGTCAAGGCCGGCTTTTTTGACTTGTCGGCGGCATCCTGTGTTCAGGCCTTTGGCAGTGTTCCGGCCTTTGCTGTGCGCGAGCGCATTGCGTACGTGTACTCGAATCATCGCTTCTACAACGCCAGCACCGGCGTGCTGCACGTGCCAGTCAACCTGCGCAACTGCATAGGGTTCGAGCTCGTCGAGGCCAGCGTCACGCGGACGCACTACACGATTCAGGCGCCGCACAACGCGCTGACGGTGCACACTTCGGCAGACGGCACCGCCCTCTCGGCTTCGTACGCGTTGACGATCCCAGCAAAGGACTACACGGCCACGCAGCTCAAGGACCAGCTCGCCACGCTGCTCTCTGCGGGAGTGAGCGGCGTCACGGCGACGGTCGACGCGCAAACAAAAAAGTTTGCGTTCAACGCGCCCGTTGGAACGCAGTACTTGGCGCTGGAGTTTGCCGACCGGCACCTCGCGTACATTTTGGGTTTCACGCACCCGTCGGCCTACACGGGGCCTGCAAGCGCGGACGGCACGGACCGGTTCGACGACGCGGACCTGCACGCGCTGTATTACCCGAAGCGAACGACGGCGCTGACGACTGTCGCGTACGCCAACGCGTACGCTTCCAGCATGTCCAGCTCGGGGCAACACGATTTGAGCGGCAACCGGTACCTGCGGCTCGAGTGCCCGCTGCTGCAGCATGCGTACAGCAACAGCGGCGTCATCAAGGACCTGCCGTTTGCCGACGACGTGACGTTTACGTCGCAGGCGGACCCGTCGTTCATGCGCAAGTTTGTCGACCCGATGGACTTGACGCGCCTGCGCGTCAATGTGCAGGTGCTCACGCCCGACGGCGGCGCCGTCACGTTCAACAACTACGGCCTCGCGTTTCACCTGACGTTTGCCGCCACGACGCTGCTGCGCGCGCGCGGCCGCACGGAAGACGGGTTCGTGGACTGAACCCAAGACGGACTGACTGAACCCAAGACGGACTGACCGAACCCAAGCCGGACTGACTGAACCCAAGACGGGTTTGTGTAGTGAACCCAAGCCGGACTGACTGAACCCAAGACGGGTTTGTGTACTGAACCCAAGACGGTAAAACCCAAGACGGGTTTGTGGACTGAGATGGTTGCTTCGTGTCGCGTCGTGTCGTGTCTTGTCGTGTCATTTATCCCGTATTTTTTTTTTGCCGGAGCAAGCGAGAAATCAAAAAAACATGAATGCACATCCGGATCCCCGTCACGCGTCGCCCCAGCCCCGCCGTCGTGTCGCGACTGCAATGTACCGCACGCGCCGCGTACGCTTCTTGCTGCTTGCGAGCGGCGTCGTGCAGCGGTCCCGCCTCGCCTTGTGGATTGCGGCGCAAAGAGGCCGTGCGGCTCAATTGCCCGCGCTGCTGCTGACCTTGCGCAAGGCCTGCAGGAAAGCGGCGGGCCCCACGTCGGTTTCGGTGGCTGCGTCGGCGGCGCGCAGCGCGCTGCAGATTGCCGCGCGCAACGACCACAAAGAGTGCGAGGCGGTGCTGAAGCAGTGGTTGTGCAAGTGCTGAAGCAGTGGAACACACGGGGAAGCAAGTGCTGAAGGAAGGGAAGCCGGGGAACACAAGCAGTGGTTGTGCCAAGCAAGTGCTGATCGCCACGTGCAAATGTATGGACGCAGGCGGCGTTTGTGTGTTTATATTTTTTTTTCGAGGGTTGCTTGCGCACAAGCTGCGTACAGCCGACTGTTTTTTTGAGATGTACTGCCAAACGTAACTGGCGGGCAACACAACTGGCTGGCAGGTCGCCGCAAACCCCCTTCATGGCAGCAGAAAGCGGAAGTACATCGGGCAGCAGCAAAACAACATGCAACCCGTGGAACGGACCAATTATTACATACCGCCTCGCGGACACACAATTCAACCTCGCGAACCATCCTTTGATCAAACGTGACTTCGTTTCTTTCGTGTTGACCGAGACGGCGACCAAGAATTGGCAGCCAAAACGCAAGCTGCGCGTACACGTTTATGCCGAAACGCAGCCCGAGGACATGCAGCTGACGCCATTTTTAACACGAGAGATGCCGTTGTCCAAGTTTACCGAATCGAACACGGTGATTCAGACCAGCACAACTTCATGGTGCACACACATTGCGCTTTGGTTCGACGTGCAGCAGCTTGGCGAGTTTGTGACCGACTGGTCGAAGCAGCTCAAAGCTGTGATTCGCGGCTTGAGGCACGACGATTCGGGACCGAAGGGATTGGTGAAGAGTGCACTTATGCGTGTATACGGGACATTACCGAAACTGGACAACATGGTAAACAAGCTGGTCAGCACAACTCGAGACGCGCTCACAGTGTTTCAAGACGAGAAGCAACTTGGCAGCAAGGCAAGAAACGAACTGTTGCGACGCAGCTGCGCATTTGTCCAATTCATGACGACGGCGCCGAGCGTGATTTGCGTAACCGACTCGAGCTGCGTAATTTCGAAGGCGACCAATGTGGAAAAGGGCCGATACTTGCGGCATGCGAGGGTACTGGGGAAAGCATGCGCACTGTACACTGTGTGTCAGGCCGATGGCGCTCACGCAACTGGCGGCGCTCACGCAGTTGACGCTCAAGGAGGCGGCGCTCACGCAGTTGACGCGCAAGAAGGCGCGCAAGAAGGCGGCGCGCAAGGAGGCGGCGCTCAAGGAGGCGGCGCGGATGCCGCTGGTGACGCAGTTGGTGCAGATGGCGGAAATCTGTCGTTGTGCGACGCAAAGTTTGAAATGGAAGACTTGCACAACATTTCCCATACCGCGTTGAATGAATGGCTTCGCAGTCAAAAGGGCGACAAAACCGAAGAACTGTGCAACAAGTTTGCAACACGCCTCGGCATTGTCAACTGCCATCAACGCGCTTCTGTCCAATACCGCCTCACATCGACCGACGGCAAAACGCTCGGGCCGTTCAAGTTTGTGAGCGACATTCAAGAGCACTACCCTGATACACGCAATGCGTGGTCAAAGAAATTGAATCCGATACAGACGAAACGGATTGACGTCGACATTAATGGAGAACATGCATTTTCAAACACTCCAAAAACCAATGCAAGCGACGTAATTGTACTTGGCAAGGAGAATCACGCAAAAGTCTGTTCGGAACTGCTGAAAGCTCGCTCCGTTGAGCAGAGACGCGACGCAATCAGGGAAGACGGAGTGGGCTTGAACATTGAACTATTTTGCGACTTGCCCGTATTGAACCTCGTTCTCGACGCGGCGCACCGCACGACGTTTGATCAAGACGCACTAGACCTCGCACCAGCCAAGATCAAGGCCGTCATTTCCGTGCATCATTTTGCGTTTTACAATGCGTGGACATCTATGAACAAAAAAGCGCGCCCTCTGCTGCTCAAGCAACATTTCCAGTACGCGTGCCTTGTCGCCGAGTCGAGGTGGGTTTCAGGAATCAACCAAGACGGCGGCATGACATTTCCGAGTCACGAACTTGCCGCGCGGCAGCACGCCGTGCGCCTGCTGAGCGAGTGCTGGGCGGTGTGTTTGCAAGCTGCTGACAATTCCAACTCGACATGCGCGGCGAAATGCGAAAAACTCCAAGAGAAGCTGGGCAAAACCATCAAAGACAAAGCCTTGATTGATGCATGGAACAAGAGGTTGCCGACAAATTTGGATTTGGCGCAAGCATTCCACGCGCAAGTCCAGCAGCATGCCGTTGCGGCGCAAATAATAGACGAGTACAAAAACGGGTTTATTGCACATATCACAACCAAATGGGAAAAACCGCAAGTGATCTTTCGCGCAATAACCACTGACCGGGAGCACCAGCGCAAAGTGGTTGTGGATTCGGCGCTGGAACGTCTTGTGGACCGCGCCAATGCGGTTGTGGCTCAAGCAATCACGTGGAAAATCGATGACGATGCCCCAATCTCTTATCGCGCATACGTCGACGGGAGCTTGGTAGTCAAATTCACAATCGGCTCAGACACTGGCACCTCTCGTGCCGATTTCACGCAAGCAGCAAACGAGCGCAAGGCATTGGCAGCCGCATTATTGAAAGACGTGCAGAAAAACACGGACCGTTTCAAAAACGCCGCCGCATTTGCGCTGAAATGGGGTGACCTTGAACTGCTGCACAAAACCGTCGAGGCCGCGCAAAAGCTTGCTTCAGGCTATTACTACGACGTCGGCGACTTCTGCGCGGCAATGAAAGCCGTGTATGACGAAGTCGAAACGCCACGAGAAACCAAACAAGGAGAAGGAGGGGGAAAGAAACAACGAGCCGCGTCGATCGGGCAAGCGGTCACAGCAGCGGCGGCAGAAGCAGCAGCAGCGACCACCTCCGCCAAAGACGCGCCAAACAAAACTACAGGCGCACTCTTTGCCGCTGCGTCGCCGCAAGTCGCTGCATTTTGCGTCGAATGGCTGTTGCTGAAGCGGTACAACGATGCTGAACCGACACAAACACGAAGCAAGGGCCGACTTGAGCGCGACATGCGCTTCCGGAACAAAGTCTTGGCGTTGCGCTGGAAAAGCTGCCGATTGGTGGTCGACGACGACGCATCCCTTGTCAACGACGACGCATCCCTTGACCTTGAAACGCCCAAGTGGCTCGAGCAGGCGGTCAACGAGGTCCGTCGGCGCGCAAACGGTCCAATGACCGAGCTGAGCGCACTTTTGCCTAAAGGAAAACACGCGCTCTTGACATGGGAGTTTGCGGCTTCCGCAAAAGACACAAATCTGGCAGCAGTTGCCGCCAAGGCGCACAACGAGTTTGCGACTTTAGCGCGACAGTTTTCCAAGGACGCAAAACGCGGATTGACAAAGTTGACCTCGGAGGACGAATCGAAAGCAGATCGCGCAAGCTTGCTGCAGATCATGTGGCTCCAGACCAACTTGGGTCAAAAAGATCTCGCAAGCAAATTCCGCAACGTGCGCAAGTGGACAAACGCACAGTTTCGCCAACGAACGTTGCAGACCAGACAACCCGCCAACGAGGACGAAACTGCAATCATTCAGCAACTCGTGTTTTTGGCTCGCGCGTGGACCTGCGTGTGGTCTTTGAAGCAGGCAAATAGGACAAATGGACAAGACAATAGTGCACCCGGTCCTGCACTTACCGCTGAAAAAACGTTGGTCTCTGCACTGGAGGCGCACGACGCACTTGTTAATGGAACCAACGCCACAAATACCGATCTCACAACAAAACCCTCTGCGATCACACCAGTAGCGGCGAAAGCTATGCTGGCAGCGATACGAGCAACCGCCGACTACTTTGACGCGATGAGCGATGAGGTTCGGTATATTGCAAATGTCCAACGCGACCAAATCGAGCACTGCGCGCAAGTATTGACAACGCAAGTTGAGCGCGTTGCCGACATTGTGTGCAAGCAAGCACGCTCCGTTGGGCATGGTGAACAAGACGTGTCGCGCCGTCACGCGCTTCTCAAGCCCGTGTTTGCCGCGGCCGTCGACTTACTGGCACTTAATGGTCGTGAGGAGCATCCGCTGCGCGACACGTTGCTCAAGCAAATAATGTTTGTGCAGATGTTGGTGGAAACGCCGTGGAGTTTGCAATTTGCGGCGCAAGGAGACCCCGATCTCGCTGATTATGCGCGCAAAATTGGCTGCTTGTTTGCAGAGTGCGAGACAAGAGGAAATGGTGGGTGGCAAGCTTGCGTTCGGAGTTGGATTGAACAAAATTGGAAACATCTCGAGTTCTGGGCGCCAGTTGCAACCGCAATGAACAACGGGTTGAAGGCGTTGAACGTGGTGCCCGAATCGCCGTTTCCGCAGTTTGTTACAGTATTGATTGGAGCGGCAAAAGCAGCGCAACAAGAGGCGGAAAAACGGAGCGCGGCGCAAGCACGGGCAGCCGGAGCGGAAGCGAAACGCATTGCCGCCGAGGAGGAGGCCAAAGCGGAACGCGTTACTGCGGAAAAGGCCGAAGCGGACCGCATTGCCGCCGAAAAAGCCAAGGAGGAACGCATCGCCGCGGAACATGCCGAAGCGGCGCGCGTTGCTGCGGAACAGGCTGAAGCGGAGCGCATTGCCACCGAAAAGGCTGAAGCGGAGCGCATTGCCACCGAAAAGGCTGAAGCAGAGCGCATTGCCGCCGAAAAGGCTGAAGCGGCGCGCGTTGCCGCCGAAAAGGCTGAAGCGGCCCGTATTGCCGCGGAACAGGCCGAAACGCAACGCATCGCCGACGAAAATGCTGAAGCGGAACGCATTGCCGCCGAAAAGGCTAAAGCGGAGCGCATTGCCGCGGAGAAGGCTCAAGCGGCACGCGTTGCCACGGCTGAAGCGGAGCGCAATACCGCGGAACAGGTAGCGGCACGCATGAAAGCGGCAGCTGGAGAGGCAGCACGGAGAGAGGCCGAAGAACAGAGAGCGGCACAAGCGGCAAAAGAAGAAGCAAAGAGAACAGCCGAGGAAGCAGACAGCCGCTTGCTGGAGCAAATCGAAGCTTGCGAAGCTCGAATACCAGAGTGCCGAGTCGTGTTTCGTGCCACCCCGTTGAACAACAACCCCGAAAAAGAACAATTTGTGGCGTCGTCCCTTGCAGACTTGCACACAGTCACGGAAAAACTTGGCAACAAGGCAAGCTTCAAGTTTCGAGCCTACGTCGATGGTTGGAAAGTCGCCGCACACGCCTCGTGCACGCGCAAAGATTGGAAAAAAGCCCAAGAAGAGCGCGAGAATCTTGAACAATGGAACACCGGCGAGTCTCAAAAAAACGACAACAGGTTGGGGGTCGCCTGCATGTTTGCATTGAAGTGGGGCGACATTGAGTTGCTGCAACTCTGCATGCGTGCGGCCAACGACGTTGCTCAAGGGCTTGAATATGACGTCCAACGTTACTACGACGCAATGACATCCGTCGTTTCCCATATTGAATCCATAAAATATAAGTCGATCAAGGACGTGTGCCCACGGGTACGCGCATTTGCAAGCTACCACGCGGGTGCCACGCCATCCGCTAAATCCGAATGGCCCAAATACCGCAAAAAAGTACGCAAGGTGCGTCTTGCAAGTTGCGAGAAAGCACTGCAGCACTTTCAAGCCCGCGCATCCACGAGTCCCGCTGGTGCCTCCGGCGAGTTTGGCGATTTCGCCAGTTCGGCCGATTTCGGCGATTCCACCCATGTCTCACAATTCGTCGATGCCACAACTTCAAGTCGCAACAGCAACCGTCCGGCGGAAACCCTCGCCAGTTCGGTGCGCAACATTGTCTTGCAACTCGAGATGGCAAACAACAAGACGAACAACGCATCATCTGACACCGCAGGGCTAAATTCCAAGCTCAATTCCAAGTTTACGAGCAGCGCTCAAGCCGAGGTCGAGAAGTTGGCAGCGACCAAAGGCCTTGAACTGCGCAAGAACCTCCCGACGATACTGAAGACGCTGTGGCTTGCAGCGAAACTCCGGCCGCGGGACAGTGAGGAGGAGGAGGAGGAGGCGGAGGAGGAGGGTGGTGGCGGCGGCGGTGGCGGGGGCGGCGACAAGCAGACCAAAACACCCCCTTCAGTCGACGCATTGCGCGCAATGAGCAAGATTGCCAAGAGCGCCGGCGATCAAGACACGAAACCCACGGAACAATTTGCGGCGAAAAACCCGCGCGAGGTCCAAGAACTTGTGTTGCTCGCGCGCAAATGGGCAAATGACCACCGCCCGAATACCGATGCTGCTGTCGTGTTTCAAACGACCGCAGACAACCTCGATCCGCTGAGCAACAAACACTTTGCCACCGCGCCAATCACCTTGACGGCTGAAAATATCGAATCAATGGCAGCCGCGGTCGAAGTTGCCGCAGAGTTGTTTGACGCGCTTGCTCCTCTTTCACCGCCAAGCAACGTCGAACGCGGAAAAGCACCTTTACTGGAGGGGGCGGATGTGCCAGCAGGGGATCCGCGCCTGCACCAAGTGTCTCGCGTCGCGGCAATTCTGTTGCAGCAAACGGAGCAGTTGGCTGCGCCTGCAGTGCCGGAGCCTGTGGGTGGACTGCAGCTTGGCGGAGGACACGTGTCCCGACACAGGTCCAGACACGAGTCCGCAAGGCGCAAAATCAGCCGACTCCGTCAACTCTTGAGGGGCGGCTTCGCACAGGAGCAACTTGAGCGCATCACGCAACTTTTTGAAGAGACCAAGGCGGTGTTGGCCGCCAATACACCATTTGCGCGAGCCGCGCAAAATGACCCAATCGTCGTCAAGATGCTCGTGGTGACGCCGTGGATGTTGCAATCGCTGGGCAAAAAGAAGGACGGCGCGGATCGGCTCCGTGAAATGGGAAAACGTGTGCCACACGCACAGCGCGTGGCAGACATATTTGCAAAATGTCGGCAAAAACCTGACGGTTGGGGCGAGTGCTTTCTGCAGTTCATTGATGATAACCGCGACACGTTTCCAGAATGGTCCCCGGTTGCAACCGCCATGTGCGAAGCTTGCAAAGAGAAACTGCCAAATACAATTGTGAGCGACGATTTCTGCAACTTTACCAAGGCGTTGGTGGGAGCTGCGACTGATAAGAAACAGGTTGCAGATGCGGCAGCGGCGCAAGTAGCGGCACGAGCGACAGCGGCACGAGCGGAACAACCGCAGCCACCGCCACCGCCGCCACCGCCGCCACCGCCGCCACCGCCACCACCGCCGCCACCGCCGCAACAACAACAACAACAACAACACCAACGACAACAACAACAACAACAACAACAACAACAGCAGCAACAACAACAACAACAACAACAACAACAACAACAACAACAAC